>Ga0114950_10000642_pt1 | contig 24610 bp, 19 predicted proteins | sample N075metaG_FD_83503 | JGI IMG/M metagenome (GOLD analysis project Ga0114950, IMG submission 83503) | Deep subsurface microbial communities from Kermadec Trench to uncover new lineages of life (NeLLi) - N075 metaG | ecosystem: Environmental > Aquatic > Marine > Ocean trench > Sediment | place... | reverse complement strand
GTAAGGAGTCGAAGCCACCGAAACAGCCATAACCAGTGAGCCAACAAACAAAGGTTTCCAGCGCAGGGCAATCCCTTCCATCAGCCATGCCCAGCTTATTTCCGCGGGAACAGCCTCAATTGGAAGGTCCAGGAATGCTGCACCTATTTTATAGCCAAGATAGAAAATAGGCACAAAGGTTATCGGGTTGCTAACCCAGACTGCAATTGCCGCAACTGGCAGATTTACCCTGAGCAATAACGCGCCTAACACGGCAAGGATGGTTTGCCCGGGTACAGGCAGCAAGCCGATCATAAGCCCCAGTGACAGGCCCCCACCTACAGTACGCCGGGTTGCTGAAAAATATACCGGATGTGTAAGTACATAATTAAATGGACGCAGATACCACGGATGCTCCTTTTTCATGCGAAAACGGCGTGAAACCTGAGTAAAAAATTTGCGTGGCATAGGCTAAATTACTTCCGAGTCTGTAGCTGTCTGATTTTGTCGTGCAGATAATATTTTATTATCAGGCTTCAGTTTTCCGGTTTCTGTGACTAAGCCAGACAATTCCTGATCTGAAACGCTCCGCACTATGCCAGTTTTCGCTATCTCGGCGCTAGTCGGTATTATCACCGGCCTCTGGGTGCCGGTTTTTTCATCCGCCCTTTACTGGCCGATTACAATGCTGATATGCGGTTCGCTGGCCTGGTGGCTGGCCGGTCCGCCGCTACTTGTGGTGATTGTTGCGTTGGGGGCCGCGAGTCTGCAGGGCCATTGGTTTCTCGAGAGCCGGCTGCCTGCCTCGATAGTAGGACAGGACATCGTGGTGGAAGGGGTGGTTGCTGATTTGCCCCGGGTAACGGAATCCACTAGGAGCTTTATGCTCAGGGTTGTCCAGGGCCCTTCCTATGGGGGTTTCCCACAGCATATTTTGCTGCGTATTTATGCCGCTGAACCGGCACCAGTGGCGGGTGAAAGGTGGGTATTTAAGGTTCGTTTAAAGCCCCCCATCAGTTCGGTCAATACGAACGGGTTTGATTTTGAAACCTGGCTCCTGGCAAACCATATCCACGCACGCGGGTACGTGCGCAGCAGCGAGATTAATCGCCGTGTGGCACGGGCAGGTAGTCACACTCAGATATTACGATTGCGAAACAGACTACGGGGGAAGCTGCAAAGTGCTCTTGATTCAAGTCCTGTCCTGCCACTGATTACCGGCATCAGTATAGGCGTAAGAGACGGGATCAGTGCCGAAACATGGCAAATACTGCGTGCTAGCGGGACCAGTCACCTCGTTGCAATTTCTGGTCTGCATGTGGGGCTGATTGCAATGGCATGCTGGTGGCCAGGCCGGCTACTGGGGTGGCTGTTGCACTGCATAGGTCTGGTGGCTGAACCCATGGTGGTCGCTCGTTGCTGTGTTTTTCTGGGGACCTGTACTTACGGATTGCTCGCGGGTTTTAGCATTCCGACTATCCGCGCCAGCATTATGGTGATTGTGGTACTTTTGTTGGCAACTTTTCAGCGCCAGCGTCAGGCGAGTGGTGTTTTATCAGTGGCGCTGCTGGTTGTGCTGGCTCTGGATCCACTGTCTGTGCTCGCCCCTGGTTTCTGGTTGTCGTTTCTGGCCGTTGCTCTGCTATATACCTTTCTTGGTCGCGACTGGCCGCGTTGTGATCAGGATGCGAGTGTGCCCATAAAATTTTTTCGCAAGCTAGGATTTGTGCTGCGACAGTCAGGCAAATCACAACTGTTACTAAGTGCCGGCCTGGCATTGCCCTGTTTGTTTTTCTTTGCGCAGCTATCCTTGATAGCGCCACTGGCAAATCTGGTAGCGGTGCCATTATTTACATTCTGGATACTGCCGGCAACGCTAATTGGGCTGACACTGCTTACGCTGCAGTGCGATATAGGTGTCACCCTGCTCAATTTTGCAGCCGTTGGGCTGGAATGGTTGATGGGATTTCTGGGCCATCTCGCGACGCTACCCGCGGCCGTCTGGCAACCAGGTTATATCGCGTGGTCATTTGTAGCACTGGCACTGGGTGGGATTATCCTGTGTATCCTGCCGCGACCCTTCCCCGGGCAAATGGCCGGTCTGGTACTGATAGTGCTGGTCATTACCCGTGAATCCGCCCCGGATAAGCCCCAGTTACGCGTGCGGGTACTGGATGTCGGTCAGGGGCTTGCTGTGCTGGTACAGACCCCTGCGCATAATCTCCTGTATGACACGGGTGCGGCCTGGCGCGGCGGGGATGCTGGCGATTCAATAATTGTGCCGGAACTGGTGGCAGCCGGAGTACGGTTCCTGGATGTCCTTATCGTCTCGCATGACGATGCTGATCACAGTGGGGGTGCAAAAAGTATACTGAAGGCTATACCTGTTGGAGAAATCATTAGCTCCGGAGAGAAGGATTACGGGGCGACTGTAAGAACCCGAAAATGCAGGCGCGGACAGAGTTGGCAATGGGGAAAGGTGGCTTTTGATATGCTGCATCCGGGGGATGAAAAGACCTGGTCTAAAAACGATGCCTCATGCGTATTGCGTATAAGTGTCGCCGGGAGCACATTGCTTTTACCGGGAGATATAGAGGCAAAGGCTGAACTGTCTTTGCTGCGCCGGTTTGGCCTCCGCAAGGTTGACCTCGTCCTTGGGCCCCATCATGGCAGCAGTACATCCTCAAGCAGGGCATTTGTGAGCGAGCTTGCTGCATCCTATGTCATTTTTGGTACCGGATATGCTAACCGCTGGAAGTTCCCGGTAGTGGAAGTTGTGGGCCGCTGGGTCGCTAACAAGGGTTGCGTGTTAACTACTGCTAATTCGGGTGCATTGGATTTTGTTACAGCAACTGGAGGCGGTTTCAGGCTTGTTTCGGCCGCAAGGGCGAGTTTTTGGCGTCCCTGGCCCTTGCGTAACCCTGCCGCCGGTCATTGTATCGGCACTATAAATGGTGCTGATGGCACGGTATAGTTGCCCGGCGCTTAGCAGCATAACGTCTGAATTATCTATGTTGGAAATTGTAAAATCCGGTGGTTGGGTAATGTTCCCAATCATAGTCTGTTCGATTATGGCCGCCGCAATCATTTTGGAACGACTCTGGACCCTGCAGGAAAAAAGGGTCCTTCCGCATCATTTGACGAAGGAAGTGTGGGAATGGGTCAGTAGCAATCAGCTTAATCATGAGCATTTAAAGACCTTGCATGACAGCTCGCCATTAGGGGAGATATTGTCTGTCGGTTTGACCAACAGGCATCGTAATCGCGAGATCATGAAGGAGCGCATTGAAGATACCGGTCGGCATGTCGTCCATGATCTTGAACGCTATCTGAATTCACTCGGCACCATAGCGGCGATATCTCCATTGCTGGGGCTTCTGGGCACGGTAGTGGGCATGGTAAATGTATTCGAGGCTATAACGAATCAGGGAGTGGGCAACCCGGCAGTGCTCGCAGGCGGAATATCTGAAGCCCTGATAACCACAGCTGCAGGGCTGATAGTCGCTATACCTGCGCTGATCGGCTATCGCTATTTGCGGGGCAGGATAGAAGGCCTCGTTGTGCACATGGAGAAAGAAGCCATCACGCTGGTGGAAGCGTTGCACCGTAAACGCTATCTGGACGCATTGGGTCGGAATGATGAAACTGCGCAGCCCTAGTCATGAAGAACCTGAGATAAATCTGACATCACTGATTGATGTTGTCCTGCTGCTATTGGTGTTCTTCATGATTACCACCAGTTTTGTGCGCGAATCCAGGATTGGTATACGTTTGCCGGAAGCCAGTTCAACTCAGGAGGCCATGGTTATGGAAGACTCCATGGTTATATCTGTCTCGGCTCAGGGGACCTACCTTGTTAATGGACGGCAGTTGCTTGATAACAGGGCGGGTACACTCGAAAGTGCGATCCGCGTGCTTGCGGGTAAGAATCTGGGTGGGAAAATGACCCTCAGCGCAGATGCTGATGCGAGTCATCAGGCAGTGATTACTGCTATGGATGTGGCAGGGCGACTAGGTTACGTCGAGATCAATATTGCTACGATTAAGCCAGAGGATAATTAGTGTCTGCGACTGAAACTGATTATTCACCCGCGCATATCTATGTCCGGCTGTTAAGGATAAGTGGGCAATACTGGCTGGTATTTATAGCTGTTGCCGGTTCAGCCGCAATTTTTGCCGCTACAGATGTCGGTTTTGCATTTCTGGTTAAGGCCCTTACTGAAATAGTTGATGCAGGGAATTCACCAGACGCACAACAAATTTTTGTGCGGCGCTGGTTACCGGCTGCTGTATTGATGTTATTTTTTGTTCGTGGCATCAGTAACTTCTTCTCGACCTACGGTATGGGGTGGATTGCACGTACGACTGTAAAAACTATACGTGGAATGGTTTTTCAACGCTATCTTGAGTTGCCTACCCGGTTTTTTGATCAGCGTTCATCGGGTCAACTGCTTTCGAAATTGACTTATGATGTTTCGCAGATAGCGGAATCAGCAGCTAATGTAATTATTGTTCTGTTTAAGGATAGTCTGACAATAATATTTCTTGTCGGTTATATGCTTTATTTGAACCCGAAACTGGCTGCTTTTATTTTTGTTGTTGCGCCAATAATTGCGCTTATAGTCCGCTTTTTGGGTGGGTTATTCAGGCGACACAATCTGAAAATACAGGCTGCAGTAGGGAATATGACGCGGATTGCGGAAGAAGTATTGAACGCACATAAAGTTATAAAAATTTTTGGCGGGCGTGACTACGAAAATGCCCGATTTGAGGAGGCGAATGAACGTAACAGAAGGATGGAGATGCGTTTGCTGACTACCCGGGCCGCAGGTGATGGCGTAACGGTATTTGTAACAGCCTTCGGAGTGGCAGGCGTTATATTCCTTATTAGCATTATCGAAATAGATGTGCCTAGTGTTGCAGCCTTTATTACCGCAATGGTTCTGCTAATGGCACCGCTGAAGCGCCTGACGAATGTAAATGCCTCTATTCAGCGAGGAATAGCAGCCGGAGACAGCCTCTTTAGAATAATAGATGAAGATGCTGAACGGGATACAGGCAGTCTTGCCCCTGACAGCATCAATGGCAAGGTTGAATTTCAGGATGTTAGCTTCAGTTATTCCAGCGGTAAGGGGCTGGTGCTCATTGATATTAACCTTAGCGTTGAGCCCGGTGAAACGGTTGCCGTAGTAGGGCGTTCCGGTAGTGGAAAGTCTACGCTCGTAGGATTATTGCCTCGATTCTATGATCCGCAATCTGGTGTGCTTCTGATAGATGGAAAACCATCGCAGGACTATACTCTGGCTGGTTTGCGACGCTGTATAAGTCTGGTCAGTCAGGAAGTTACTTTATTCAACGACACTATCGCCGCAAATATTGCTTACGGCGCTTTGGCTGAAACATCATATGAAGCTATAAAGGAAGCTGCACATGCAGCCTATGTTGATGAGTTTACCGATCTGTTGCCGGACAAGCTTGAAACTACAGTAGGTGATCGCGGTGTGCTTTTGTCCGGAGGGCAACGTCAACGTATTTCTATTGCTCGAGCATTATTGAAAAATGCACCCATACTGATTCTGGATGAGGCCACATCTGCACTGGATACCGAATCCGAAAGACATATCCAGAATGCTTTGGATAAGCTGATGAAAAACAGGACCACATTCGTGATCGCACATCGCCTGTCTACTATAAAAAATGCGGATCGTGTCATTGTGATGGATCGTGGCCGCATAGTTGAGATTGGGAAACATGATGAATTGCTAGCAGCTGAAGGAATTTTTGCAGCACTGCACCGAATGCAATTCCGTGATGATGATGATCGAGAGTCTGCGTAGGCGCATTGAAGCTCGCTGGTACAGTGACAAGGGTGCCTTTCTGCCATTGTTAGTGCTTTCATGGCCGTTCGCTTTGTTATCAAGTCTGCGCCGCAGACTTTACCAAATTGGTTTTTTGCGATCTCCCGAGTTGCCCTTGCCAGTTGTGGTAGTGGGTAATATCAATGTCGGTGGTACAGGAAAAACGCCCATTGTCGTCTGGTTGGCGCAGCAACTTATTAACGCCGGGTACAGCCCGGGTATTGTTAGTCGGGGCTACGGTGCGGCACCCGCTAAGCGGCCTAAGCTCGTGCGGAGTACAAATACAGAAGAATATGGTGATGAGCCGGTGATGCTGTCTGCTTTGCTGGGCTGTCCTGTGTGCATAGGTGTTGATCGGGTGGCCGCGGTCCGACGTATTGCGAAAGAAGGGGTAGATATAGTCATCTCGGATGATGGTTTGCAGCACTACCGTATGCGCCGTGTAATGGAAATAGTCGTGGTGGATGCTGAACGGGGGTTTGGCAATGGTCATCTGTTGCCCGCGGGCCCTTTGCGTGAACCCGTTAATAGAGCGTATGACGCAGATGCGGTAATTATTAACGGTCAGACCAGCCCCTTGTCAGGCTATATTTTTCTACTTGAGCAACAGGGGGTTGTTAACCTGCAAAGTGGTGATAGACAGCTCTTAAATGCATTTTCCGGGCAGCGTGTTTGGGCTGTGGCGGGCATTGGGAATCCCGGTAGATTTACCCGGCAGCTCGCGGCAGCCGGCCTGGATGTGGACGAGGTGGCAGTTCCGGATCATGGGTCTGTATCGATAGAAAACTTGCTGGCCAGGAAGAATCAGCCTGTCCTGATGACAGAAAAAGATGCCGTTAAATACAAGGCTAATAGCTTGCCAAATATCTGGTACGTTCCTGTCATTGCCGTTTGTTCGGATAGAGATGCGCAGGAGTTGATGGGGATTCTGCAGGCTAAAGTTAAAGAGGGCTGAAGTGCTTTCTGTTAAAACGGTATGATTAATAATTATCAGCTTAAATTAGGTGCCCGATGTGACTGAAGGATCGTTCAGGGTGGTTATCCCGGCGCGCTTCGAATCGACCCGCTTGCCGGGTAAAGTGCTGTTGCCTATAGCCGGAAAACCGATGCTTCAGCATGTATGGGAACGGGCGCGGGAAAGTGGTGCCAGTGATATTATTATCGCGACCGATGATGATAAGGTTGCGAAAGCAGCACGTATATTTGGTGCTCAGGTATGCATGACAAGTGAGTCATGTAATTCAGGTACCGACCGTGTCGCACAAATTTGTCGTCTGTTTAATTGGCATGATGCTGTTCCGGTGGTCAATGTTCAGGGCGATGCTCCACTTATGCCCCCTGCCAGTATTCGCAGGGTAGCTGAATTATTGCGGCATGATCCCGATGCCGAGATGTCCACCTTGTGTGTGGCTATCAATTCTGAGGAAGAGTATCTGGATCCGAATGTGGTCAAAGTAGTATTTGATGATCGGGGGAGGGCACTTTATTTTAGCCGTGCGCCTATTCCGGCCAGCGGTCATGGTGCAGAATCTGCATGGGAGATAGCCTGGCGACATCTTGGGTTGTATGCTTACCGTACAAGTGCCCTGCAGCGTTTGAGTTCAACTGAACCCTGTCAACTTGAACAGGTGGAGCGGTTGGAACAGTTACGCGCTATGTGGCTTGGCATGAAGATCAGTATAGCAGTCGATGAAGAGATTCATGGCCCTGATGTGGATACAGAAAGTGATCGGCGTAAAGTGGAAGAGCTTATGGCCTCGCGCCTGGAGGCGCAGGTTGCAACTATTGAAGATTCGCAGATAAATTACAAGCTGGCCATGCCAATTGCTGGCAGTGATGATTCAGATGCTGCTTACAGCCTGGATTCGGAGGTTCCTTATAACCTGGGCGCGCCACTTGTTTACAATTTGGATTCGCCGGCTCCCTTCAGCCTGGAGCCATCCGTTGTTGCTGCCGAGGGAAAGGTGGCTGGTGAGAAAGTAGCAACTGTAGATAGTAAAGACTCATCCATTGAGACAGATGAGGCTAAACCCACGAATAGCACAGAGCATCAGCCTTCTACTACGGGCTCTCAGCAATCAGTTTCTATTCTGTTTGTGTGCATGGGGAATATTTGTCGGTCACCAACGGCTGAGGGTGTTATGCGCTCTATAGCTGAGGCTGCCGGTGATGGGCTATCTATAAGAATTGATTCAGCGGGCACGCATGCCTACCACGAGGGAGAGCCACCTGACCAACGGGCGGCTCGAGTTGCATTGCGCAGAGGAATTGATATATCGAATCAGCAAGCACGTGCGGTGCAACTATCTGATTTCCATTCGTTCGATTTGATTCTGGCGATGGATCAGGACAACCTTGATATTTTAGAAAGTATGCGACCAGAAAATAGTCGGGCACAGGTCGAACTGTTTCTTAATTATAGCAAGGCATCGAATGGTACATCGATTCCCGATCCTTACTATGGTGGTAATATGGGTTTTGAACGTGTTCTGGATATGCTGGTTGAGGCAGGGCGCGGACTCATGGAGCATCTGCAACGCCGCATATAGGCGGCGTTGCAGCCTCCACTAACTGTGATCGCCTGAATCGTCTGCATCGCCGGAAGACCAGACTTTGTAAGTTTTTTGCTGCTCTCCTGCTGCCGGGGTTTCCCAGGGTAATAATCGATCATTATCCTTTTTCTGCGGTGCACGGTTTTCGTTAGCAGGGGGTTGCGTGGCTACCGGTTTATTAGCGGCCGATACATTATCAGGTTGCCCCGTATTGGTGGCAGTTGCAGCTGGACGTTGCTCATTACCTGAATCTGGAGCATCATTTTTTGGCGTACTCGGCACCGGCTTGCGAGTATCCGCAGACTGAGTACCGGGAGTGCCAGTATTTTCGGCAGATGAAGACTTGTTGCCGTCAGTATCATTCGGTTTTTGCTGCTGGTGATTTGTATCCGCTGGTTTCGCAGTACTTCGAGCGGGTGCAGCCTGCGGTCCATTCTCACCCTGGCCAGTTGGTCCGGGAGTAGCTACAGGTTTGACATCCCGAGAATTGGCATTGGTCTGCCCGTTCCCGGTGGTAGTCCGATTTCCGGATGAGCGACGCCGACGTCTGGGCTTTTTATTGCCGTGATTTTCTGTATTTTCCGTCTTATTTGCGCCTTCCTGACCAGCTGTATTCTGCTGCGAACTTTTTCCCTGTGGGCGTCTATTCCTGGCCGGCTGCTTATCGCCTGCCTGCTTTTCATTGCCAGAGCGATTGCCGTCACGACGTCCACGCTGGTTGCGATTACGCCGCTGGCCAGCAGAGCTTTTTGAGCGCTGATTTCTGGAGCTGCCGGACCGTTGTGGTCGGCGATTGTTAGAAGTTTTTTCCTGTTCCTCTTCCTTGCTCCCACCGCCAAAGAGACGCTTAATAAAACCCAGTAAACCAGAAGAACTGTTAGCGGTTCCACCCGCTTTATTGCTGGCACGGGCCGCAGTAGGTGTAGGTGTAGGTGCAGGCGCGGGTGTGGCTGGTTTTACAACTGATACGGCTGGGGCCTCAGTTGTCTTTTTTCTCGTTGCCTCGAGAGCTTCAGTCAGGGTGTCACTTGCCGGTGTTACCAGTGTATAGCTTGCACCCGTGTTCTCCGGCAACATTGTTTGATCATCGCGTACTCTGCGAATTGTATAATTCGGGGTTTCCAGATCAGGGTTTGCAATGAGTAGCAGGGGGACACCTGAACTATTTTCAATATTCTGTATCCACTCACGCTTGTCGTTTAGCAAAAATGTAGCTACATCGACCGGGAGTTCAGCAATAATTTTTGCAGCACGTTCTTTACGGGCTTCCTCGCCAAGTAAACGCAGTATCGCAAGTGCCAGTGATTCGACACTTCGCACCGTACCTGAACCACTGCAACGGGGGCATACCTGATGTGCGGATTCGCCAAGGGAACGGCGCAACCGTTGGCGCGACATTTCCAGTAGTCCAAAACGGGAAATGCGGCCAATCTGCACGCGCGCTCTGTCATTCTTGACGGCATCACGGAAACGATTTTCCACCTCCCGCTGATTGCGGTTGGGCCCCATGTCAATGAAATCAATAACAAGTAGCCCGCCTAAATCGCGCAGTCGGCATTGACGGGCGATCTCATCAGCAGCTTCAAGATTGGTCGCCAATGCGGTCGCTTCGATATCGCCGCCTTTGGTTGCTCTGGCAGAGTTGATATCAATAGAAACAAGCGCTTCAGTATGATCAATAACGATACTTCCGCCTGATGGAAGGGTCACCATATGTGAATAAGCTGACTCAATCTGGCTTTCAATCTGGAATCGCGTAAATAGAGGGATGTCTTCCTCGTAAAGTTTTAACTTGCGCAGGTTATGGGGCATGGCATGCTCCATAAACTCGTGCGCTTCCTTGTATGTAGCGGGGTTATCAATGGTGATTTCGCCAATTTCCGCGCTAAAGTGATCACGCAGTGCCCGTACTACCGGGCTACTGTCCTGGTAGATCAGAAATGGGGAAGGTTTGCTCTTAACTACCTGCAGAATCGAATTCCAGACACCCTTAAGGTATTCGAGATCCCAGCTTAGTTCCTCAATAGATCGGCCAATTCCTGCCGTACGTACAATGCAACTCATGCCTTGGGGAATATCCAGGTCACGCTGGACATTGCGAATCTCTTCACGGTCTGCACCGGAAATTCTTCGGGAAACGCCCCCTCCACGCGGATTATTGGGCATAAGCACGATAAAGCGGCCGGCCAGACTAATGAAGGTTGTTAGCGCAGCGCCTTTATTGCCGCGTTCATCTTTATCGACTTGCACGACAATATCCTGGCCCTCTTTGAGGACCTGTTTGATATTGATTCGGCTACCCGGTTCAGGTTCTTTGACGAAGTATTCGCGAGATATGTCTTTCAGCGGTAAAAAGCCATGACGATCGGCACCATACTCGACGAAGGCCGCATCCAGACTGGGTTCAATGCGAGTGATCTTACCCTTATAAATATTCGCTTTTTTCTGTTGGCTGGAATCTAACTCTATATCAAGGTCGTATAGTTTCTGGCCATCTACGATGGCTATGCGCAACTCTTCTTCCTGAGTTGCATTGATAAGCATTCTTTTCATAAGTCCCTACATGTCTACTGTTGAGGGCACCTGGCTTATCGAAACCGATTCGAGGGTACACAGTTACGCTTCGCTCTGGATCAAGCAATGCATCTGTATCGCGCCACGGGAGCGGGCGATAGAAAATCAACTGGTTGTCATTTACTGCTGGCATTCAGCAGACCCTTATTCGTCACGGGTTCGCTAAGGAGAGAAAGACTAATATAGTCTCTTCATCAGCCAGGTAGCCGATATGATCTCCCTGGAGACCGGATACTGACCGACCGCTATAGCGGCCGATCCAAAACCAATATTGCCTTTACGGCATTGCAGCACATTTAGTGTCTGCACCGAGTTAATATAACAGTCGAATAGTCTTACATCAACGCATTGATTCGATGGTATTTTTCATTCCCATGACAGACCGCAATAACAGCACCACACCAGTGTCACAGCCCCCTGCAGCACCTCGACTTGTAACCGTGGATGCAGAATCAGCCGAGCGCCGTCTGGATAATTTCCTCATGGGCCACCTTAAAGGGCTGCCGCGTAGCCGTATATACCGAATAATTCGTACCGGTGAGGTGCGCGTCAATAAGGGCCGTGTAAAACCCGCCTACAGGATTAAAGAGGGTGATGTGGTGCGAATCCCGCCCGTTTGGGGGCTGCGAGAAGGGAGCGAACATACTATCAGCCAAAGCCGTGCGAGCTGGGTGGCCGAAAATATTCTCTACGAAGACTCATCCTTGCTGGTATTAAACAAGCCATCTGGCCTGGCTGTGCATGGTGGCAGCGGTGTCAGTCTGGGTGCTATCGAACTGTTAAGGGCTGCTCGTCCGGATAACCGTTACATGGAGCTGGTGCATCGACTGGATCGCGCTACCAGTGGATGCCTGCTTATCGCGAAAAAACGCAGCAGTCTGCGTCGGCTGCATGAGGCTTTCCGGGAGGGAAAGGTGCGTAAGATTTACCATGCGTTGCTTTTGGGGCAATGGGCCGGTGGAAAACGGGAAGTAGCACTCCCTTTAGTTACCGATCATCGTCAGGGCGGTGAACGACATGTTCGGCCCGGGGAAGATGGAAAGCCAGCCTTAACCCGATTTTATCCGGAAAAGCTTTTTAAGGACGCAGTTTTGGTCCGTGTGGAATTATTAACTGGCCGCACCCATCAAATACGCGTTCACTCGGCAGCGATTGGCTATCCGGTAGCGGGGGATGAACGATACGGAGGAGGTAGACCAGCGCCAGCGGGATTAAAAAGACTATTTCTTCATGCCAGCTCTTTGACTTTCAATCATCCGGATGACGGGCGAAAAATTGAATTTGAATCGCCATTAGAGAGTAGTCTCAATGGGGTGCTGAATAAGCTGGCAGTCTGACGTAGCAGGCTGCATCAGACGAGAGCGGACAATCCTGCGCGGCGCAGGCTGGCGGTGAGCCAGATCATTGGCAGACCAATAATTGCCGAAGGATCTTGGTTGTCAATTGATTCAAATAAAGCGGGGCCTAATCCCTCTGACTTAAAGCTGCCTGCACAATCCCACGGCTTATCGGTGCTAATGTAGGCTTCAATTTCTGCGGCGGAAAGTTCCCGAAAGTTCACCGTAGTTAAATCCACATGTGTTTCTGCAAAATTAGCCTCCTCATGACGCACGCAGACAGCCGTATGAAATATGACAGCTTTCCCCGAGCACATCGCAAGTTGCCGGGCAGCAGTCTTCGGGTCTCCTGGCTTGCCCAGCAATTGCCTGCCCAGAGCAGCGACCTGGTCACTGCCAATGACTATTGCAGTTGGGTTGAGTCGAGCGATTTTTTCAGCTTTTGCCTGTGCAAGTCGTAGCGCTAGATCACCGGGTATTTCGTCCTCCAGTGAAGCCTCATTAATATCGGGGGATATACTCTCAAACTCAATTTTGATGCGCTTCAGGAGGTCTTTTCTGTAGACGGAGCCCGATGCAAGGATTAGGTCTGGTCGGTTATCTGGATGGGGCGCGGCCATATTTGGGGCTCCGGCGAGAGGGTGGGGGCTGTATAGCAGGCGGTTTTACAGGAAATATTTTGTGATATCATACGCCGGTTATGCTCTTGGCTCAGATCGGTATCCCGCAGTTACGCGATATGGCCAAAAGGTCTGAAGAGATTGCCGATGAGATTGGGCTAACTGAATTATCCCGCCTGGCCAGTATGCAGCATCCGGATGGGCATAATCGTAAAATTGATGTTCGAATCCGGTTTCGTGGCGGGGCTCAGGGGTTCCCTGAAATTTCCGGGACTATATCAGGTTTGCTCGAACTAACATGTCAACGTTGTTTGGGCGCGCTTGATTGGCCGTTAGAGTTAGATTTTCAGCTGGCGGTGGTTGAGTCAGAAGAAGATATTGAGGAAGTTGCCGAACCTTTCGATACTTTAATGGCGGGTAAGCACGGTGTTGTGTTTGCAGAATTTATTGAAGATGAGGTGTTGAGTAGTTTGCCGTTGGCGCCTGTGCATGCAGACGTGGCCGATTGTGCTGACGCGGAATTGCTCAAAACTAAAATAGTTCATAAAAAGGCTGGTGTCCGAAAAGCCCCCGATGGTGAAGCAATGGGTGAAATGAACCAGCCATTTGCAGAATTGGCTGCCATGCTTAAGCATGACGCTGATACTGAAGATACAGATAATTAATTGGAGTTTAAGCATGGCAGTTCAAAAAAGCAGGAGAACGCCTTCCACTCGTGGAATGCGTCGTGGGCACGATAAACTGAAAGGTCCGGCAGTTTCGTCTGACCCGCGGACTGGTGAAACACATCTTCGCCATCATGTTGGCCCGGATGGTTACTATCGGGGTAAGAAAATTATTGATACGCCTGCGGACAATATTGAATAATTCCTGAAAGTTGTAAATGTCCGGCGCAGGTGCGCTGGTGAGTTGCGTATAATAGCATTGCCACATGTACCATATTCGCTGGACAAACTCTCTGTCAGATAGAGAGAGCAGCGGTAAGCCAATCAACCGGGGCTAATCACTTTCTATGTCAAAGACCATCACTATCGCTCTTGATGCCATGGGCGGTGACAATGGCCCCACGGTATGCGTTCCTGCAGCTCAGGAAATGTGTATCCGCTTTCCGGAACTTCATTTGATTCTGGTGGGGCGTAAGGAAGATATTGAGCCTTTGCTTAATGGTTCAGTTTCGTCTGAAAGAATGCGTATTGTTGATGCGCGTGAAATTGTCACCATGGACGAGCCTCCGGCTGATGCGCTACGTAAGAAAAAGAATTCATCACTTCGGGTTGCCATTGACCTGGTGAAATCGGGGGAGGCCGAAGCCTGTGTTAGCGCCGGCAATACCGGCGCGCTTATGGCAACCGCACGGTTCGTGCTGAAAACCCTTCCAGGGATTGACCGTCCCGCAATAATGTCGGCTGTGCCCACGATTACGGGGCACTCGCACATGCTCGATCTTGGTGCCAACTCTGACTGCACTTCGGAGCACTTGTTCCAGTTCGCGGTAATGGGATCTGTCGTAGCGTCTCAAATCGAAAATATAGATCAGCCCCGTATCGGCCTGCTTAATATCGGTAGCGAAGAAATAAAGGGTAATGACACGATCCGCCAGACTGCAGCTTTGTTGGCAGAAAGTGGTCTGAACTATGTTGGCTTCATTGAGGGTGACGATATAGCTCAGCAAAAAGCTGATGTCATTGTGTGTGATGGCTTCAGTGGCAACATTGCCCTCAAGGTGATGGAGGGGACCGCGCACCTGGTTCGGCATTTTCTCCAGCAGGCCTTCAGCAAAGGATTGTATGGGCGTTTTTCCGCATTAATAGCTATGCCGGTATTGCGCTCTCTGGCTAAATCACTTGACCCCCGTCGCTACAACGGTGCCAGTCTGGTGGGGTTGAATGGAATTGTGATAAAAAGCCACGGTGGTGCGGATATTGTTGCCTTTGAGCAGGCAATTCAAACGGCTATGATAGAAGTTGAGAAAGGCGTGCCAGAAAAAATTCATCAACTACTTGTGGCTCAGGAACATTAATGTATTCACGGATTGTCGGTACAGGCCATTTCGTACCAGAAAAAATATTAACCAATGCTGATCTGGAGCAGATGGTTGACACCACAGATGAATGGATTAAAAGCCGCAGTGGCATTGAACAACGTCATATTGCGGCCGACGATCAAACTACGGCAGATCTGGCTGAGCAGGCTTGTATTGCTGCAATGGAAGCTGCACAAGTTGGCCCTGAAGATATTGATTTCATGGTGGTCGGAACAACCACCCCCGATCTCGTATTCCCTAATGTTGGCTGTATTCTGCAGGATAAATTAGGCATTCATGGTTGTGCTGCATTTAGCCTTGAAGCCGCTTGCAGTGGTTTTATTTATGCGCTGAGTATTGCGGATAAGTTTGTTAACAGTGGCCAGGCAAAATGTGCTCTGGTTGTGGGCGCTGAAACTTTATCGCGAATTACGGATTGGACTGATCGTTCGACCTGTGTGTTATTTGGCGACGGGGCGGGTGCGGTCGTTCTTAAGCCCTCTGAAGAAGCCGGCATAATTTCTACCCATTTACATGCCGATGGTCGATACAAGGATCTCCTGACTGCGAAATCCGGTGTTTCGGTTCAGCCATCCGGTGATGCTTTACGCGATGGATTCAATGTGCGCATGTCCGGCAATGAAATATTTAAAGTTGCGGTTAAAAGCCTTGAATCGATCGTGGAAGAAACACTTGCTGCAAATAAAATTGACCGCAGTGAACTTGACTGGCTGATACCGCATCAGGCCAATCTGCGTATTATTCAGGCCACCGCGAAACGACTGAAAATGCCGATGGAAAAGGTGATCCTTACCGTGCAGTATTTTGGTAATACTTCGGCTGCTTCCGTTCCAATGGCACTGGATATTGCAGTTCGTGACGGGCGTGTACAAAAAGGACAACTTTTGCTACTTGAGGCATTCGGCGGGGGGCTTACCTGGGGCTCGGCTCTGGTTCGCTTCTAGGCAGTCGCCGCGCTAATCTTAGCTTCAACTGTATAACTCCGGTGCGCTGGTCTTGAGCAATAAGTATCTACAAAGGCACGGGGTGGCGGCACAGTTGGCTTTACTGATCGGGCCTCTGTTTGCGCTAAGTATTTATCTGCTGTTACCCGTCAATTACACTGATGTAGAGGGTGTGGTATTCGAGCTTTCGAATCCTGCACGTATTACAGCCGCAATTGCGGTGCTTATGGCGGTGTGGTGGATGACGGAAGCCATTCCTGTTTATGCTACGGCATTGCTTCCCCTTGCTCTGTTTCCGCTATTCGGTATATCAGGAATTCACTCAACCGCAGCTGCCTATGGCAATGAAATTATCTATTTGTTTCTGGGCGGGTTCATTGTGGCACTTGCACTGGAACGCTGGGGTCTGCACCGGCGCCTTGCGCTCAATGTGCTGGCTGCTGTTGGGCCTCAACCGCGGGCAATTATTGGTGCCTTTATGGCGGTGTCAGCGATTTTGAGTATGTGGGTAACCAACACAGCGACCACTATTATGTTGCTGCCGGTTGCAGTGAGTGTGATTAAACTTTTGCCAGGTAATGATTTGCAGGATGGTCATGCCGATGCTCCTTTTTCGGTATGTCTACTGCTTGGTATTGCCTATGCCGCATCCATTGGGGGAATGGGGACCATCATCGGAACGGCGCCCAATATGTTTGTGGTGTCTTTTATAAAGGAAAATCTGCAGCGTGAAATAGGCTTTGTCGAATGGATGATGTTTGCGCTGCCGCTGGTAATTGTATTTGTGCCTGTCGCATGGGTGGTGCTGACACGTTGGGTATTCCCGGTTAGTAATAAAGCCCTGCCGGGGGCTGTTGAACTGCTGCAGAAAGAGCGGGATCATTTGCAGGCTTTTTCTCGGGGTGAAGTGCTTACGCTGTGCGTATTTGTCCTGACAGCAGCTGCGTGGATAACACGTCCATTACTTAATGGTATTGAAATAGGGGGCTTGTATCCCCTGGAAGGCCTTAGTGACCCGGGTATAGCTGTACTCGCGGCTTTAGTGTTATTTGTCACCCCCGTCAGCTTGCAGCGGCGTGAGTTTTTGATGGACTGGTCAACTGCTGTACGTCTGCCCTGGGGGCTTCTCATATTATTCGGTGGGGGTCTGGCTCTTGCAGCAGCACTGGTTGAAACGGGTTTTAGTCATTATTTCGGTAATCTGGCCACTGTTCTTGATGCGCTGCCAGTCTGGATGATCGTATTGATTACCACGGCTGCTGTCGTCTTTCTTACGGAATTAACCAGCAATACAGCCACTACAGCCACAATAGTGCCTATTCTTCTGGCAGTGGCGCTGGGACTCGGGTTGCCGCCGCTTTTGCTTATACTCCCGGCTGCATTCGCCGCCAGCAGCGCGTTTATGCTGCCGGTTGCAACGCCTCCCAATGCGATTGTATTTGGCTCAAATCTGCTTCACGTCGGGCAGATGAGCCGGGCAGGGATCTGGTTAAATATAGTTGCAATCGGGCTGATCACGGGCGCAACCTATATAATCATCATTCCGGCCCTTGGTATTAATCTATGATTTTTAGTAAAGACAACGGTATTAGTAAAGACAACGGTAATTTTGTGCTGTTTCTATGTGCTTTTTCACTTTGTGCGAGTGTGGCGAAGGCTGAAGTCTATGAACTGCTGGATGGTTCAGGTGACCTTGTTGGGGCGATTAGTACTGTGTACAGCACCTATGAAGATACTTTTATAGAAATTGGCCGTCCGCACAATCTGGGCTTTGAGGAATTGCGCAATGCAAATCCACAGGTAGACCCGTGGTTGCCCGGAGAGGGCACGGAAATTGTGCTGCCGACAGAATTTATTTTGCCACAGGTGGACCGGCAGGGCATTGTCATTAATGTTGCTGAGTACCGTATTTATTATTTTTTCAGTATCGATGGCAAAGACTTTGTTTCTACTGTGCCAGCCAGTATTGGTCGTATGGACTGGTCGACGCCGATAGGTCTGACAGGAATAGTTGCAAAGGTCCATAAACCAAGCTGGTACCCACCTGAGTCAGTGCGTAGGGAATATGCTGAAGAAGGGAGAGAACTTCCCAGAGTGGTTCCACCCGGGCCGGAAAACCCCTTGGGTGATTACGCTCTTCGATTGGGGTTACCAGGGTATCTTATTCACGGCACCAATCGTCCGGCAGGTGTAGGTATGCGCGTCACGCATGGTTGTATTCGGCTTTTTCCGGAAGATATAGAGTGGATATTTCCCCGCGTGAGTAAGCGGACACCGGTGCGTATTATTAATCAGCCGCTGAAGTTTGGGTGGCGCGGTGATGATTTATTTCTCGAGGCTCACCCGCAACTGGAACAAAATGCTGAAGAGGGTAACGATGGCCCCGGGCTGACGCTGATTACGCGGGAGTATGTGAAAGCTACGCGAGAGCAAGCGGCAGATGTGGACTGGGAATTGATTGCCCGGACTTATAAAGCTCAAACAGGGATGCCTGTTAAGGTGGGTTCTCGAGCTAGCACAGCTGTCCAGGAAGAGTTGCTGAGTCAGGCTGAATAAATATTATTGCCGCTACGGCTAGCGAATAAACCGTATAAAACATGCATAAAAAAAGGCCGCAGCATCAGCTACGGCCTTTTTTGTGCAGCCAAATTATTTGCTTTGGCTGCGCTGGAACATACGATCAATTTTCTCATTAGTCGCGTCACAGCATGCTATGCCTTCAGCAGCAACAACCAGTGCTTCATCAGCAGTTGCCTGTGCAGCTTCGGCCGCCTGTAAAGCAGTTGATGCATTTGCAGAATTTGCATTGGCAGAAGCTACTTGCTGCTCCAGTTGGCCAACTTTCGTTTCCAGAGCATCGATCTGGTTCTGCAGGCCGGTGCAACCCGTAGCCAACACCATTGCAAGTGCTATAGCGCTGACCTTTATTGCTGTCTGAACTTTCGTGTTCATTGATATTCCTCTATTCCCAAAATGGAAAAGTGTGTATTAAAAATCGATTTCAATCGTTAGCTGATGATTGATAACGGGATAATGACTTAAACATTGTTAAATCGCAAATGGGATTTATACGCAATCAGATTTGCTCAAAATCATTAAATTTAATGTTTTATTTTATTTTGTTTTGTGCTGTTCGGTTAACGCTTTAAAAGCGCTGCTTGTTAGATACAGGGCGTGTCTGATTTGAGAAGGCCTTTCGTTGCTAGCGGCATAACTGTATCTGCTAATTTCAGGCTAGGATGGCTTGCGTTAATACTATATCTGTATATAATCACAGGCCTGTTTATACATACAGGTACATATCATGTCTGAGCTGACCCCCCGCCAATCTGAAGTCCTGAGTTTTATTCGTCATTTTCTCGAGGATACCGGTATGCCGCCGACTCGGGCCGAGATTGCCACCAAACTGGGGTTTCGGTCTGCTAATGCGGCTGAGGAGCACTTGCGGGCTCTGCAGCGTAAGGGGGCCATAGAATTGCTGCCGGGGACCTCGCGCGGTATTCGGCTTAAAGATGTGTTGAAAGAGCAAATAGGCCTGCCGCTGGTTGGTAAGGTTGCGGCGGGCAGTCCTATCCTGGCCGAGGAGCATATCGAGGATCATATACGTATTGATCCGACCCTGTTTGATCCTGTGCCGCATTATTTGCTCAGGGTAGAGGGCATGAGCATGAAAGATGCCGGCATACTCGATGGCGATCTGGTTGCGGTCCACCGCACGCCTGAGGTACGCAGTCGACAGATTGTGGTTGCCCGGCTGGATGATGAGGTTACCGTAAAGCGCTACCGCCAGGAGGGGCGCATAGTTTGGTTATTACCAGAAAATGAAGCGTTTAGTCCGATCGAAGTTAATCTGGATGAGCAGCATTTACTGATCGAAGGCATTGTCGTTGGTTTGGTACGCAATGGAATGTCACCCAAATACTAGTCTCACTAGTCACACTGGGGACACCCTTCAAGCTCCGGCTGCCAGTGCTTAAAAGCAGCATGTCTTAAACAAGTACCCCGCAAACAATTAATAAGCGATATGCGACCTGAATGTCGAGGGAAGACCGTCTCCGGAAATTACTAAAAAACCCGCATATATGGCGTCCGGGAGAATCTTCTGCGACAGGCCGTAATAACGTTCCAAGTGGCTTTAGTGTGCTCGACCAGCAGCTTGGCGGAGGTTGGCCGATTGGTGTTCTTACTGAGATTTTACTAAGCAATTCGGGTATTGGAGAACTTGGGCTTTTAATGCCGGCACTGATACACATGAGCAAGAATGATTCGGCATATGATTCTCGTTCTTATACTGCTGTGCAAGATACGTGGGGCAGCAGTCGGTCTGACCGGTTACTCTGGATAGCGCCACCCTATATTCCTTATGCTCCGGCGCTAACACAACATGGACTGGATGTTTCACGGGTGTTGATTGTGCATTCAGCTAAGCAGCTTGATGCACTGTGGGCGATGGAGCAGGCACTGAATTCACCGGTATGCAGGGTGGTACTTGGCTGGTTTGCTGATATTGATGACCGGTCCATGCGTCGTCTGCAACTTGCTGCAGAGTCTGGAGCCTGTTGGACGGTTATCTTCCGTCATGCCCGATTTGCCGATATTACCTCACCAGCGCCTTTGCGTATCCACATTAAACCAGGAAGAAAACCAGAGGCAGGTGACCTTGATCTGAATATCCTGCGGAATCGTTATGGTCCGGTGGGTGAGTTGTCTCTGCAATGCTAAAGCAGGGCACTTACCAGGCGCAGGCCCAACTCCGACTTTTTGATGCCGTTAATAACAGTGCTGTTGGAGAGGGGGGCGAGGCGAATACTGTTGGGGTTAGTGCTTCTCATTTCCCAACGCGCAGGGCGGTGCGGCCAGCCAGCCTGTGGTTATGTATACGCTTTCCCGAGCTATCTCTGGAAGCACTCGGCAGCCCAAGAGAATTTCCGGCAGCAGTACTTAGTGAGAAAAGTGGGGTTGCTGCAGTACTTGCATGCAATGATAAGGCGGCCAGGGCAGGCATAGCGCCCGGTATGCCACTCAATGCTGCTTTGGCGCTGGTTCCTGCACTTGATATCAGGCAGCGCAGGGAAAGTGCAGAAATAGCTATGCTGCAGGCCCGTGCTAATTGGGCGCTGACCTATACCCCTGTGGTTAGTATTCACCTCACAGGGGCATTGTTACTTGAACTCGGCGGCAGTCTTCGCTTATTTGGTGGGCTTAGTAATTTGCGCAGCCGTTTGTTGGCGGATCTGCATACTGGCGGGTACCGGGTCATTATCGCCAGTGCCCCTGTTGCAAAGGCTGCATTGTGGCTGGCAAGAGCCAGCAAACAACTCGACTGTAATGAACAGCATGAATTGCCCGGGCTACTTGCTGATTTGCCCCTGGTCTGTCTGGCCTGGCCGGTTGCCGTGCAGCGCCAGCTTATACAGATGGGTATACGAACATTGGGGGATTGCGTACGTTTACCCAGGGATGGGTTTGCGCGCCGAGTGGGGCCTGGCTATTTGCATGAACTCGATCAGGGTTTCGGGCGTTCTCCAGACTTGTTAGCTTACTACCAGCCGCCTGAAGACTTTCATGACAGCCTTGAGCTGATGCCCGCAAGCCTGGTTGCAGAAGAGATAGCGGGGGCGCTGCATGAATTGTGTAGCAGGCTGTCAGTTTTTCTTCGCCAGCGACAGGTAAATGTGCAGCAGCTATGTATACAAATGGAGCATTGCGGGCAGGATCCGACGCTACTCGAAATTGTTTTATGCGAACCGTGCGCTTCGGCAGATTATTTTTTGGAGTTGCTGCATCTGCGACTCGACAGGCAAATGCTCCCGGCACCTGTCACCGGGGTTTCCCTTCAGGCCTCTGTAATGTCTGCCACCCCTGTAGTCGGCAGACATGTGCAGGCTGGCACAGCAGTCCAGGCGACAGGCAGTTTCTTACCGGGTGCGCCAGGAAGTGAGCGTAGTGCTAATCACATTGAAGTAAACTGCCTTATTGAGCGTCTGCAGGCTCGATTGGGCATGCAGCATGTATATGGTCTGAAGCTGGTAGCTGAGCACAGGCCTGAACGTGCATGGGCTGTTGCAGAGCCTTCTGGTGCGATCACCAGCCAGACAGTGCCAGGGCAAATGGTCAGTCGTATTCGTCCACTTTGGTTATTTGTTGCGCCCCTGCGGATGGAAACCCGGTGCGGTAAGCCGGTGTATCGCGGCAGACTTGCATTTGTAAGTGATGCGGAACGCATCGAGAGTGGCTGGTGGGATGGTCATGACATTCGTCGTGATTACTACACCGTAACAAGTAATTGTGGTCGTCGTTTGTGGATATATCAGGATAGGCGTGATTCAGACTGGTATCTGCATGGTCTTTTTGGCTAGTGATCGCCTGGGTCGATATTCCGGACCGTACTTTGCAAAACAGGGTTGCTGCGCCAGACTATGCGGAACTTCATTGCATCAGTAATTTCACCTTCCTGCGTGGTGCATCGCATCCTGAAGAACTGGTACGGCGGGCGGCAGAACTGGGCTATAGCGCCATTGCCCTAACTGACGAATGTTCTGTAGCCGGTGTTGTCCGGGCGCATATGACGGCGGGTGAACTAGATATCCGGCTGATCATCGGCAGTGAGTTCAGATTGCAGGACGGGTTGTGTCTGGTATTGCTTGCCATGAATCGGCGGGGGTATGCACAGCTGTGCAGGCTGATCACGCGGGGGCGGCGTGCCGCAGCAAAGGGCTCGTATAGCCTGTGTCGTGATGATCTGGCAGAAGGTCTGGAGGATTGCCTGGTGCTGTGGATTGCCGGGCCGGATCCTGATGAAGCGGATGCCAGCTGGCTGCAGAGTATTTTTGGCGAGCGGGTATGGCTTGCTGTGCAGTTATTTGATGAGGGTGAGTGTAGGGATAAAATCCTTAAATATAAGTATCTTAGCAATAAAACATCAATTCGATTAGTAGCTTGTGGTGACGTGCATATGCATCGTCGGGGGCGCCGTGCACTGCAGGATACACTCACAGCGATACGCTTGGGTGTCAGCCTTGATCGGGCTGGAATGCAGCTGTATGCCAACGGTGAGCGCTATCTGCGCTCCCGGGAGTTGCTGGCTCAAATGTACCCGGCGCAATGGCTGGCAGCCAGTATAGCCATAAGCCAAAGTATCGCGTTCAGTCTGGATGATCTGGAATACCAATATCCTGCCGAGCTGGTTCCGACCGGCCAGACAGCTACCGGATGGTTACGTAAGCTGACCGAAAAAGGTTTGCGCTGGCGCTGGCCAGCAGGTGAAGCAAAAATTGTACGACAACAGGTTGAGCATGAGCTGGCTTTAATTGCCGAGCTGGGGTACGAAGCCTATTTTCTGACGGTGCACGATATCGTTCGCTTTGCCCGCAGTCGCGGCATTCTTTGCCAGGGGCGCGGGTCAGCGGCCAATTCTGTGGTTTGTTTTTGTCTGGGCATCACCGAAGTAGATCCTGCCCGTATAACTATGCTGGTAGAACGGTTTATTTCCAGGGAACGCGATGAGCCACCCGATATTGATGTCGATTTTGAGCATGAACGCAGAGAAGAGGTCATTCAGTATATTTATGCGAAATACGGTCGTTCAAGAGCGGCGCTGACTGCCACGGTTATAACGTATCGTCCGCGCAGTGCTATACGCGATGTTGGCAAAGTACTGGGGTTATCAGATCTGCAGGTTGATCGTATGGCGCGTTCCATGCAGTGGTGGGATGGTAGTAAAATTAAGGAAGAGCGGGTACGGGAAGCAGGGCTGGATCCTGCCAGCCCGGTATTACACAGGTTGTTAATACTGGTTGATGAATTACTGGGGTTTCCCCGTCATCTTTCTCAGCATGTGGGCGGTTTTCTTATTTCGGAGCAGCCATTAACCGAGCTTGTACCTGTCGAAAATGCAGCCATGGAAGGTCGTACCGTTATCCAGTGGGACAAGAATGATCTGGATGATCTTGGGTTGCTCAAAATCGATGTGCTGGCACTCGGTATGCTAACGGCTATCCACCGCAGCTTTGACCTGATACATACCTGGTATGGCAGGGAGTTGAGTATGGCTTTAGTCCCGGCAGAGGATCCGCAGGTCTATGACATGATTAGCCAGGCCGATACGGTTGGGGTTTTTCAGATCGAGTCACGTGCCCAGATGGCCATGTTGCCGCGCTTGCGGCCACGTTGTTACTACGACCTGGTTATTGAGGTGGCACTTATTCGTCCTGGCCCCATACAGGGTGGCATGGTGCACCCGTACCTGCGTCGCCGTAATGGTGAAGAACCGGTTTGTTACCCCAGTCCTGAAGTAGAAAAAATTCTGGAACGTACACTTGGAGTACCGCTGTTCCAGGAGCAGGTGATGCAACTCGCTATTGTGGCAGCCGGCTTCTCGGGTGGCGAAGCCGATCAGTTGCGCAGGGCCATGGCTGCATGGAAGCGTCGTGGTGGTTTGGAGCCTTTCGAAGCCCGGTTAATGGCCGGTATGCATGAGCGAGGGTATCCGGCAGAATTTGCACAGCAGTTATTCAAGCAGATTAAGGGTTTCGGTGAGTACGGATTTCCCGAGTCACATGCAGCCAGTTTTGCCTTGCTGGTTTATGTTTCGGCATGGCTAAAATGCCACGAGCCAGCGATTTTTGCGTGTGCACTCATTAATAGTCAGCCTATGGGGTTTTATGCTCCCGCACAGATTATTCAGGCGGTTAAACGTCAGG
>Ga0114950_10000640_pt1 | contig 24616 bp, 25 predicted proteins | sample N075metaG_FD_83503 | JGI IMG/M metagenome (GOLD analysis project Ga0114950, IMG submission 83503) | Deep subsurface microbial communities from Kermadec Trench to uncover new lineages of life (NeLLi) - N075 metaG | ecosystem: Environmental > Aquatic > Marine > Ocean trench > Sediment | place... | reverse complement strand
GACGGGCCTCAACGTCCGTGACCGGGATCCATTTTCGGCAGGATAAGAGATCCAGGGAAGTCGCGAGCCGGCGACCCGCTATTCCCGCTACCTCCGTTCTGTCCTCGATCATCACCCGAATACACAGTGACGATTGAAGCGAGGAATCCGACGGCATTCGTTTCTTGGTGATGGAGCTCGTACCTGGCGAAACTCTGGCAGAGCGCATCGCAGCGGGCGCGATGCCAGTGGACGAAGCTCTTCCTCTTTTTTTGGAGATCGCGGACGGGCTTTCAGCCGCGCACGAGAAAGGCGTCATTCACCGGGATCTGAAGCCCGCCAACATCATGGTCACACCTGAGGAACGGCCCAAGAATTAAATTACGATGTCGGTGAGGACGGCCGATTTCTCATGGCACGGAGTGCGGACGCGTCGAGCGGAAGGGAGCTCGTCATCGTGCTCAACTGGTTCGACGAGCTCGAACGACTCGTCTCGACGGAGAATTAGCCCACCTGCGCGCTCGCGTCGGTCACGGCTCTTTCGCGCGCCTTGCGAATCCAGTTTTCTAGAATGGCCGCGAGATCCGCGAGATCGACGGGTTTCGCGATGTGATCGTCCATGCCGGCGGCGAGACAGGCGTCCCGATCCTCTTTCATCGCACTCGCGGTCAAAGCGATGATCGGCACTCGGCGTCGGCCGCCTTCGTGGCGGCGGATCGCGGCGGTCGCCTCAAAACCGTCCATCTCCGGCATCTGGCAGTCCATGAGGATCGCATCGTATGAAAAGTTCGTAAAGGCGAGCACCGCCTCGTGACCGTTGGCCGCCACGTCCACCCAGTAGCCCAGCGATTCCAGCATGCCTTTCGCCACCTTCTGATTGACGATGTTGTCCTCGGCCACCAGAATCCGCCTTATGCCACGGTCGTGCACTTCCGGTTGCGGATCGACGCTGAGCTCTGACAGCGAACCGGAGCCAAGCTGCGTCGCCAAGCATTGCTGAAGGTGGGAAAGCCGGATGGGCTTCGAAAGAAATGCGGCAAAGCCAGATTCGTCGGTCTCGTATCGGCTCCGCCGAGACCGGCCAATCATGAGCACGAGCGGGAGCGAGCCGAGCTCGAGCGAGTCATGAATCCGGTCGGCCAGCTCGATGCCACAGAGCGAAGGCACTCCTTCGTCCACGAGCGCGAGCTGAAACGGGTTGCCCTTCTCGTTTGCGCTCGTCAGGAGCTCCCAGGCCTCGGATCCTGTCGACGCCGTCTCAACGTGGTGGCCAAGTGCACCTATGTAATCGCGAAGCAGCTCCCGGTTGATCTCATGAGCGTCCACCACGAGAACGCGAGCTTCGTCGGCACAGAGTCGAAGCGCCGGAGCACCCTCATCGCCGGCTCTCTTCTCTAGCTCGACGGTGAACCAGAATCGGCTTCCACCTTGCGTCCGGCTCTTCACGCCCACGACTCCACCCATGAGACCCGCCAGTCGTTTGGAGATCGCCAGACCGAGCCCGGTACCGCCGTATTTTCGCGTCGACGAAGTGTCTCCCTGTGTGAAGGAATCGAAGATTTTGTCCTGGACCGCCTCCGGAACGCCGATCCCCGTATCGAGAACCTCGAACCGCAAGAGCAGCTTCTCATCGAGGTTCCGTTCGATAGACACCCGGGCTTCGACTTCACCCCGATCGGTAAACTTGATGGCGTTGGCCAAGAGGTTCAGAAGGATCTGGCGCACCCGCCCCGGGTCACCGGCCACGAGCGTCGGTAGCTTCATCGGAACCCAGGCCGCGAGCTCGAGCCCTTTCACGCTCGCGCTCTCCGCCACGAGCTCGATAGCTTCCTCTACCATCGTGCGCACGTCGAACGCAATCGTCTCGATCTCGAGCTTTCCGGCATCGATTTTGGAGAAGTCAAGAACGTCATTGATGACGGTGAGAAGCGCCTCACCAGAAGTTCGGATGGTCTCGGTATATTCATGCTGCTCGCTCGTGAGCGCTGTAGTGAGCAGCAGCCCCGTCATGCCGATGACCCCGTTCATCGGCGTCCGAAGCTCGTGGCTCACATTTGCAAGAAAGTCGCTCTTCACTCTCGTGGCGGATTGGGCGGCATCGAGGGCCCCGACGAGTTGTTGCTCCACGAGCTTGAGCTCGGTGATATCGGTAATCATACCGAGCGCTCCCGCGGGGGCACCGCTCTCGTCGAGGATCGCTCTCGCGGAGACTAACCCCCATAGCTCCTTACCGTCCTTTCGCTGGAACCTCAGCTCGCGGCGACCACCTTTCTCACAAATCGTCTCCAGACCTCGCCGCGCAATCGCACTCGAGGCCTCGTGCAGCGTTGCGGCCAGTGGGCGCGAAAGAAGCTCGCTGACGTCGTAGTCCAGCATCTCCGCCATCTTCTGATTGACCAGCCTAATCCGCCCGTTGACATCGACGCGCCAGATGCCTTCTTCCGCGGTTTCCACAATGGTTTTGTAGTTCTCCTCGCTCGCTGAGAGTCGGGTCTCTGACCTCCTTAGCTGCTGCACGAGAGAGGCCACTTCTCGAGCCAGATCGCCCACTTCGTCGCCACTCTCGACGCGGGGAAGCTTGGACACATCGTCGCCGCGGCGGAGCTCGCCGACAACTCGTCGAAGCGAGATTAGAGGCGCCACTACAATCCGGTCGGCGACCAATATCAGAAGCGCGATTCCCAAAACGAGCGCGACGAGAAAATAGGCGGCTAGTCCCCAGAACGCCTGTAGCGGGGTACTGGATACGGCCGTGCCCGCCACGAGCTCGAAGCGGGCTGAGGGGGCGACGCCGACGCCGGCAATGACGGCGAGGGTCGTCCTCCGAGGCCCGTCCAGTGGGAAAGGGGAAGTGGATTCTCCCGCGACGAGCTCGAGAGCGCCTCCGAGTCCGCTGCCAAGTTTCTCCAGGAAATCGTCGGAGAGACATCATATCCGATGACGAGGACGCCTTCACCGGGAGGCTCAAAGGCTCGCGCCGTGCTGGTATGAAGCGTTCCGGCGACGAGCCAAACACCACGTTCTCCCTGAGGGGCCCAGAGCGCGGTCTCTCCGGGCCGCGCCAATGCCAGCTCACGTAACGCGCCGAAAGAAGCTTCGAGTGATTCGGCGGCGTTGACGCTCTTGGCGAGCTCCGATGCATAGACGATGGCGCCGCTGCGATCGAACACGAGGAGGAAGTCAATTCCTTGGAACTGCTCGAGCCAGAGGAGCTCGTCCCGAGCCCACAAGTCGGACGGCCGGTCGGCGAAAATGATAATCTCGTCCCAGAAGGCATAATCCTTGACCAGGCCCTTGAGGTTCTCGGCGACGTGCTCGATTTCGTTTTTTGCACGCGAGACTCGACTGTCCCAGAGCTCCTGCTCTTGTCGCTCAACCGAGCGTTCGACGACCATGGCGAATGCCAACGCCCCGATGATGACGAGACCAAGGCCCGGCGCGGCCAAGGCCAGAAGCTTGTATCGGAGCCTCACGGGAAAGCTCGAGAGAGTGTAACGGTGGACATCGAAATGGACCAACGAGTAGACAAAATCAGACTGCTGTGTGGGATATCGGCCTTCTCGCCACAAGCTTTACCGCAAGCGTGTACATTGGCGATACGAATGCCCTCATCTCCGGAACGCGCCTAGAGGCCTAGACCTAGCCAAGGGGCTGCACCCCCCTTGAAATCCCTGCGGGATTTGAGAAGTCAGGAGTCAGAAGGGTGGTGGCGGCTGCGCCGCGACATTTGGTCTCTCAATCTGAGATAAATTCTCAGACTGAACGGAGTAGAGCCTAGGGTACTGTCAAATTGAGCTGGCGACTGACAGAATGTGCCAATGAACAGCAAGTAAAACCTCTTCCGCGTCCGACGCCTCCTGTTGCAGGCTCGCCATCACCGAGAGCTACGGGGTCGCGCGTTCCTCGCTTGGGACGCTGTCACGTGCGCCGCGTGACTCGAACGGAGACGTCACTCCGGTTGCTCGTGCAACGTCAACTTGACAGTACCGTCTAGCCAAGCACTGCTCGGCGCGTCCTGGCGTCCTGGTTTCACATGCTTGACATCGATACCTGCGTTGCTTACAATGCAATCATTGATTGCATTACGCCAAAGGAGTTTGGTGTGGCGAGCATAACGATCAGGAACCTTGACGAGCAGACCAAGTCCAAATTGAGGATCCGCGCCGCGCACAACAACCGGTCGATGGAGGAGGAGGCTCGCAATATCTTACGCGCCACCTTGGCCGAACCAGCATCCGCACCGTTCAACCTTGCCGATGCCATTCGGAAACGCTTCGAACCTCTTGGTGGCGTCGAACTTCAAGTGCCTCCGCGCGAGCCGATGCGTGAACCACCCCAACCCGGCCAGTGATCGTCGTCGATACGAATGTCCTGTCGGAGTTGATGAGGCCAACGCCCGCTGCGCGCGTGGAGACTTGGATGGCGTCACAGCCGGCGCTGAGTCTTTACACGACAAGCATCACGCAAGCTGAGATTCTCCATGGCGTGATGCTCCTGCCGTCAGGCCGACGACGGGACGCATTCGAAGCCGCCGCAAACGCCATGTTCCGTGAGGATTTTGGGAGTCGTGTTCTTTCATTCAGTAGCGAGGCAGCATTGCCTTATGCCACGATCGCGGCGGACCGACGCCGAGCGGGCCGCCCCATTTCGCAGTTCGACGCTCAGATTGCCGCCATCGCCCGTTGTCGAGGAGCGACCATCGCAACTCGAAATGTGACGGACTTCGAAAACTGCGGCGTCGCTCTCGTCAATCCCTGGGACGAATAACCTACCTCGGCGGCGCCCGACAACCACCGAGGACTCAAAATCCTGTCGCGCGCCATTCCTCCTGTTTCCAAGCACCGTGCTGGATCTAATTCCCTTCGCGCGTCGACACCAGTTCGAATTTCAATTTCAATTGCAGCATCGGGGGCCCGCGGCGCACGAGGGCCGGCGAGCCGCCAACCAGGTGCTGGAACGCGACCTAGATTCTACTCCGTTCAGTCTGAGAATTTATCTCTCAGATTGAGAGACCAAATGTCGCGGCGCAACCACCACCACCCTTCTGACTCCTGACTCCTGACTTCTCAAATCCCGCAGGGATTTCAAGGGGCGCAGCCCTTGGCTAGATCTAGATAGCGCGACTTAATGGCACGCTCCCAAGTAGTCTCCGTGGGCCAAATGCGCTGCCACGACGTCAGCGGAAACGGTTTTCGTTTGGCGGTTTTCAGGGTTCCCCGGGGGAATGTGACAAATCGTCACCTTCTCACCTGATGTGTCTTCTTTTTCCTGCAATTTGATCTCGTGCGCGAAAACCCACATCTCGTTGTTCACTTCCTAGAAAACGCCGCGCACGTGTACCTGGTTGCCCTCGCGAATGTCCTCGAGCGTTCGATTTCGGTTGCCCTCTCGAATGGAGGTTTGAGCCGCCCGGGTACCGATTCGATACCCATCGACCTCGAGTGAGCCGGTCCACTCTGGCATGGGTTCGTTCGGGTCGATGTCGAACGCGCTGCCCTGGAGCTCGATGCCGTCGCCTGGCTGATGATCGATGCCGGTCCGCTTGATGTCGATAACCGAAACGCTCGACCCGTTGTAGGACAAGAGCACGTCGAGCTCCTGATTCGCCTTCACGCCGTCGAATTTTTCTTCGCCGACTTGCGAGTCTCCATCCCAGAATTGCAAGGTGAACGACTCCGGAAGCCCGCGAAGCGTGAATCGGCCGTTGACGACATCGACGCGGGCAATCTCCTCGCCGTTCACGAGAACTTTCACCAAGAGATCGTCTTCATCCGCCGCGCGAGACGTCCTGAGCGTGCTTGCGCTTCCCTGGAACGTGCCGTTGAGGGTTGCGCCGGTGGTGCCGCCGTCAAAAGACGGGGCGGCAAAATCCGCGGACGGCCCCGTCGGATTGGAATCGCAACCGATCGCTGCGTACATCAACACCACGGCGAAGGCCAACACGGGATAGAGGCGGGCTTGCATCGCTAGTCTCATAGGAAGCTCTCCACATCTGTCCTCGTGGGGAGAGGCACCAACGACTTTTGGATGGAACATAATCAGGATAGGGGAACGCTACAGTTAACGATATGATCTACGTCACCGAAGCGGGGCGAGCGAGAGACTTGCACGATGTTGGGGCGGTCGCGTGCGACGAGGGGCTTTGTTTCGCGCTTGGACAAGTGGGCTCGGGTTTGGCCGAGCATGAAGCAGCGCCTTGATTTCTCGATGGCAAATTTGGACACTCGATCGAGGTGACGCCACGGGGGGAGCTCCTGACAGGAGCAAGAAGCAGCGATCCGGAGCGCCGCTCTCCTCCTTCAAGAGTTATGTGATCATCTTTCGGCCCGATCGTTGACTATGATATGCCTCGGACGGCGTCATATGCCGAAAACAAAAGATTCCAGAATCATTTGGGCGTGGATTCTCGGTTTGTCACCCTTCTTGTTGCTGCAAGCAGCGACCGGCCTGGCGGCACAAACGCGTAATGGAAGCCTACAGGTCGAGGTGCTCCATGGTGAGACGCCAGTCTCGGGGGCCAATGTCTTGGTCAGCGGAGAATCCTACGAGACGGATGCGAGCGGTCGAGTAACGTTTGCTGCCGCCCCCGGTGAGCTCTCGATCCAGATCATTAAGGAAGGCTTCCTTCCTGCGTCCGTTTCCGTCGAGGTCATTGCAGAAACGGAGCACCGCGTGCAGGTGTTGCTCGACGCTGCGCCCGTCGTCGAGGAAGAGGTGACCGTCGTGGCCACGACGCGCTCGGCTCGAGGCCTCGAGGACCAACCGATGCGCGTCGAAGTACTCGGACGAGAAGAAATCGAAGAGAAAATGCTCATGACGCCAGGCGACATCGTCATGATGCTGAACGAGATGGGCGGCATGCGGGTAGCGGCAACGTCGCCGTCTCTCGGCGCTGCCAGCGTTCGCATCCAAGGCATGCGCGGCCGCTACACGAGGTTTTTGTCCGACGGCTTGCCCCTCTATGGAGAGCAGGCAGCGGGGTTGGCGCTGCTGCAAATTCCACCGATGGATCTCGGTCGCGTCGAGGTCATCAAGGGAATGGCTTCAGCTCTCTACGGTGGAAGAGCGATGGGAGGCGTCGTGAATCTACTCACCCGAAGGCCAACGCAGACGGCCGAACGCGAGCTGCTTCTCAACCTTTCATCGCGCGGGGCGTCCGATGCCGTGCTTTGGCTTTCGGGCCCGCTTTCGAAGAACTGGCGCTACTCGCTTCTGGCGAGTGGGCACGGGCAGGGACGTGTGGACGTCGATGACGACGGTTGGGCCGATCTTGCCGGCTACCGGCGCGGCGTCGCGCGGCCGCGCTTTTTCTGGGACGATGGGCTAGGGAACAGTTTCTTCGCGACCACGGGAGTTACCTTTGAGGATCGCAAAGGGGGAACGCTCCCTGGCGCCGTGCTGGAAGCCACAGGCGAGCCCTACGAGGAATCGCTCGAGACGCGACGCTACGATTTCGGCGTCTCGGGCCAGACACTTCTCGCCGAGCGCTTCGTGTTTACGGCGCGGGCCGCGTTCGCGAGCGCTAGGCACGAGCATTTCTACGGAGACCAATTGGAGCGGGACCGTCACGAGACCGTTTTCGTCGAAACCGCGCTTCGGGGAGCAGCCGGTCGCCACACCTGGGTGCTGGGCGCGGCATTCGAGCGCGAATCCTACCGCCCGAAAGATGTGCCGCGGTTCGACTACACGTTCACGACGCCGGGGGTGTTCGTCCAGGACGACGTGGACGTCGCCGACTGGTTGTCGCTGTCGATGAGCGCGCGTCTCGACGCTCACAGCAAGTTTGGCACTTTCTTCAGTCCAAGGGTCTCCGCCCTCGTCAGACGAGGGCCTTGGACGGGCCGTTTTTCCGCGGGAAGAGGTTTCTTTGCGCCGACACCGCTCACCGAGGAAACCGAAGCGGCTGGACTCACGCGGTTGCGGGTCGAGCGTCCGCTCATCGCGGAGCGAGGCCGCAGCCTCTCCCTCGACGTCGGTTTCGCTCATGGAGCGGCTTCCTACACCGTCACGTTTTTCGACTCACGGATCGACGACTCCATCTTCGTGGATAGGTCGACCGAGTACGTGCTTCGTAACCTCTCGGGAGGCACCAGCAATACGGGCGTCGAGCTCCTCGCGACGTTTCGCCGCGCGCCCTTCGCCTTGACTGGAACCTACACTTACGTTCGTTCCCTCGAGCAAGACGGCGGCGACAGCGTGGATGTCGCTTTGACACCTCGCAACAGCGCGGGAGTGGTCTCCATGATCGAGAACGAGAACGGTCGTCTCGGGGTCGAGGTTTATCTCACGGGCCGCCAGCGGGTCGAAGCAAATCCCTATCGGGAGACGAGCGAGCCCTACGTCGTCCTCGGCATACTCGCAGAGCGCCGCTTCGGGCGCATCCGACTATTCGTCAATGCTGAAAACCTCACGGGCGTGCGCCAGTCACGATGGGATCCCCTGCTTCGACCGACGCGCCACGTCGACGGGAGGTGGACCGTCGATGCGTGGGCGCCGCTCGAAGGACGCGTCATCAACGGAGGCGTACGGATAGAGTTTTGAACACCTGGTTTTATTGATGCCGAAGCGCGACGGTGGGCTCGATCTTCGCGGCGCAACGGGCGGGAACGTAGCTGGCCAAGAGCGCCACCGCCAGAACCAGAAAGCTGGTCGCCGCGAAGGTCATCGGATCCCATGGCGAGATATTGTACAGAAAGTGAACAACTCGACGTGGCATTCCCATCAATAGGGTATAATAGTAGTATGAAAGTGAAGACATCTATCACACTCTCGAAGGAGGTCGTGGAACAACTCGACGTGATTGCCAAGTCGGGGGAAAGCCGCTCGGAAATCATAGAGAAGATGTTACGAGACGGGCTGGCTGAACGGGCTAGACGCGAACGCGACTTGCGCGATCTCGAACGGATCAATGACAACGCTGAAGAGCTCAATGAAGAGGCTGAAGACGTTCTGTCCTATCAGGTGGACCTTTGAGGCGAGGCGATTTCTATCGAGTGCGTAAGCGTTCGTCTCGAGATCCCAAGAAATCACGAGTCTTCATCGTCGTCAGCCGCCAAATTCTGATCGAGTCCAAGTTCTCGACCGTCATGTGCGCGCCCATCTATTCGAAACGTCACGGACTATCCACACAGGTACCCGTCGGTATCGCTGAAGGGCTGAAACACGACAGTAGCATTCACTGCGATGAGCTTGTGAGCTTGCCGAAGTCTGCGCTGACACATTTCATCGGCACGCTGAGTCCGGACAAGTACCAGGCGCTAGACGGCGCGTTGATCTCAGCGTTGGAGATTAGGGTGTAACTTCTCTAACGCGGCAGCCCCACGATATCGTGGGCCGCGCCCGTGAGCACAACGATGTGCAGCCCCGTTCCGCGGCGGTCGAGCATGTAGATGTAGCCGCGATCGTCGATTTCGACGTTGTTGGTCTGGATCGCCACCTTGCATTCCTCGACGCCGTCGATCTCGACACAGGTCGGCTGCGTCATATCCGTGACCTGCGGGATGAAGTATGCGACTTCTTTGGGATGGAAAGGGTCGCGTATGTCTACAGCGCGCACCCCCGCATTGAAGTAAGCGACCAGAACGATCTTCTTCAGAAAAGCTGGGTTGAAGGAGTCGGCCACGGAGTGCGGACCGAACCGGCCGCCCTGGTTGCAGAAGTCGCCGGGCTGTTCCGGTACTTGGAAGTTCGACACCGGGAACGGCTTGTCTTCCTGGGTAATGTCGACGAAGAACACCGCGTGCCGGGTCTCTTGGCACCGCGCGGGGCCCGATTCCGAAGGAATCACCAAGAAGTCGCGGACCGTGTTGAGGAGGTTGTCTTCATAATCCGCTATCTCCATTCCGTGGATTGGTTTTACGGTATGGGCACCCCAGAAGGTCGGCATATCCAGCCTCGCAATCTGGGGATATAGAAGGTTTTCCGCGGTCGGTGCGAAGGGATCATCCGCGTTCGGGTCGCCGTTCAGGAACTTGTCCCGGTCCAAAATTTGCACGACACCGTTGGTGCCGCTTCCATAGCCGAGATACATGCGGTTTCCTACAACCACTGGCTGATGCAGTCCGATGGCGTCGGAATAATCTCCCTCCCCACCCGGCTGCATGCCGTCCAGCGCGAAATCACGGATGTGTCGAGGCTGCTCCGGGTCGCTGAGATCATAAGCCTGCAGGACACGCGGGACACGCCAGCCTTCGACCGTAGATAGCAGATAGCCGATACCTGTTTCACAGTCCCAGTAATTCTTATGGGTCTCTCGACGACCGTCCTCGGTATAGCCGGTCGTCAAAATGGTCGTGACCAAAGTCGGTGGGCTGGGGTCGGTCACATCCAGAATCTCTTGGCCGAGCTGACCATTCGGACGCAAGACGTAGACCTTGTCGGCATTCCCGTTCGGCAGCGCGCTTCCGTCGCAGACCTGGACGTGTTGCGTTCCGTTGGCCTCGTCGCCGCTCGGCGGCTGATGATGCAGAAGGACCGGCGCCGCGGGATCGGTAACATCCAAAATCGACATGCCGTTTCTCTCCACGTTCCCGGTCAGTGGGTTCATGGCCTCGCCGGCGTGGTGACCGACGAACAGAATCCATCGATCGCCAACACGATGCGGCACGGGTTGGTACGACCAACGTTGCTGCAAATCGTGATGTCCCACGAGCTCCATGTTCATGGCGTTCGGCGGCGCGGGCACGGATGCTGATGCGCTTTCGCTGGTCTCGGTCGCATTCTGGCTACCGCAAGCAGCCAGGCCCATCACAAACGCCGACACGATGATTCGAGCCATCCATGGGTGTCTCATTTCGTCCTCCGTATCTTTAGAAGACGCGCCGCCGTCGCGCCAAGTATCGCTTCCTTCTCGTCGTCGCTCAGGCCGGGAACGCTCAGCACGTCGCCGATCGGATCGCGGCTCGCCACGGGAAAAGGATAGTCCGTTCCGATGACCACCCGGTCGGCGCCCACCTGGTCGACGAGACGGCGTAGAATCTCGGGAGAGTACACGAGCGTATCGAAGTAAAGCTGCCTCAAATACTCACTCGGCTTCTTCGCCATATGCTGGCACCGGGGATCGACAGCGTAGCAGTTATCGGAGCGACCGATATAGCTCGGCAGGTAGCCGCCTCCGTGCGCGGCGCAGATCTTGAGCTTCGGAAACCGGTCGAGAAAGCCATCGAAGATCATGTGGGAGAGTGCGACGGTGGTCTCGAGCGGATTGCCGATCGTGTTGCCGAGCCAGCCGTGGCCCTCGAACCTCTCGTTACCTTCGCTAAACCCACGTGGATGTACGAAGATGACGGTGTCGAGCTCTTCAGCCTTCTTCCAAAACGGATCGAATCTGGGCGCGGATATTTCTTCACCTGCAACACTTGGGGTAATCATGAAGCCGGGAAAATCGTGCTCTTTCACGGCCTGAGCCATTTGTCGGGCGGCGAGCTCGGGGAAATGAAGCGCCACCGCTCCAAGAGCGACAAAGCGGCTCGGGTGCATGGCGCAGATGGCCGCGAGCTTCTCGTTTTGGACGCGGACGAGCTTCTCCGCCAGCGGACGCTCAGCCCAGTAATGATACTGACCTATATAAAGGCTCACGGCCTGTACGTCGATCCCCTGGCGGTCCATCTCCGCAAGGCGCGTCTCGACACCCGTCAACTCTGGAAAATAGGAAGCGTTCATGATCCGCTCCAAATCTTTCGCTTCGGGACGATCCTGGATGAGAGGCCAGTCGTCGCTAACAAAACAGTGCCCGTGGAAATCGACGGTGAGCGGTTTCTTGCCACCGATCGACAGTGTCCGCCTCGACGTTTGCGATCGCGCGCCCGCCGCGACCGCCGCAAGCGAGCACCCGCAGAAGAAGATCCCGGACGACGCCGATTTCAGAAACGCTCGCCGATCCATCTCCCTATCCGTGCTCTTTGGCGTGCCGAGCCACCTGCTCATGCGTCGCAAACCACACACCGGTATGCGAGCGCATGTACTTGATGAGCCGCTCCAGCATCACGATACGCGAGCGATGGCCGATGATATGCGGGTGCATCGTGAGGAGCAACATGCCTCCCTCTTCATAGGCGAGGTCGAACTCCGCGGCCCATACTTCGTAGACGTCGCTTGGGGGCGTATAGGGCCGCGTGCTCGAGAAGCGGTTCATGCCGAAGTAGGGGTAGTCGTCGAGGATCCACTCGACAGGAAGCTCCACGATACCGGTCGCCTGCCCCTCGCTCAAGATTTCGTAGGGGACGTCGTCCGCCATGAGGCTGGTGTCGTAGAGCAAGCCGAGCTCTTGGATCAGATCCAGCGTATTGGGACTGTACTCCCATGACCCCGTGCGGATGCCGACCGGCCTCCGGCCACTAAGCTCTTCGAGTGTATCGAGCGAGCGCTCCATGAGCATGCGCTCGTCGTCCCGCTCGAGAGTGGCGGTCCACTCATGGATCCATCCGTGGATGCCGAGCTCGTGTCCGGCTGCGGCAATGCGCTTCACGTCGTCCGGGTAGAGCTTGGCACTCACGCCGGGAATGAAGAACGTTGCCGGAATGTCGTAGCGCTCGAGCAGGGCCAGAACCCGAGGAAGCGCAGCCCGTGAGCCGTATTCCCCCGTCGAGAGACGCGTCGGCGATGTGTCTCCGTTTCGGAGCGACAGGGTCTCGTTGTCGAAGTCGAACGATAGCGCGACCGCGACTTTCGCACCGCCGGGCCAAGACTCTGGAAGCAAGCGCCGGCCGCTGCGCACTTTGTTGACCGCATCGCGCCAGCGAGACTCGGGCCACGTCCAGGACGGCTCTTCGTTCTGAGCAGGCTGAGCTGGTTGGGACCGCACGACCTTTCGAGTGGCTACTAGCCCGACGACGAGCGCCACGATCGAAAACAGAGTGATATTGACACGCTTTGTCCACATGGGATGCCTCCTTCCAGGCAGAAACTCGAGCGCCAAGACTGCCCGACTGGAGGCTGCCGCGTCAACTCAAAATGGGCGATAAGTATCGTCGTTCAGCCGACCGAGTCGGTGAACCAGCGCCGTCGTTTGAACTCTGCCCGGGCACAGTTGAAGCGCCCCCTCGTGTCCATGGTCCCTCGAACCAGCTCATCGGGATGGTGTAGTGTCGGAGAGCGCCGCGTCACCTGGCCGACCGCGGACCACGCTTCCATCGAGCATCACAAAGGAGACGTTCTCGAGCACAGACAGATCACGAAGCGGGTCTCCCGGAACGGCAATGATATCCGCGAGCTTTCCGACCTCGATCGAGCCGACACGGTCGTCCCACTGGAGTAGCTCGGCGTTGACCCGGGTTCCTGCCTGGATCGCTTGCATGGGGGTCATCCCCGCCTCCACCAAGAGCTGAAATTCTCGAACCCCTTGGCTCACCGGGAACCCGACATAGTCCGTTCCCACGACGACGCGAACGCCCGCGCGCAGGGCCTTCCCGACGCTTTCCATGTGCTGCGCTCTGTATTGGCGCGTCAGCGCGTTCATCTCCGACTGAGCCTCGCTGTCTGGTTGCTCTTCGAGGTAGTAATCGCCGACGTAGAACGTCGGAACGAGAAAGACACCGCGCTCCGCCATGAGGCGGATGCCTTCGTCGTCCACGAAAGTACCGTGCTCAATCGAGCGCACCCCGGCCAGGATCGCCTGCTTGATCCCGTCGGTGGAGTGCGCGTGCGCGGCCACGGGGACGCCGAGGCGCGAGGCCTCTTCCACCATGGCGCGAAGCTCTTCGGGGCTGAAGTGGGCCCTTCTCGGATCGTTGCCAAGGGACATCATCGCGCCGCTCGCGAGCACTTTGATCCAATCGCTTCCGTACTTCACTTCCTCGCGAACGGCTCGACGGATGGCGTCGACTCCATCGATGACGAGCCCGTCCGCCACGACCGTGTGCTCGGGCCCAAAGAAGTTGAGGTCGCCGCCTCCTCCGGTGATCGACAAATAGTGCCCCGCTCCCGTGAGCCGAGGGCCGACGAAAAGCCCCTCTTCAATGGCGGTCCGCACATCCAAATGGGCGTAGTACACATCGGCATCTCCGAGCACACGCACCGTTGTCCAGCCGGACCGGAGCATCTCCTGCGCGACCGACAGCCCACGCAGGGCTTTATAGGCCGACGAGCGGCGAAGGTGGTCGACTTGGTAGTCGTCGGTCTTTATTAGTAGATGCGCGTGAGCGTCGATGAGGCCGGGCAAGCAAGTGCTGCTCGACAGATCTACGACCGTGGCATCACCGTCTTCGATTGTCTCGGATGGTCCTAGAGCGGCGATGCGGTTTCCTTCGACGCGGATCGTTACATTCTCTCGGCTTGCATCCGAGACGCCGTCGATCAGCGTGCCGCAGCGGAGGTGAATCGTCTCGGCGCTAACGCGGTCTGGAGCCGCGTGCAGGGCACCGAGTGTGACGGCCAACCAAAGAGCTGCACGGCCCAGTCTTTCATTCGTCGTCAACATGCGTCCGCCTCCTTCGGTTCCGAATCTATCACGCGCGCTGTGATACATGACAACCAGCACCTTATTTACACTTGACTAAAAATACTGTAGGGTGGTCGAATGGCCCCGGCTGCTGGACTTGCCTGCACGAGATGTGTTTTCTTCGTACGCAGCTCGGCGAGTTATGGGGTCAATACTCGCGGTAAATGCCGCCGGTTCCCCCCGATCGTCTATTTCGATGCAACCGCCAAGCAGCCTTCCGAGCTGTGGCCGACGGTGAACGAGAACTGGTGGTGCGGGGAGTTTCGGAAAAAGCGGCCGGAATCAGGGCCCCGTTAGCCGGCGGCCGGGCGTGTTGCTCCAGAACTCGACAACCGCTTCCGCCTCCTGCTCGCCGAGCCGAAACACCGTGCACAGCATAGGCGAGGCACGCCCCGCGTCGATTGCGTAGCTTGCGAAGAGGCCATCGAGATAGTCCAAGTGCCCATCTGTGACGAACGCCGGCCTCGTAGGATCCCCAATTGTGATAGCCATTACATACACCTTCCCGGGCACCAGGAATGTTACTTTGGGGGGGAAGCCGCATTTATACATCAATTCCACGACAAAAGGAAGCGAATGTTACCGCCTGGGTCGCGTCGGATCCTTACACGGTGTCGGCCAGCTCTCGCACGGGCCGACATCACGGATCTTCGTATATCGGAGCGTGCTCTCGATGTCACCGTCCGCGCTCTCGAGCGTGATTTCGACTTCGAGAGTTTGGCCGTCTTCACTTAGTCCGAAGACTTCCCGCACGTTTGCGGTGCTCGACGGAGATTTACGTGTGCCTTCGCTCACGAGCGCGCGACCTTCCCATCGCGAGGTCATCGTGATGCTGCCCGGCTCTCCAAGGAAGATCGGCGTCGAGGTCTTCTCGCCCGGGACGTAGAGGCGCGCGTAGCTCTCGTTGATCTGGCTTTCGACGACGAGGGTACCGTTCGACGGTTGGGTGATATGTAGCGTCTGTGGTGCGCCCGCGCCGATGAGGCCGGCGAGCGTTGCTTCTGCGCGGACGCGGCTCCGCGCTTCATCGAGGCGCCAGGTACCCGAGAGATCGACCGTCTGAGCACGCATGACGGCAGGCGCCAAGAGCGCGACTACGGCGAGACACGAGACGGATGGCCGCAACATCATTGTGCTCCCAAATCGACGGCGAGGATCTTTTCTCGATCGCGCGCATAGAGTGTCGTCCCGACGAGCGCCGGGGCGCTCCAGGCCGTCGTCTCGAACAACTTCGCGCGCGACAGGATCGTAACTTTTTCGGGCGAGAGCTTCGCGATCGCGAGATCTCCATCTTCGTCGAGAATGATCGCTTTGCCGTCCGCGTAAATCATGCTCGCACGGGCGAAGCCGCGGTACTGCCACACCGCGTCTCCCGTCTTCACATCGAGCGCGGTGAGAAACGCCGGCCCGAAATCGCCGCTCGTGCCGTATATATAATCGCCGAGTCGAAGGGCGCTGAGAAACATGAAGCGCGTGCGCTTCGTGAACCACATCTCTTCCGGCATCGTCTGATCGCCCCTCCGAGTCAGCCGAATGGCTCGGCTTCCCACTTTGTAAGCCGACGAGACCACGAGTATGTCGTCCGAGCCCCAAAGCGGGGTGCTGCAATTGATGTCGTTGCCAGGGTCGTGCGGATAGGACCACAGCGACTCTCCGTCCGCGGGGCTCAGTCCGTTGATGGTGCCGCCGCCCACAACGACCAACTGCGCCTGACCGGCGAACTCGATCAGGATGGGAGGCACTTGTGACGTCAGAAAATCTCCACTTCGCCACACGACCCGGCCATCGTCTTGCCGAAAAGCCATCACCGATTGTCCGGGACCGCCGACGCTACAAATGATCGTGTCTTCGAAAGCAATGGGACTGCAGCCATAGCCCGCTTTCACGATCGCGCGGATGACGAGCGGGGGTGCATTGAAATCTTCGACGAGGTCATGCGCCCAGAGGAGCTTTCCGGTCCGCGTGTCGAAGGCGTGCATCTTCTTGTTGGTCCCGACGGTGAACAGACGCTCACCGACGACGAGCGGGGTCGCGTGCGGGCCGGCACCGAAATTGAAGTCTTGGAGCTTCGACGGGTACGTGTACTCCCAGATCGTCTCCCCTGTTTTTGCGTCGAGCCCGATGACGACCTCTTCGAGCTCCCACGGCCCACCTCGCTCACGACCGTTTCCGACCCGATACATCGTAAAGAGCCGCCCGTCGCCGTCGGAGACGATGGACGAGTGCCCGGTTCCGAGCGGCCGGCTCCAGAGGATGGGCGGCCCGGCCTCCGGCCACGCATCCGCGAGTCCGGTGGTCTCGACGATGAAGTTGCGATTCGGCCCGCCCCACTGTTGCCACGACGACGCGTCTTCGGCAAAGACGACGCTCGCGCTTCCAAACAGCAGCAGGCATGTCGCGAGCATTCGGCTGGCTCTCCAGTCTTTCATGATTCACCTCGCTCATTGAGAAAGCAGGCCCATTACAGCATGTCTCTTCACAGGCTCCAAGCGACTTGTGCGCATCGCACGTACGGTCCGATTTTGCTTACAATGGCCGATGCGACGACGCGTGAGTCCCCTGCTCCTGTGGTGCCTGTGGGCCGGCTGCAGCGGGACGACGGATAGCCCGCCTGCAACCTTTGTCGATCTCTTGGCCGAGACCAACGGGAAAGTCGAACAGTTTCAGTACTCCCCCGACGGCCAGCAGATCGTCTACCTATCGGCGAAAAACGGCGAGCACCATCTGTGGGTCATGAACGCCGATGGCGGGGGCGCCCGCCCCATCAATCCGAACAACCCCGTTCACCAAGTCAGCGATGGACCTTCCGTTCAGCCGCGTTGGTCACCGGACGGCCAATGGATCTCCTATCGCTCGCGCGGACTCCTTTTCAAGATTCGAGCAGATGGCTCCACGCCGCCGGTCAACCTCACCTATGGCAGGCGCGGCTCCGCGCCAGTGTGGACGCCCGACGGCGGCTCCCTCGTCTTCGTGACGGGCGACGTTTACGGATATGCTCAAATTGCGTCGATGCCCTCCGGGATCCCGGATGGCCCGATTGAAGTGACGTACTTGACGGAAGGTCGCTACAACAACACGGACCCGCAGATCTCTCCCGATGCGCGGTGGCTCGCCTTCACTTCGGATCGCCGCGGGAAGGACGACATCAAAGGCAACGATATCTGGCTCGCGTCGATGACGGATGGAGAAGAACGACTGCTGACGGCGAACACGGAGGATTCGTTCGAGCACTCCCCGCGCTGGTCTCCAGACGGCCGAAGGATCGCCTTCGTCTCCAACCGATCCGGCTGGCGCAACATCGGTGTCATCGATGTGGCGAGCGGTGAAATCCAGATGCTCACCTCGAGCCCTTGGGACGAGCACAACCCGCAATGGTCTCCAGACGGTAAATGGATCGCCTATGTCGCCAACAAGAGTTGGAACTTTCACTTGATGAAAGTCTCCGCCGACGGCGGCGAACCGGTGCAACTCACGGCGCGCGACGGCGTGAGCGGAGGCATCGAAGCCGGCCAGACGCGCGGAACGTTCCGCTGGGCCCCCGATGGACAGTCCATCGCGTTCACGTATATGAGCCCCACGACGTGCAGCGACATCTGGTCGATTCCCGCGAACGGCGGCGCCCCCACGAGGCTCACGAACCACATGCCGAGCGCTTTGTCGGACAGCGATTTCGTCGCCCCCGAAAGGATCGCCTACGCATCGGCAGACGGGCTCGAGATTCCCGCCTTCTTGTACCGACCGAAAACGGTCAACGACGGCCGAGCCCCTCCGCTACTGCTCTACGCACGTGCCAACACCCACGGGAACCACGTCAACGGGTTCTATCCGTTCATTCAGTATTTTGTTTCGAAAGGCTACGTCGTGCTCGCCCCGCAGGTTCGAGGAAGCCAGGGAAAGGGCCGCGAGTTCGAATGGCTGAACTTCGGCGATTGGGGCGGCGGCGACATCGACGATCTGATCGCTGGTATCGATCATCTCGGCTCCCAAGGTGATATCGACCCCGACCGTGTCGTCATACAAGGCGGCAGCACGGGAGGCTACTTCACGATGGCCGCCATCCAGCGCTATCCCGACCGGTTCAAGGCTGCCGTGAACTTCTACGGCCCGACCAACCTCGTGCACATGTACGAGATGTGGGGGCCTGCCGAGCGGCCGATCTTGGGCGATGTCGTCGGTGGCGACCATGGTAATCCCGACGAGGCGCCCGATCATTGGCGGGAGCGCTCGGCTTATTTCAACATCGATAAGATCCGAACGCCGCTCTTGATTCTTTGGGGTGACCGCGACTACAGCGTGCGCATCAGCATGGCCGACGAGTATTTCGAGCTAGCGAAAGAAAAGGGCAAGCCGACCGAATATGTTCTCTACGACGACGAGCCTCACGGCTGGTACCACTGGCGGCCGGCAAATTTGAAAGACGCGATGCTTCGGGTCTCAGCACATTACGAGAAATATATCGGACAGTGACGGGCTAGCCTAGCCGCGACCGCAGCATTTCTTGTACTTCTTGCCGCTTCCGCAAGGACAAGGATCGTTGCGTCCAATCTTCGGACCTTCGCTGCGGATGGTCTTCGGCCCCAGGACTTTCCCGTCGGCGAAGTACCACCTGCCGTCGCGCTTCACGAAATCACCTCGCTCCCGGTGCTCGTGGTCGTGGCCATCTTGTCGAAAGCAAGCCATGAACTCGACGGTACCTCTCTCGTCGTCCGTTCCGCCCGCATCCGTCGAGAGAATTTCGAGCCCTAGCCATTCGGACTCCTCCGCCCACTTTTTGGCTTGGTCGGGATCGTGGTTCTCTCGGGACTTTGGATCGTGGGTATCCGTGATGTAGTCGACACGGACCATCGTGTAAGCGGTATAGCGGGAGCGCATGAGCGTCTCCGCCGTCGGAGCAATTTCGTCTCCGTCAATGAAGCGCCCGCAGCACTCGGCATAGGCGTTCGTGGTGCCACACGGACAGGTCGTCACAACGAGCATTGTAGAGCAATGCGAGCATTTAGGTGTACTCTGGCGAAAGGCTGAACATGAGCATCAAGCTGTCGGCGTTGAAACATCACAACGGGCGCCAAGAATGTAGAGGCGGCGCACGCGTTACTCGAGCACCTGTCGTCGCCGGAGTCCGCTCCCGTGATTGCTAGAACGGGCATGACGCCACAATCGACGGGTCGCTAGTTTCTCAGCGCGACAGCGCTTGCAGCATCCGGTACCAGAACTCGTTGGCCTCGTAGAAAGACTTCACCGGTACGCGCTCGTCGCGCCCGTGGGCCCGGACGTCGTCTGGGTCATCGAAAATCGCCGACACGCCATAAACGGGAATGCCCGCGTTACGGACGTAGAGGCCGTCGGTCGCTCCCGTCGACATGCGCGGAATGATCGGGACGCCGGGCCACATGGCTTCAACGATCTCCGAGATGGGCGCCATAACCGCAGGGTCGAGCGGCGACGGAGGGCTCTGGACCGGATCGTTGACCCGCGTCAACGTGACGGCGTCGTCGTTGATGACTTCCTTGAGCTTCGCCTCGATATCGTCGGGCAACTCGTTCGGCAAGATGCGGCAGTTCACCGTCGCTCTCGCTGTCTGCGGCAGGGCGTTATCGGCGTGGCCCGCCTCGAGGCGGGTTGCGACACACGTCGTCCGGAGCATGGCGTTGTAAAAGGACGACAGTCGCCCTAGTCGAGCGGCGGCCGCTGTATCGGGCGGATCTGAAGCGGCGGCGCGCATGTCCGCCGCCGTGGCATCGTCTTCGAGCTCCGCGGAGCGCTCGAAGAATGTTCGGGTCACTTCGTTCAGATGTACGGGAAACGTGTATTCCGAGAGGCTGCTCAGAGCACCCATGAGGCGGTAGATAGCATTGTCCGGGCGGGGAATAGAGCTGTGTCCGCCGGGGTTTTTGACCTCGAGGTGGAACGTCAGATAGATCTTCTCGCTCGCTTGAACGGTGAAGCGGTGGGGCTTGCCGTCGATGGTGGCGCCGCCGCCGGCGTCCGAGTTGATCGCGAAGGCGGCATCGATGAGCTCACGGTGCTCGCGCACGAGCCAGTCGATGCCCGTCCCGTCTGTCTCTTCGTCGCCCGTGAGGACGCCGATCAAATCGCGTTTCGGCGTGAACCCCTCCTTTTTGAGCCGGATGAAGTTGGCGACGATGGTAACGCAGCCCGCTTTGTTGTCCGACGTGCCGCGGCCGTAGAAGTAGCCGTCCTCTTCTCTAAACTCATAGGGCTCGAACGACCAGTCCGAGCGCAAAGCATCCACGACATCGAGGTGCGCCATGAAAAGAATCGGTTTCTGGCCGTCATCGTCTGCCCGGTAGCGTACGACCAGGTTCCCGACCTGAGGGCCTGGGCCGACGACGACCTGCACATCTTCCGGCGGAAAGCCGGCGTCGAGAAGCCGGCGCGCCATCGCTTCCGCCGCGACCACGGTGTTCTCGACAGCCGCCGCGGTGGAGCGGATCTCGATGAGCTCCTCGAGGATATCTCTCGCCAGCTGATCGTGGGTCGACAGTTGCGCGATTCCGGGGTGCGCCCAAGCAAGGACGAGGGCTAAGGCGAATGCAGACTGTCGAAAAAATACGCTTGTCACTTGACGCCTCAGTAGCTCAAGCACTTCGGGTCTTCGCCCCGGACCCACGCGGCCAACATCTGCCACTCCGGGTCGTCTTGTGATTCCCAGCGGCGTCCGCCGCCGTGGAAATGGTCGCCGCCCGCCTCTGGCGCGAGCGGGTGCGTCAGAAAGCGGCTTCTCGTCGGAAAGCCGGGCTCGACGTAGCGCTTCGCGAGCGCGAAATTCTGCTCCGACTCCTCCAGGTTCCAATAAGTCCGGCCCTCGGGGATCGTGCGCGCGAATCCACGCAAACCGGAATCATGACAGTGCACGCATTCCATCTGGCCTTCACGCTTGTTCAAAAAGATCTGCTGCACGCAGGTTTGGAAGAAATCGAAGTCGAGAGGCGGAGCGGGTTCGGTCGTGCTGTCGTCCGGGCTCGCGTCTCGAACCCACGCGGCCATTTTTTTCCACTCCGGATCGTCTCGAGATTCGAAGAAGCGGCCACCGACATGGAAGCGTGCTCCGCCCGCGGAAAGTGCGAGCGCCTTGCGCAACAGGCGGCTCTTCTCTGGCTCACCAGGTACAACGAGGCGTGACACAACTTTGAAATTTCGCCGCGACTGCTCTTCTGTCCAATAGACGCTCCCGTCGTCATTCTCCTGTAGCGGCTCTAGCTTGAGGGGTGTTCCGTTACGCGCATGGCAGGTGACGCAAGGCGACATCCCGGGTCCGTGACCGCCGCGGGGCGCGAGAAAGATCGGCTCGATCTCGTCCCGGTAACGCTCGAAGCTGAGGGGCTCCTGAGCCGAAGAGAGCGTCGCCGTCATCCACAGGACGCCAAGTGCTGCCAACGCATGTGGCGCCCTCATCGGATCACCAACGTGTGGTTGCGCTTGGGCGTTTGGCCCACGCGGATGCGAGCGACTTCCGTCATCTTCTGGGTGTCGATGACGGAGACGTTGTTCGAGCCGGCATTGGCCGCGTAGAGATAGCGGCTATCGGGCGTCATCGTAAGCCAGTCGGGGTGGCTCCCCACGGGCACGCCGCCGAGATATTCGAGATCGGGAAGCGACCAAGCGTAAACGTGGTTGTTCGGCTTGCTCGTGGACCAGAGTTGCTTCCGGTCGGGCGAGACGAAAAGCCCGTGTCCCGGCGAGCCCTGGAGCCCGTCATTATCCACTTGCGAGATCGGGAGCTCAGGCATCTCGACCTTTTGCACGATGAGCCTCTTGTCGAAGTCCACGACGTAGAACCCGTGATAGTTCGAGATCTGAACGAAGATCCTTTTCGTCGTGCCATCCGGCTTGGGCTCGAATGCCATCGGTCTCACGCCTCCATCGAAGTGTAGCGACCAGACGGGCTCGTCGGTCTCGGTATCGATGATGGTCAGCGTTCGCGCTCCGATCATCCCGGCGGCGACGTGACGCCCATCCGGCGTGATGAAGACGTTGTGAACGCCGCCGAGCATCGGGATCCGCTTCACGACCTTTCCCTCGTCGAGGTTGATGACATCGACGAAAGCGTCTTGTCGAGTGATGGCCACGTAGATCTTGCGTCCGTCCGGCGTGATGGCCACGTTGTTGGGCCGGCCGGTGAGCGGGATCTGCTTCGACACTTTCAGGGTGTTGGTGGGGACGATGTCGAGGGTGTGGTCGACCTCGTTGCTGAAGTAGAGCGCGCTTCCGTCGGGCGCGGAGGTCACGCCATGGGCCATGGGAAGCCCGGGGATTTCGCCCACGATCTCGTTCGTCGCCGGATCGATGATGTGAGCGTTGTCGCCCGCGGCGTTCGTTTGGACGATGCGGACCGTTTGGGCCCCAAGGGGAGCCGCAAGAAAGAACACTGTTAGCGATACGCGAAGCGCTTTCGCCGGGTGGGTCATGTCTGCCTCCTTCGTGAGTCAGCTGGACAAGATGGACGGGCACAGCCTGTACGAATTCGGCGAAAGTTTCAACCGATATTCGCTTGCTCTTTCACATATTCGGCCGCTTGGCGATGGGTGGCGAACCAAACGCCGTCCTTGGCGCGAATGTAGTCGATCAGCTCGCGCAAGATGACAATGCGCGAGCGGTGGCCGATATAGTGCGGATGCATCGTGAGGAGGAACATCGTGCCTTCCTCATAGGCGACGTCGAACTCGTCCTTGTAGACCTGAAGGACGTCGCGCGGCGCGCTGTAGCGGCCGCCTAGCGGGTTCATGAGAGGGGCGTCGTCAAGGATCCATTCGACGGGAAGCTCGATGATCCCGGTGGGCTCGCCTGCCGCATTGAGCTCGTAGGGGCGATCGTCCGCCATCAAAGAGCTGTCGTACAAGAAGCCGAGGTCCCGAATGATGTCGAGGGTGTTGGGGCTGAAGTTCCACGACGGAGCGCGGTAGCCGACGGGGCGCTCACCAGTGGCTTGCGTCAAGTAGTCCACGGCACGTTGCAGGAGCTCACGTTCCACGTCGGCGGGGAGGTCCGAGTTCCGCTCGTGAATCCAACCGTGGACGGCGAACTCGTGGCGGCCGGAGGCCTTGATCACGTCGGCCATGTGCGGGTTGAGCCGCAAGCTTTCCGAAGGGATGAAAAACGATGCGGGGATCTCGTGACGATCGATGAGCGTGACGACACGCTGGAGCGCGACGCGCGCGCCATACTCCCCCTGAGAGAGCGAGCCGATGGTGGGCTCTCCGTAGCGCAGTGCGATGGTCTCGTTGTCGACATCGAAAGAAAGCAGCACCGCGACACGCGCGCCGCCGGGCCAGCTGTCTGGTTGGAGATTGCGGCCAGCGCGAACTTGGTTGACGGTCTCGTCGATCTGGTCGACCGTCCACTGCCAACCGGGGACGACGGCCGGCTCGTTTTCGACGTCGGCTGGGGGTGGCGGCGCGCAGCTAGTGGCGACGAAGGCTGCCGCCATGGCGGCGACAATGAGGTTGGTCTTCACGGGATTCCTCCTGGGCTTAGTGATTCGGCAAGACTTTGCTGGTTGTGCCTCGTCATTATTGATCCAGCGGGGACGAACAGCCACTCGAAGCGAGAAGCGACTGAGGGACGGGGGCGGGTTGACACGGAGCGCGGATGCCGGAGCGCCGGGTACTGTACTCGAACATCGTGACCCGGGCGGTCGTCGACAGCCTGACCGATCAGCGGCCAAAGATCATGGGCTACCCGACGCCGCCCTAAGGTTCGGTGCTCTACGCGGCGAAGACGAGCTCGGCTTCCGCCGGCCAGAATCCTTGTGCCGACCCGTCTACGATGGCGCGCCACATTTCCTCGGGCGGCGTCGGTTTCGCCCTCGAAGTGGTGGACCATCGCGATGGCGAATTTGATGATGCTGTCGACTTCTGGCAGCAAGGACTCCTCAGTCCGGAATCCTTGGAGCACGGATTGGTAGTAAGTGTGGTTTTCGATCATTTCCAGATCGCGCGGGATCTGGTCGACTAGCGCTTGGGCCGCCTCGTGTTGGCCTAGCTTGCGACGGCCAAGTAGCGCCAATAGGCGGTTGAGGCTTGTCGGTCGGGTGATGGTGACGAATCATGCATCGCCGCTAATGTTCTTCGATGCTCACGCTCGAAGCAACCCCCGCCTCGCGTGGGATTTTACCCCCATCAAAGCCCTGCAAACCTCGTATAAGTCCCATCGTACAAATCACTTAACACGTCACCGGTC
>Ga0114950_10000637_pt1 | contig 24643 bp, 28 predicted proteins | sample N075metaG_FD_83503 | JGI IMG/M metagenome (GOLD analysis project Ga0114950, IMG submission 83503) | Deep subsurface microbial communities from Kermadec Trench to uncover new lineages of life (NeLLi) - N075 metaG | ecosystem: Environmental > Aquatic > Marine > Ocean trench > Sediment | place... | reverse complement strand
GGCGAGTACCTGGAAGCCGTCGACTCGATGGACAAGGGCATCAACGTGGGCGGCATGGTGGGCCATTGCGCCGTGCGCTATCACGCCATGGGCGAACGCAGCCTCGATGAGGCGCCGGCCGGGGCCGACGACATCGAACGGATCTGCGCATTGGTCGATGAAGCGATCGGCGCGGGCGCGCTCGGCTTTTCCACCTCTCGAACTTTCATGCATCGGGTGCCGGACGGGCGGCCGGTGCCTGGCACCTTCGCCGCAGAAGAAGAACTGCTGGCCATCGGTGCGGTCCTGGGGCGCCACGGACGCGGGGTGTTCGAAGCCGCCGCGCGGCTCGGCGAACGCGACAACGACGCGTTGGATAACACGCGCCGCGAAGTCGCCTGGATGGGCCGCCTGTCCCGCGAAAACAATGTCAAAGTGACCTTCGGGCTGGTCCAGAGCGATCGCCGTCCAGAACTTTACAAGCGGGTGATCGAGTTCGCCCGGGAGGAAAACGCCAAAGGCGCCTACCTGCGGCCACAAACCACCTCGCGCGGCGTCGGCGCATTGTTTGCGCTGGACCACCGCTCCCCATTTGACGAAGCGCCGGAGTGGCGCGCGCTGGGTAAACTGTCGATGGAGCAGCGCCTCGTCGCAATCGCAGACCCGGACCAGCAAGCCCAGCTGATTGCCGCCGCAGCGGAACATCCGTCACGCCTGGACCTCACCCAGGCATACATTCTCACCGACGATCGCGTCTGGTACGAACACGATGTCGCCAACTCCCTTGCGACCGTTGCGGACCACCGCGGGGTGTGCCCAGCGGAGGCATTCATCAGCCTGAACCTCGAATACAAGGGCCGGATGGTGCTCTACTATCCGGTGCTCAATCAAAGCATGGACGCCGTCCGCGAGATGCTGATCGACCCAACCGTGGTCATGGGGCTCGCGGACTCCGGAGCCCACGTCGGGCAGATCATGGATGCCAGCTCGCCCAGCTGGCTCCTGTCCTACTGGGTGCGCGACCGGGGCATCATGTCGGTGGAACGCGCGGTGCAGCGTTGGACGTCCGAGACGGCTGAGCTGTTCGGCATCCGCGACCGTGGACTGCTGCAGGAAGGCAAGTTCGCGGACATCAACGTCATCGACCTGGAACACATGCGCCTCAGCCTGCCGGAGTACCACCACGATTTTCCAGGCGGCGCGGGCCGCTACGTCCAACGCGCGACCGGCTATGACTACACCCTGGTCAACGGCCAGGTGTTCATGGAAGCCGGCGAACATGCGGGTGCCCTGGCCGGCACTACATTGAGGAGCTGATTTTGGCGAAACCGTATCGAGGGGTCTTCTTCGACCTCGGGGGAACTTTGTTCGGCTACGAGGGGATCGGGCGCTCTTCGATGGCGGTGATTACCGAAGCTGCACAGCGTCTCAACCTGGATCTGTCGCCGCGTGAGGTGGGCCTGGCCTATCGCGACGCCAGTCGCGCCGCCAACGCTCGAATCACCCAGCGGGACTATTACCTGCACAGTGAACTGTTCGAGGACACCTTCGCTGAGTTCGCGCATCGCGTGGAGCGGGAGGTCGACGATGAACTGATGCAATGGTTCAAGGATGCACAGCGCAATGCGCTCCTGGACAGCATGGAGTTGCGCAGTGATTGTCTCGACACGCTCGAGGAGTTGAAGTCCCGTGGACTGTACCTGTCCATCGTCTCCAATATCGATGACGACTACCTGGTACCGCTGGTCGAGCGCTCCGGACTGGACAGCGTGCTCGATCACTGGACCAGCTCCGAAGAAGCGCAATCGTGCAAGCCCCACGCGCGCTTTTTCGAAGTGGCCCTGGAGAAAGCGGGCTTTAGCGCCGATGAAGTGCTGTTCGTCGGCGACTCACCGGAACACGACATCGACGGCGCCAAGGCCGTGGGCATGCGCGCCGTGCTGATTCGCGAAGCAGACGTCACCCCACCACTGCAGACCGGCCGGAAAACACTTCCGCCGGATCACGAAATCGAACGGCTCTCGGAGCTAAAAGACCTGGTGGCATCGTGAGCGCGCCCCGGGAATTCATTCCCGAACATCTCGCCGAACTGACGCCGGCGTGGCTGACCGAGACACTGGTGGCCAACGGCTCCGTCCAAGCCGCGCGGACAATCGTGGATACGCGGGCGACGACGCTCGGCGACGGGGAGGGATTTCTGGGCGATATCGTGCGCCTCGACCTGATTCTCGATGAGCCCTGCGACCAGTCGTTGAACTCGCTGATCGTCAAGATACCCAAGCAGGCGAACCGCGCGTTTGGAGAGATGCTCGGCGCCTACGAACGCGAGATTCTATTCTACCGGGAGATGGCCGCGGACGTGCCGACCCGAACGCCCGAAATCTACTACGGAGCGTTGGATCGTGACGCCGGTTCCGAAAAACAGGGCGAGATCCTGGGCTTCCTCGACAAGCTACCGCTGTGGATGAACAAATCCATGGCCGGCCTGGGCCTCTGGGTCGCCGGCCGCAAGCAGCGCCGCTATCTGCTGCTGATGGAGGATCTCAGGGACATCGAGCCAGGCGATCAAATTCAGGGTGCGAGCCTGGCCGACACCGAGTCAGTGATTCGCGCCATCGCCCGTACCCACGCCCAGTACTGGAACAGCCCAGAGCTCGAGAATCACTTCTGGCTGATCTCGATGGGTATCAGCGCGCGCATGCGGCACGGCATGTTCAGGAACTCGTTGGGGGAATTTCGTGAGCGTTTTTCACACCTGTTCGCGCAAGGCATGGACCGGCCCATCAACTGGCTGATTGAAAACGGTTCCGACCTGACCCGGGCCCTGGTCGCCGACGCACCGGAAACGTTGCTGCACAGCGACCTGCGCCTGGACAACGTGTTCTTCTCCCCCGAGGAGCCGGTGATCATCGACTGGCAACTGGTGCAACGCGGACCGGGGATATACGACGTGAGCTACCTGATTTCGTGTGCGGTGGACCCTGCCACGAGTGACGCCGACGTCACCGGGTTGCTCGAAACCTATCGGGATGCCCTGGCGCAGCACGGCGTAACCGACTACCCCTTCGAGGCGCTCGAGCGGGACTACAAGCGCAGTATGCTGGCAATTCTTCAGACCCTGTCCACCACGGGCCAAGTTGATATGGGCGAGGGCGAAGACCGTGGGGTGACGCTGATCGATCTCTGGATCGAGCGTCTGTTCGCACGCGTCAAGCACATCGATCCGAGCGCTATCCTCTAAGAACCGGCCCGCCACCTAGCGGGTGGGGCCCCAGTTCGATTTCAGTCCGTGTCTTCGAGTGCCTGTGTTTCGCCCAGGATGTCATCCAGCTCGCGACTGATCGGCTCGATCTCATTCGGATCCGCCGGATCGCGCTCGGACGTCACATCCATGCGTTCCAACTCGCGGAACCGATCGATCGTGCTCGTTTGGTCGATGTAGTTCACGCCTTCTGACTCCCCGGTAGCAAAGACGGCCAGGCTCATCAGGCAGCCGGCCAGCAGCACGAACAATTTTTTCATGATTCTCTCCCTTGAAGCGTCAACGAATGATCCCAGATGCCTTCCTCGTTGAGGGAATACTGGAACTCATACTTCCGTAACTGGCGGCCTCGCTGGATGGTGTTGTCGGTTTCCAGAAACCAGGCAACATCACCGGTGTCGATCGCCAGCATGGCGTGGTAGTCCCGGGTTTTGGTATCCCAGAGCACCACCACGCGCATTGCGTCAGCGGGAATTCCCAACTCACGCAACAGAAAATATTTCGCAGTGGCGAAGTCTTCGCAATCACCCCCGCGCGACAGTGTTTCAAGCAGTGGCCGCCACTGATTGCGGTGCAGTTCACCTTCCATCAAGGTCGGACGGGAGGTTCGATCGTTGCGGTAGCGGCGTTTATTTACATACCGATTGACGAGGCGGACCTGATCTTCCAAGGCCAGGTCACGCGCTCTGACAATCAGGTGGGTGACTCCGCGATAGCGCTTCGGACAGCGATCGATGTTGGCGACGCAATCCGCCAGTAGCGCGGAGTCCAGGGCGTTACGCCGCAACACATCGCTCCATGGCCGCCAATCAGCCGCGTCAGCGAGGTATTGCTCGGGGTTATCGAAGCTATAGTCCGCCTGCGCCGCGGATCCCCACACCAACAGCGCCACTCCGATGAGTGCGCACCTTTGACTCATGCCTGTATCCTCGCGCGATCGCGTAAAAAGCGCAACGCCTGAAATCACTGCAGCACCGGATGACTCGAATAGACCCCTATCGTTTCTACCTCGGCGCTCGCACCTACTACGGCTTCTTGTGGACGACGATGGTGACCGTCAACCTGGTCTACATGGTCGAGGTCGCCGGGCTCGGCCCATTGCAGATGGTGCTGGTGGGAACCGTGTTGGAGACCTCTGCGTTCGTCTTCGAGATCCCCACAGGGGTACTCGCGGATCGGATCAGTCGCCGCCTGTCGGTCGTTATCGGCAACGCAATGACCGGCGTGAGCTTCGTGCTGATCGCGCTGTTCCCCTATTTCGAGGCAATCCTGTTCGCGCAATTGGTGTGGGGAATTGGTTGGACGTTCATCAGCGGCGCGTATCCCGCCTGGCTGACCGAGGAGATCGGCGTGAAACGTGCCAACACCGCCTTCCTGCGCGGCGCGCAACTGGCCCAGGCCGCCGGATTCCTCGGGATCGGCTTCGCCATCGCCCTGGCCCAGGTCTCGCTCCACCTGCCGATGCTGGTTGGCGGATTGGGCGTCATCGTGCTGGCCATTGCAATGCAGCTGTTGATGACGGAACAAGGCTTCACGCCTGTACCGCACGAGCAAAGAGGGAGCTGGCGCGGCCTGGCTGATACCTTCACCGCCGGGGTTCGAGAAGTTCGCTCCAGGCCTCTACTGCTGACGATTCTCGCCATCGCCGTGCTATTCGGAATGTTCAGTGAGGGCCTGGACCGGCTCTACGTACCCTACCTGATCGAGTCGTTCACTTTTCCTCGGCTCGGCGCCGCGGACACGGTGGTCTGGTGGGGCGTGATTGCGGCCGTCTCCAGCTTGGTCGGGCTGGCCACAACCACCATCGCCCGCCGAGTAGTCGATCTCGGTAATCACCTGCATCTGACGGCGGCACTGGCGCTGATGACCGCGCTGATCAGCGTGAGCGTCATCGCCTTTGCCAATCTGCAGGGGTTCTACGTGGTGCTGGCGTTTTTCTGGCTGATCAGCGGGCTGCGCGCCGCGGCGTCCCCGCTGCAGACCGCCTGGCTGAATCGTCGCCTACCAAGCTCGATCCGAGCAACCATTCTGTCGATGCACGGCCAAGCGGACTCCGTTGGGCAAGCGTTCGGTGGTCCGGTGGTGGGCGTCATTGCGCAACGAATCGCGATCGGCGCCGCGCTCACCGTCTCCGCGTTGGCCTTGCTGCCTTCGCTGCAGCTCTATCGACGCGCCGCCGGGCTCGAGGAACAGCCGCCGGACCCAGCCTGATCGCCAGCCAACCGTATACCGCGGCATTCACGAGCACCACCAGCGCCGCCAGCAGCCACTGAAGTTCTCGGGTCAACCCATCCGGATAGACGATGGACACGATGTAGTGCTCAACGAAACCGCCGTGGTAACCCGCTTCACCCGCCGCAACACGTAAGGCGATTTCCAACGGCGTCAGCGGACAGACCCAGCCCATCGCCTCGACGAGAGTCGCCCAGACGGCCACAGGCAGGTGTACGAGCGCAAGCCAATGCCAGCGCAACACGGCGACTCCCCCGACGAACGCGAACACAATGAACAGCAGATGCACGATTACGAGCAGATCTGCGCCCAATCGATAGAGCACCTCGAACGCTCCGTCAGGACTCCGCCAGCAACGCATCCACTTCGATCTCGATACACCAATCAGGATCGATCAAACGCGCCACCGCGACCATCGTGCTAACCGGTTGGACGTCCCGGAAGTAATCACCATGCACCCGCCCGATGACTTCCCAGTCATCGATGTCGGTTAGAAACATGCGCGTTCGAACAACATCGTCATACGTTCCGCCCAGTTCGTTCAGCGCGGCACCGATGATGTCCAAGCAGCGTCGCGCTTGAGCGGACGGATCGCCGACCCCCACGGTCGATCCGTCCGGCCCGATCGGCGCAGTTCCGGCGATACAGATCCGATCACCGACCCGGACGGCACGGCAGAACCCAAACAGTTTTTCAAAGGGGCTGGCCGACGATACGCGGGCTCGATCACGAGTCATGGTTTGGCTCCTGCTTGGCCCGTACACTGCGCTCGGCCCAAACATAGATCAGATGAGAGCTAGCAGCGTGCCAGACCCCGTGACGATCCGCCACGCCGTGCGCGCAATTCTGATGGATTGCGACAGCCAGCGAATTCTGCTGATGCGTGCGCAGGTGCCGGAAGGGACGCACGATCTGTGGCTGACGCCCGGTGGCGGCATGGAACCGGCTGAATCTCAGCACCAAGCGCTGCAAAGGGAAGTCTGGGAAGAAACAGGGCGGCGCATCGGCAACCTCGCCCCACCGGTCTGGACGCGGCGCCATACCTACGAGTTTCGCGGCATGAGCATCGAACAACACGAAACGTTCTATTTCGTCCCGACGGCAGTGTTCGAACCCACCTCGCGGCACAATCCCGCCGCTGCGGAAATGAGCGTGTTTCGTGAATTTCGCTGGTGGTCGATCGCAGAGATTCAACGCTCGGAGGAAATCTTCGTTCCGCTACACCTGGCCGACCGCCTGCAACATCTGCTGGACGCGGGCCCGCCCGCACCGCCGATCGATGTCGGCCGCTAATGCCAACACCGGCCGGCACCGTTTTACCGCAACGACCGGGTCGTCAACGCGTGCAAAAACGCAAGCAGCGCGTCACGCTGTTCGTTGCTGAGCTCGAAACCGGACACCTCGGTCCGTTTGAATGGATTGAGTCGCCCATCGCCTGCGGCATCGCCCGCCTCGATCACGCGCCCGCCGGCCGCATAGATCGCCAGCACCTCGCGCAACGTTGCGACGCTGCCATCGTGCATGTAGGGCGCGGTCAAGGCGACGTTGCGCAACGAGGGTGCGCGGAACGCACCGGTGTCTTCAGGCTGCCCGGTGTGCGCTGCAACCCCAGGATCGGGATACCGCCCGCCACCCAGGTCGTAGAGCCCGGTGTTGTGGAACACCGGTTCCACCCCTGGAGTCAGCGTCGAACGAACCGGCCCGGACAGATTGAAGCTGGCGTGACATAGAGCGCACGCCAGCCGTTCCGAGAAGAACAGCCGCATGCCGGTCTTCGCGGCCGCCGTGAGCGTGTCTTCGTCAAAGAAGAGGTACCGGTCGAAGGCTGAATTGGCGACCACGAGGCTGCGAACATAGCTGGCCAGGGCCTGCACGATGTGCTGCAGGCCAAGCACCTGGCGATCGAGCTCGGGGAAAGCGCCGCGCAACTGGCGGTAGATACGTTGATCGGTCACCAGCTGATCCAACAGCCGCGCGACTTGCTCCTCGTTCAAGCCGAGTTCCACCGGGTCGGTATTGAACATGGGAATCAGGTGCTGGGCTTCGAGTGTGGTGGTGTTCGGGTCGGCCCAGCCGAAACTTGCGTTGTAAGCCGCGTTGAACACGCTCGGCGTGTTGCGCCTGTGGCGCTGACCGGTCGCACCCACGGCAGTGGGTAATCCATCCGTGAACGCCAGGTCCGGGCGATGACAGCTCGCGCAACTGTAGGCGCCGGTTACCGACAGGCGCGGGTCTGAAAACAACGCTTCACCAAGCACGACTTTAGCGTCGGACATGGGATTGTCGGCCGGCACCGGGGGTTCCGGAAATCCCGGCGGCAGGTTCCATCGATAGTCCGCCAGGGCCGTCGCGGCACTGATCAGCCACGCCGCGCCCAGCGCGGCTCGGATCACGCCATGGGACAGATCACCAATCCCGGCGATTGTTCATCGATAACGTCTGCATGCCTCCGGCCAGCGCACTACGCTCCTCGACCCAGCTGGCAAAGGCATCGGCTTCGACTGTCGGGCTGTTTCCCGTGCCTGCGAGCCATGATTGCATCGCTTCCATCAGCAGTGCCGCCTGATCCTGATCGGAGCGGAACAGGAGCATATAGGAGTCTTTGGTCTTCTCGAACAGACCCAGCGCGAGATAGGCCTCGCCGCGATACTCGATCGCCCGTGAGTAGTCGGGTTTGACCTTCAGCGCCGTGTTGTACGCACGGATGGCGTTGTCATAGTCGCCGGTCTTGCGATAGGCATAGCCGAGTTCGTTCAGTGCCTCGTGAAACGAATTGTTGTATGCATACGCCTGGAGGTACTTCTCAATCGACTTCTCGTACTGAGTACTGGCTTTGTCGGCGTACTTGGTGCGCGACTTCTCATTGTCCGCCGCCGCCGCCTTGCGTTCGTACTTCTCCGCCCGCTTCCGGTACTTTTGACCCGATTTGTAGGCGCTGCTCGACATCTGTTCGGGGGTGCGCGGGCGAGCGGCCGACGACGACGGCATCGAACTGCCGCCTACGGCTCCGCTACCCGCCGCCTGGGCAGACCCGGTTGCGAACACGAACGCAACGACGAGAAATCCAGCAAAGAATCGCGACATGGTGACCACCCTCCTCCAAGATCTGGTCACAGTTTAGTCAAATCCGCGCCAGATTGGTTCATCTGTACTCAGGGAATGGATCCGATCCGAGCAGGCGGCGCAGGAACCGATCGCGCGCCTCAGAGCGACCGCCAGTAGTGACAGGCGACATCGTGATTCGAACCTGTGGGCTCCAAACGCGGCATTCGAGTCGCGCAATCCGGACGTGCGTACCGGCATCGCTCCCGAAACCGACAGCCGCTGGGTGGATCGATGGGCGATGGGACATCGCCCTGGAGCACGATCCGATCACGCACCCGGGTCGGATCGGGTACCGGAATGGCCGAGATCAGCGCTTGTGTGTAGGGATGCCGCGGTGCCGCGTAAATCGCCTCGGCACTCGCCAATTCCACAATCTGACCCAGGTACATCACGGCGATCCGGTCGGAGACATGTTTCACCACCGCCAGATCGTGAGCGATGAAAATGAGGGCGAGATTCATCTCGCGTTGCAGGTCCAGCAACAGATTGATCACCTGGGACTGAATGGAGACGTCCAGCGCGGACACGGCTTCGTCGCAGACAATCAGTTTGGGTTTCAAGGCGATTGCCCGCGCGATGCCGATCCGTTGTCGCTGGCCGCCGGAAAATTCGTGGGGAAAACGTTGCGCGGCCGAGGCCGACAAGCCTACTTTCTCCAGCAATTCGGCCACCCAGACGCGGCGTTCATCGGCGCTGCCGATCCGGTGAATGATGAAGGGCTCCTCGATGATTCTGCCGACCGTATGGCGAGCGTTCAGTGATTCGAACGGATCCTGAAATATGATCTGCATGTCACGGCGCAACGCCCGCATTTCCCGACGATTCAACTGCGTGACATCCCGACCTTCGAAGCGAACGCGGCCGGCGGTGGGCTCGTAGAGTCGCAGCAAGGTCTTGCCGACCGTGCTCTTGCCGCAACCCGACTCGCCGACCAACCCGAGGGTCTCGCCCCGTTCCAGGGAAAATGACACACCATCCACGGCATGTACCTGCCCGATGGTGCGCAACAGCACGCCGCCGCGCACCGGGAAATGCTTGACCAGCCCCTCGACCTCGAGCAGTGGCGCGCTCATTCGTCGACTCCGGTGGCGTGATGACACGCCACAACCCGTCCCGCGCCTGCCGCCACAAGGGGTGGCTCCACCTGGCAGCGGTTAGATGCGCGGCTGCAGCGGTTACGAAACCGGCAACCGTCGGGCATGTCGGACAGTGCGGGCACCATGCCGGGAATCGTCACGAGCCGGGTTTTTGGGACACTCTCGAGCCGCGGAATGGACGCGAGCAGGCCCTCACTGTACGGATGGCGCGGATTGGCGAACAGCGCCGCAACGCCCGCGCGTTCCACGACGCGCCCTGCATACATCACCACCACCTCATCGCACAGCTCCGCGACCACCCCGAGGTCGTGAGTAATGAACAGAATGCCCATACCGTATTCGCGCTGCAGTTCGCGCATCAGTTCGAGAATCTGAGCCTGGATGGTGACATCGAGCGCAGTGGTGGGCTCATCGGCGATCAGCACATCCGGCCGGCAGGCCAGCGCAATCGCAATGAGCACCCGCTGCCGCATTCCCCCGGAAAGCTGGTGCGGGTAGTCGCGCAGACGCTGGTCAGGCGCCGGAATTCCAACCCGATCCAGCAACTCGACCGCGGCCGCAGTCTTCTCCCGTTTGCTCAGCTCCGGACGATGCATGTCCAGGGTTTCGATCAACTGGCGTCCGATCCGGTGCACCGGGTTCAAAGCGGTCGTCGGCTCCTGGAAGATCATCGCAATGCGGTTGCCGCGAATCCGTTGGTACTGCTCGGCCGAGAGCGCGAGCAGATCTTCGCCTTTGAACAGGATGCGGCCGCCGGTGACGCGACCCGCCGGTTTGGGCAACAGCCCCATGATCGACAAGGCGGTGACGCTCTTGCCGCACCCGGACTCACCGACCAGGCCCAACGTGGCGCCGGCCGACAGATCGAAACTGACGCCGTCGACTACCGACACGATGCCTTGCTCCGTAGCAAACGCCGCTGACAACCCAACCACGCTCAGGATCGGCAAATCAGCCATCGCGATCAGCGCTTGTACTGCTCGTTCAACACCAGCAACGCCGGGAACGCGTCGCCGTCATCGCGTGCGTCTCTGACCCGTTTCTTCTCGTCGAGATCGATCCAGAACAGCCCACCTGAAGAATAGATACCAGAGGAAAGTTCGAATGGATTGAACAGCGAACCACTGGTGCGCGTGCCCAGTTCGTCTGGCAGCTTCATCCAGCGCCACGCGGCGGACCGGGTATAGGGCACTTTCGTGCTGGCGATCATCGACCCCGAATCGAAGATCATCTGCTCCAGGGCATGGGCCAGTTCGATCCGCCGGGCCTTGTCGGTGGCCGCGCGATACTCGTCGATCATGGCGTCCATTGCCGGATCGTCGTGGTTCATCAGATTGTTGGTCTGCGGTTTGTGCGCATTGTCCGAATGCCAGAACTGCCAGTAACGCGGCGACATACCCTGGGACCCCCAGGCCATCCAGGCGACTTCGTGTTTTTTCTCCTGCATCTGCTTGAAGGACGACGCGCTGTCCAGCAGTTGCAATTCCAACTCAATGCCGGCCTTTTTCGCTTCCTCACGCAATATCACCAATCGCTCGGTGTGCTGGGGCGCCCCATAGGTGATCCGGATGGACAGGCGTTGTCCGTCCTTTACCAGAATGCCGTCCGGCCCCCGCTCCACCCAACCGGACGCCGCAAGATGGTCACGGCTCTTGTCCAGATCGAAGGGGCGCTGGCGAATCGTGGTGTTGTCGTACTCGCCGAAGCCCTCATTGAAGGTATGCATACGCGAGTAGTCGCCACGCAGCACCGTGTTGATGACCTTGTCGAAATTCAGCGCATGGGCCAGGGCGTAGCGCACATTGCGATCCGCAAGCTTGGGTGAGTCCTCGTTCAAGAACAGCCCCGCGCTCGGTTGGACCGCCTCGTTATAAAACCAGTAACGATTGATGTAGCCCTTCTCGTAGTTCTCACCCTTCGCCTTCTCGTGCCAGAACCGGGGCAGCACCAGACCAAAACTGTCGAGGTCGCCCTTCATGAAATGCTGGTAGCTGATGTTGATGTCCCGAATCACCTTCACCCTGATCCGGTCGGGGTTGAAGCGGTGCCGGTAGTAGCGACGCTCACTGGCCCACCAGTCTTTCTTGCGCTCGAACACGATGTATTTGCCCTTCCTGACCTCGGAAATCTGATAGGGACCCGTGTTGGGTTCGACCTTCCAGTTGGTATCGCGCACCCAGCGTTCATTGAGCACATGAAAGTGTTTCGGTACCACGCCGATCCCGTACTCGAACAGCATCTCGTCGCGCGGTTTCGCGGTTGCACCTTCCACGCCAATGACCTTGTGGCCGTATGCTTTCACGTCGGTAACGACATCGGTGTAGTAATTCGAGTACCACGGTGCGACGACGTGTTTGGAGCGCATGAACTCCACCGTGAACTCGAAGTCGGCGCCGCTGACCGCAACGCCATCCGACCAGCGAGCATCGGCGTCGATTCGGTAGAAGATCGTCCGTCCATTGGGACCAAACGCCCAATGGCTCGCCAGCGATGGGATGGGGCGCCGGGTCTCGGGATGATAGACCACCAGCGACATCTGATTCGGTCGGAGAAAGCCTGCAAAGGAACCATTCGAGTCTGGTCCCACGCGCCGCAGGGTCAACGGAAACGATTGCACGGACATGCGCAGGGTCCCGCCCCGTTTGGCCAGGGGCGAGGCGAACAGGGGGTCTTCGGAGTTGGTGATCCACTCGAGATCCGCTGGCAGTTCGGCGGGAAGTTCAGCCCAAGCCGTCAGCGTAAAAAATGCCCCCAACAACAGTGCAAGTGCGCGCATGGAGTTCCTCATTATTCGTAATAGGTAAACTGCTTCGGATCGAATGCTTCACGGATCGCTTCGCCGATGTAGGTCACCATCAGCAGGACCGCTCCCATCGCGACGACCACCGAAGCGACAATCCACGGGTACTCGAGATTTTCGGTTCCCTGACTCAGCAGTTCTCCCCAGCTCGGGGTGGGCGGCGGCAGGCCGAACCCCAGGTAATCCAGCGCGGTCAGCGAAGTGATGCCGGTCGCGATGGAAAAAGGGATGAACGTCACGATCACGGAGATCGTATTCGGCAGAATGTGACTGAAAATGGTACGCGCGCTGGACGCACCCAACGCTCGCGCGGCCAGCACGTATTCGCGGGTCTTTTCTTTGTAAGTCGACGTGCGCATGTACCAGGTCATTCCCATCCAGCCGAAGATCACCATCACCAGCACCAGCGTCCAGAAATTCGGCACGACGATCGACGCGATGATCATGATCACGTACAGGAACGGCACGTTCGACCAGATTTCGATCAGCCGCTGAAAAAACAAGTCGAACGCCCCGCCCCAGAATCCCATCGCGCAGCCAATGGTCACGCCAATCAGGTAGTTGCACGCGAGCAGCAGCAGCGAAAACGAGATGGCAATGCGAAATCCGTACACCAGACGAGCCAACACGTCCCGCCCGGTGGTATCTGTGCCCAGAAAGTGGCGGGTCTCCACCGACGGCGGATACGGCGGGTATTCATACTCGCGCAGGTCGTTCTCGAAGGCACTGTACGGGACGATGGGCATGACCACCCAGTCATCCGTTCCCGCCTGTTCGTGGATTCGCTGCGCCAGCTCACGGTAGTTGGTCTCGTAGTCGTAACCGAGCCCGAACGTGGTACCGGGCAGGAAAGCGCCATAGGTCGGAAAGAACAACTTCCCTTCGAAGTTCACCATGAGTGCCCGATTGTTGACCAGAAGTTCCGCAGCCACGGACAATACAAGCAGCAACGTCAACGACACCGCCGAATAGTAGCCCCGCTTGATCGAGCGGAAACGCTTGAGCTGTTTGATCGTAAGCGGGTTGAGCTTGATCACCCGGCTGCCCCGTCACTACCGAACCTGACGCGGGGATCGACCAGGGCCACACAGATATCGGACAGAATGTTGCCGATCAGGAACAACAACGACGAGATCACCAGAATCCCCATCACGATCGGATAGTCGCGCTCCACCAGCGACTCGAAGCCCAACAACCCGAACCCATCGATGTTGAAGATTTTCTCGATCAGAAACGACCCCGTGAGAATCAACGAAATGTTGCTGCCGAAGGACGTGGCAATTGGAATCAGGCTGTTGCGCAGGGCGTGGCGGAACACCGCACGTTTGAAGGCCATGCCTTTGGCAACGGCGGTGCGCACGTAGTCTGCCGCAAGATTGTCCATCAGCGCATTTTTCATCATCAGCGTGGTCACGGCGAAACTGCCCGCCAGATACGCCAGCAACGGCAAGACCGCGTGATTGAACACGTCCCCGACCTGATCCCAGAAGCCGAGATCTTCGAAGTCGTCACTAACAAATCCACCGAGGGGGAACAGCTCCCACTCGGACGCGAACAGCGTCAACACCGCGATGCCGACGACGTAACTCGGGATCGCATATCCGAAGAACACAATCACCGAGGTGATGTTATCGAAGCTCGACTTGTGTCGGATGGCCTTGGCGATGCCCAGCGGGATGCAGACGCCGTAGGTGAGGATCAGCGTGGTCACGCCATAGAAAATCGATATCGGGAAGCGGTCCCTGATGGTGTCCCATACCGGTTCCCCGTATCGAGTCGAGGTGCCGAGGTCCAGGACCAGGACCTTGCCCAACCACTCGAGGTAGCTGATCAGCACCGGCTTATCGAAGCCGTAATACGCCTTCAGTTCCTCCAGCTGCTCCGCAGACAGCGTCGAGCCACCAACGCCGTCATAGCCACCGACCATGGCTGAGGCACCCATTTCATTGCCAGCCATTGCCGCCTCGTTGAGCATCCGCTCGATCGGCCCGCCCGGCACCAGCCGGGTCAAAGTGAAGACCAGCAGCGACACACCGATGAAGGTCGGCACGATCAGCAGAACGCGTCGTATGAAGTAGCTGGTCACGTCTGATTACCGAAAAGGCATCGCATTCTAAATCAATCCGCGCTTTAGAGACGGTCCACAGTCGTTTCGTTCCTTCATCGTTCCCCGAAGTCTTGCCTGGTCATGCATTCCCGTGGACACTCCGTTCACGCGGCTGCCACGGCGGGAAGGGCGATGGCGTACGACGAAGGGTTGGCCGAACGGCTGCGCGAACATTTCGCCGATCGCGACGATGTAGTCGAGAAACGGATGTTCGGCGGGCTCGCCTTCATGCGGCGCGGCCATATGTGCTGCGGCATCGTCGGCGAGACCCTGATGGCGCCATGACTGTCCTGGAGATTATCCGACTCGACGAGCTGCCAGACACCATCAGCGCCCTCGCCGACCTCGCCCGAGCCGATGATTTCCTGGCATTCGACCGCCTCGTGCTCGACTTCGAAAACGGCAGCAACGCCTTCGATCGCCCCGGCGAAGCGCTGTTCGGCGCATTCTTCAGCGGCCAGCTGATCGGCGTCGGCGGACTGAACATCGATCCGTACGAGCCCGGCCCCGGGCTGGGGCGTGTGCGACGAATGTTCATTGATCCAGCGCATCGCGGTAGAGGCATCGGGCGCGCGCTCATAGGCGCCATCGAGGCACATGCGGCGCAACACTTCGTCCAACTGCAATTATTCACCGACTCCGTCGACGCAGCCCGCTTCTATGAGACCCTCGGCTATCGGCCAATCGCCGGACGCGACAAGGTCAGCCACGTCAAACAAATCGGACACTCAACATGAAGCCGCACATCACCCTCATATCGCTGGGCGTCGCAGATCTCGACGCCTCGATACGCTTCTACCGGGACGGCCTCGGGTTGCCGCTGAACGACGGTCCCGACGGTATCGCGTTCTTCGCGACCGGCAGTACGATGCTGGCGCTCTACCCCCGGGACAAACTGGCCGAGGACATCACGCTGACTAACGCCGAGGGCTCCGGATTCGCCGGCTTCGCCCTGGCCCACAACGTCGATTCGCCCGACGCGGTCGACGCGACGCTAGCGGAAGCCGTCGCCGCCGGCGCCACCCTGGTCAAGCCTGGACAGAAGGCATTCTGGGGCGGTTACTCCGGGTATTTCGCCGACCCCGACGGCTTCTATTGGGAGGTCGCGCACAACCCGTTCATGTGAGGCGTTACCTTCGGAAGTTGCCGCTCCGCGCTCATTCTCGGCGAGTTCAGCGAGGACGAACGGGGCGCAGAGTGCACACTACATGGCCGAACTCAGCGACGGCGCGTTACCAATCATCGAGCTTCCCGACACCTACCATCACATGAGTTTCGATGATCCGCTGGCGATGTCCGCCGCGATACGGGGGCTGGTGCTGGCCCGGCTGCAGGAGGATCAGCTGAATCGTGGGTCATGATCCTGTAGCATCCCTCTTGTCGCATCAGGAGGGGTGCGACGGTCAGGGAGGCGTGAAATGCTGAAGACCTGGGTTGTGGTTGCCGACCGCGCCCGCGCGCGCATTTTCTCCGCAAGCACACCCAAGGGTCCACTGACCGAATTTGAAGACCTGGTTCTCCCTGAAGCCCGCAGCCACGAACGGGATCTGACCAGCGACCGCCCAGGCAGAGCCTTCGACAGCGGCGGCATCGGCCGCCACGCAATGGAAGCACCCACCAGCGCAAAGCAACACGCCGCACTCAACTTCGCCAAGACCATCGCCCAGCGCGTAGAAACCGGTCGTATAAGCGGGGAGTGTCAGCAATTGGTTCTGGTGGCACCGCCCGACTTTCTCGGTCGCCTGAAAAAGCAGCTTGGCACCCAATGCGCGAAGCTGCTGACCCACCAGATCGGCAAGAACCTTACCCAGCTCCCCGTGGCCGAGATCCGCTCGCACCTCCCGAAGTTTCTTTAGAACACCGCTAGCCCGGCTTGATGCGGAAGATCGCAGTGTGCCGGAGACGGGCGATCAGACGTTGCGCCGAATCCTCGATTGAACCGTCGTTGACCACATAGTGGTGCGCTTTGCGCTCGTAGGCTGCCACGCAGTGCCCACGGACGGTGAACGTATCGCCGGCGAAAGCCGCGTTCACGTGCTGAATCCAGCTGGCGGTATGAATGGACGGCCCGTAGTCGTAGGAGTGATGCAACAGGTGAATGAGCTGCTCCGCGATCCAGGCCGGGTGAATGCGAGGCCGACGACCCGCGAACATTGGCAACGGCTCGCGCTGTCGGACCTGATTGAACTCCAGCGCATCGGCCACGTCCACGGCGACGGCCCGCGGCAGAAGATCCTGCCCAATCGGAGCGTTACCAAGCGTCAGCTCGGGTAGCGAAGCCGGCCGGGGCCGAGCCTTGCGGCGCGCCGGCAGCGCCATCTGCTCCAGCCAGGCCCCGTCGCCCACGCCCACCCGACCGCTGAAGCACAGCTGCGCAGCGCGCGCCACACGCAACTCGCCATCGCCGTCGATGTGGATGTCCAACTCATCGCCCGGGTACATCGGCTGGCGAAACGACAATTCCGCCCAGCCGTGATCGAGCCAGTCCGCCCCAAACGCCTCGACGATGCTCGCTACGGTCCAGCCGTAGGCAGTTGCCCCGCCAATCAGGGCGCCGCGAAAACCGTATCGCCGGGCGGTCCCCGTGGAATGAATGGGATTGGGCTTATCCTCGTCCGGGTCATCCATGAACGCCGTCAGGCGATGGTGCACAGGTGTCACGTTCGTGCGCTGATCCGATAGACGCAGCGGCGTGCGCCGTCCAGCAGATACTCTTCGCGCGCCACCGACAGAGACTTGCCGACGATCGCTTGAAACAGGCCGAGTTCATTGCGACAGAAATTGAGGCAACTCTGCGCTGCCGCGCAGATCGGGCAGTGGTTCTCCAGCAACAACCAGTCGTCACCGTCGCTGACCAACTCCGCCATGTAGCCTTCTTCGGAGCGCAACTCCGCCAGCCGCCGCAAGCGCGCTTCCGTGCCCTCGACACTTTTCAGTTCCCGCCTGTAACGGTCACGGGTCTGCCGATAGCGATGGCCCACGACCGCTTCGAGGGCTTCCTCGCCCAGTTCGCTGCGAATCGAGTCGATCAGCGCGACCGTAATGTCCGCGTGGGTATCAGGAAAACGTTGCTGCGCCGCCTCGCAAAGCGACCAGCGCTGCGCCGGCCGGCCGACACCGCGAGGTTCCTGACGCGACTCGACCAGGCCTTCTTCGGTCAGGTTGTTCAGATGCTGACGCGCGCCGGGGACTGAGATGCCAAGTTCTTCTGCAAGTTCTGAGGTGCTGCGCGTCCCGCGCATTTTCAGAATCATCAACAGTCGGTCAGCGCTGCGATCGGAGAAGATGAGTTGATCGGCCAAGGTTGCTAAGTTCCCAAATTCATTGAACGGTCTGATTTTATAACAAAAGAGTTTCAAAAATCACTCGACGTCTACATAGTTAGAAATATAGTTGTTTCTAAATTAATGAGCGCGAATCTATTCGTGAACGAGGGAGCCGCCATGTACAGACTCGAGCATGCCAACCTGTCCGTCACCGACGCCGACCCGCTTACCCAATTCATCTGCGCCGCCTTTCCACAGTTCCGGGTGCGCGGCGAGGGGCTCGACCATTTCGGTCGGCCCTGGCGCCACGTCGGCGACGACGCCTTTTACGTGGCACTGCAGACGGTTCCAGGTACCAACGTCCGAACCCCCTACAGTAATACGCCGGGCATGAATCACCTCGGCTGGGAAATCGACGATCTCGACGCCCTGCGCGACCGCATGGCAGCCGCCGGGTACACCCCCAATCTGTTCGACGACAGCCATGCGGCGCGGCGCCGCATTTATTTTCACGATCCCGACGGCAACGATTGGGAGTTCGTCGAATATCAGACCGACGATCCGGCGCAGCGCAACGACTATGACCGGTGAGACGCTTCAGACCGGCGCGTCGATTGACCAACTGATCGCCACCCACCACCGCCGCTACGCCCGGGAATACGGGGGTGGACTCAGCGATCACGGGCCGATGGTACTGCAGGCGATGCGTGGCCTGGATCTGCCGGAGGCGGCCGTTCGCGAGTTTGCCGAGTTCTACCTCGCGAAACTCGATCCCATTGAGCCGCCGACGACCCGTATCGACGCCGGGAACTATGCCGAATTCGTTGGCAAGCGCGACCAATATCCGGCACTCCTCGAGTTTTTCCTGGACGAAGTGCGGCGCGACGGACGCACCGAAACCGTCAATCGCTACCTGCCTGGACTGTTGTCGGCCTGGGCGAGCGCGGCATTCCACCCGTTGATCCGGCTCGGCTACGGATTGGAGTTCGGCGTCGATGGCGAAGTGGCGGCCGGCCTCGCGTACGCGGCTTGCCTCGGACCCCATTCCGGGCTCGAACGCCGCGCGACGCAATGCGCAACACGGAATCCCGTGGAACCGATGAGCGCGCTGTTGGACCTGCAACTACCACCCGACTTCGAGACTCAGAACGGTTGGTTCCATGTCCGCTACTCACACGCACTGGGCCATGCGGTATTCGATCAGGTTCATCCGCCGGCCGGCGGCCTGCCGGCCGTGGCTGCAGCCTGCCGAGAAGTGTTCGCCGCCAGCCACAATTTCTTCGCTTCGCACCTGGTTACCGGCAGTCACGCCTTGCGGGTGTGTCTCGAACATCTGCATGAAACCCCACCCGAAATCGACGCCATGGCCATCTGCGCCGTCGTCGCAGCCTATCTGGCCGTCGGCGCCCCGGAATTTTCGGCCACCGCGGCACGCGACCATGACGCGCCAGCCTTCGAACCCTCGGCATTCCTGGCCCGGACGCGCGATGAGCACGACATCAAGCTCGCGTATTCGTGCGCAGCACAGGCCCGGGCGTACGACGATCCCGACTATCTGGCCGCGGCCCGGGGGTATCTCACCACGAAGGCCGCGAAGACGGTCTGAAATCTGACAAGGTTGCCACGTTGCGGTAGCGTTGCCGGATGAGTGACACACAACTGCTTTTCGAAGGATTGAAGGTCCTGGACGTCGGCTCCTGGATCGCCGCGCCGGTGGCGGCGACGATGCTCGCCGACTTCGGCGCCGAGGTCACCAAGATCGAACTGCCCGGCTCCGGTGACGGGTATCGCCACTACGCGCATACGCCGGGGATTCCAGACGCTGGCGAGGTCAACTACACCTGGCTGATGGATGCGCGCAACAAACGCTCGCTCACCCTCAATCTCAAGGATGACCGTGGCAGGGCGATCCTCGACAAGCTGGTCGAGGACTGCGATGTGTACGTGACCAACCAGCCGCAATCGCTGCGTCGCTCGCTGGGTCTAACCTACGAAGATCTCGCCGCGAGGAACCCTCGGTTGATCTATGCCTCGCTGACGGCCTACGGCGAAAGCGGCCCCGAACGGGACCGCGAAGGCTTCGACCTCGTTGCCTACTGGGCACGCTCGGGCTTGATGGATCTGGTTCGTCAGCCCGGGGCCACGCCCAATCAGTCATTGCCCGGCATGGGCGATCACCCGACCGCGGTCGCATTGTACGCATCCATCGTCACGGGATTGTTGCGTCGGGAGCGAACCGGCAAAGGCAGCAAAGTGCACACCTCGTTGCTCGGCAACGGCCTGTGGGCCGCATCGTGCCTAGCACAAGCACAGCTTGCCGGGGCCGACTTCAGCTTGTGGTACAAGGGACGCGGGCCGACCCGGGCCCTTTACCAGGCTGCAGATGGCCGCTGGTTGCAGTTCAGCATGGTACGCACCCGCGCGGAGTTCAGCGGCATGCTGACAGTACTCGGTCTGACAGACCTGGTTGACGACGAACGTTTCGCCACCCCAGCGGCGCGCATCGAGAACGGGCCGATCATAGTCGAGCGCATCACCGAGTTGATCGCGGAGCGGCCCAGTGCCGAGTGGCTGACGGCGTTCGAGGCAGCGAACGTTCCCGCTAGCCGCGTCGCGACGCTGGAGGATCTCGACAGCGATCCGCAACTGCTTGCCAACGACATGCTCATGCAGCCGGAAGACGAGGCCATCCCTTTGCCCTGGATGATCGATCACCCGATCAATGTCGATGCACTGCCGCGCGCGCCAATCCGCCCCGCACCCGGTCTGGGCGAACATACCGATGGCATTCTCGCCGAACTCGGCTACGACGCGGCCGAACGCGAATCACTGCGCGAGGACGGGGTGATTTAGCGCCACGGCCCGTCTGTCGCACGAATGAAACAATTCGTTGCTGCACTGCAACACAAATTTTCTCCATTGCGTATAGAATGCGCGCCGCCGCGCATTCTGCCGGCAGCCAAATGGCCTAAAACACGCACGCACCGGGAGAGACATGAAGCCGCTATCCGTCACAGACGCATCCTTTCTTTACGCCGAGACCGACCGCACCCCGATGACGGTGGCCTCGATTCAGCTCCTGGCGCTGGACGGTTACGAGCGGGACTCGTTTCTGGCTTCCCTCAAAGCGTTGATTCTGGAACGCAAGCACCTGGTCCAGTACCTGAACCACAAGCCGGTGTTCGCACCCGGCCAGTTCGACCATCCGGTATGGATCGAAGATCCTGATTTCGACATCGACAATCACGTCTACGCCGTCGATGTCGGCGGCAGCGGCAGCATGGCCGATCTCGAAGCAACGATCGCGCGTCTGCACAGCGAGCGCTTCGATCGTTCGCGGCCGTTGTGGCGTCTGCTGGTGATCGATGGCCTGGCTGACGGTCGCATTGCTTACTACAACGCCTGCAGTCATGCCTGCATCGACGGCCAGAGCGGTCAGATCGCAATTCAGCTGCTGATGGACCTGCAGCCCGAACCGCGCCGCGAAGCCGCACCGGCCACGCCGACGCCCACCGTGCCGTCCCAGGCGCATCTCGCCTGGAACGCATGGCAACAGCTTGCCAGGGCTACCCTCGAGGGCTGGCGGAAACTACCCGGCCTGGCGCAAACCAGCGCCCGCCTGGCCGCACGTGCACTCGATCCGCGCAAGGATTTTGGCGCCTACGGCAAACTGGCGCCGCGGACCTCCCTGAATCAGAGCATCGATGCCGAACGTACGTTCGCCGTGGGTCGGATTCCGCTCGCCGACGTCAAAGCCATCGGTAAGGCGACGGATGCAAAGGTAAACGACGTGTTCCTGGCCATTGCCGCCGGGGGCCTGTCGCGCTATCTGGAGCGGCGCGGCGAGTTGCCGCGCAGTTCGTTGATTGCCGGTTGCCCGGTGTCGCTTCGTGAAGCCGGTGATACCAGCCTGAACAATCAGGTGACGATGATGCCGGTAAGCCTGGCGACGGACATCAAGGACCCACGCGCGCGTCTGAAGGCGATCCGCAAGTCCGCCCTCACCTCAAAGGAAATCGTCGCTGAGCTTGCGCCCGCGATGCCGGAGGACGTTCGCTTCTTCGGTCTGCCCGGGATGATCCGTAACGCTACCCGTAGTGCGGAATGGAGTGGAGTCGCGGGTCGCGCACCGATGCCTTTCAACCTGGTGATTTCAAACGTGCCAGGGCCTCAAGTGCAGCTGTACAGCAACGGCGCCGCCATGCAGTCGCACTTTCCGGTGTCGATCCCGGTGCATGGTCAAGGCATGAACCTGACGGTGCAGAGCTATCTCGGCAATCTGGACTTTTCACTGACGGCAGGTAAAAAGGCCCTGAAGAATGCTGGCCAGCTGCGTGACGATCTGTTGGCGGCCTTCTTCGAACTACGCGCCGAGATCCTTGGCCGGCCCGGCGAGGTCGACGGCTGGGACGCAAGCGTTGCGCCGCACCACGCGTCGACCACCGGCCCGGTACCGTTGCAGCGCTTCGACATCCCGGGGCCGCGCGAAGCCGCCTAGCCACCCTCCGGGGCCGGCGTCGCCGAGACCGCGTAGGCCTGGGCGGCGGCCAGTCCGAGACCTGATCGAACCGGCAGTTGGATGAACACCTGTCGGCCTGCCGCCAGCGCAGCAACACGCCGCGACAGTTGCTGCTCGGCGCCGTCCACCCAGCGCAAGCGAACCGCGAGGTTGATGTCGATCAGGTCGACGCCGGCTGCATTGCGAACCCGCAAAGTGGTGCCACTGTCCAGCGTGACCACATCGGCTTTGACGTACTCCGCGGGACGCCGCGCGATGTCCAGCCGTACGAAGCGTACCTGGGCCGCTTGCCCCTCGGTCGTGTTCGATTGCGCGGCCGTCCCGTAGTAGCGCAGCGCCGCATCGATGTTGCCCCCTTCTTCGGCGATCTGTCCGAGGGCGCTGTAGGCGGCGGCGGTCGGCAATAGAGAAACACTGTGCTCCAGATCACTCCGCGCGGCGGGGGTCTCCTGGAGTTCGGCCCGCGCAAGCCCCCGGCCGAGGTAATAGGCAAAGTAACCGTCGTCCTGCGCGATGGCTCGATCATAGTTGGTGATGGCATCCGCATAGCGTTTCTGGCTCGAGCGGACATCACCGCGCAACCCATGAAACGAGGCTTCGCCGAAGTCCACCGAAATTGCCGTCTCAGCAGCGCTCAGGGCGCCAGCGCTGTCACCCTTCGCCAATGCTTTGCGACCTTTGTCATAGGCAGCGAATCCTTCGGCATGGCTTCGTACACGCGCCAGAGCCTCGTTGTACCGGACCCGGCCGAGTTCGCCGCCAGCCCCCAGTTCGGCAACCCGTCGGCGATTGTTTTCCACTCGTTCCTGAGAAGGCGGATGGCTGGCGAACAAACCCTCGGCCCAGGATGTGTTGCGCGCCTGGGACAGCTTGACGAAGGTTTCCTGCAGGGTAATCGCGGCAGTCGGGTCGTAGCCTGCGCGCTGCAGAAATTCGGTGCCGTAGTAATCGGCTTCGCGCTCAGCATCGCGGCCGTACTTCTGGGTGATGAGCTGGGCGCCGAGCTGGCCGGCGCCGACCACCGCGTTGCCATATTCACTGCCGCCCGCGAACACCGCTCCCGCCAGCACCACCGCCTGGGTCAACACGTTCCGGCTCATACTGCGCGCGCCATGGCGGGCGGCCGCGTGGACCACTTCATGCCCCAACACGGCCGCCAGCTCCGCTTCGTTGTCCAGCGCCACCAGCAGCCCCCGGTTGACCGCGATCTTGCCGCCGGGCAGCGCCCACGCGTTCGGCACCGAATTGTTCAGCACGACGAATTCGTAGGGCAGCTGGACGCCGCTGGCGCGGGCGAGGCGCTGTCCAACCTGGTCGACATAGCGGCTCAGCTCAGGATCAGCCACGTACGCGCCGCCCTGCATCTGCTGGGACGGCAGGTATTGTTCCCTGCCAATGACAAGCTCCTGCTGGGGCGTCACGAAGCTTATCTCGCTTTCACCGGTAACCGGGTTGACCGTGCAGCCGGACAGCAGCATGCCAAACGCACATGCAGCAACGCCGAGATTGCGGTCGATGCGCGAACGAGTCAGGACGGAATGGAACATGCGGATACCAACGTCGAATACAAAGCGTTACACCGACGTGCAGTCGGGCTGCTAAGGTGTCCGCACTAATCCTACAGATGCTACAGGACGCGACAGGAGTTTTGACGCGTGGCGGAACCGAACACCTCCGAAAGCACACAAGCATCCATTCTGAATCAGATCGAAGCGCTCCGAAACGAATTCAACCAACGCCGGACGACCTCGCCGCCCCCGACCTCGTCGTTGCAGTGTGCCTACGAAATCCGCATGCAGCGCCTCTACGACCTGCTCGACGGAACCACCGAAGCATTGCCTCGGCCAGATTGACGGCGACACCAGCGCTCCCGCGGCTCCGCGGAACAGCAGAATTGTCGGCAAAAGCATTACAAATCAACCGATTACGGTCCGTTTACGGTCCATATTGATTCCATAACTTTTTCACTTTTTCGCCCTACTATGGTCGGCAACCGAGAGGGATAGTGCGCTGTTGACGGACCGACTGACACGCGAAGAGAGCTGGTTGATGTGTGTTTCACTTGCAACCCTGGCAACCGCCATAAGCTCCTTTGTGATTGCCACGGTCTGAAGGCACACACCACCTTCCCAGTTACAGACACACACTCCTGGTCTTGGCCTCGACGCACCACCCCTGATGCAATCGAGGCCATTTTTTTTGCCTGTCTGTTTATTGAGGCACGTTGTTGGTCAACATTGTGCTGCTCTTTTAGACGCTGGAGCGGGTTGGCTTCG
>Ga0114950_10000633_pt1 | contig 24687 bp, 34 predicted proteins | sample N075metaG_FD_83503 | JGI IMG/M metagenome (GOLD analysis project Ga0114950, IMG submission 83503) | Deep subsurface microbial communities from Kermadec Trench to uncover new lineages of life (NeLLi) - N075 metaG | ecosystem: Environmental > Aquatic > Marine > Ocean trench > Sediment | place... | reverse complement strand
TCCAGGCTGCTCAGGGGGCGTTTCAAGCTGCTCAGGGGACGTTTTGCTTACATCTGGGTGGAAAAGCTCATCCATACCTACATCGTGAAGCTTTCGCCCAAGTATGATCAATTTGGTCTTCAAAAAACACGCTTCTTCCATTCGCTGTTTTTTATTGTCCTTAGCCTTTCGCTCTCGCTCAAATATATCCTTTTTCATATTTGCCCACCAATCAAAAAACCCAGTTTGGCCGTGCTGTTCTTCAATAGCTTCGACGACTTCTGTGGGTGGATCGCCCATGGTTCGCAATTTTTCTGCAAAACCAAGAAAATCATCATCCGAAGTTTCCCAATGTCCAACAGCCTCAGTGAGAATGCGGACATCATCATATGTTAAGTCTGAATTAAAATCGGACATTTTCACCTCTTCGTTATTGAATGCCAAGTGTTCCAGAAAATCTCTCGGCCATGTCACATAATACTTCTTTTTGATCCAGTTTGTCAACTAGATTTTCAGGAAAAATAGATGCCCCATTTAACGCGCCCATCAAACCGCCCACCATTGAAGCGTTTGTATCTGTATCGCCTCCTGCATTCGTAACTTGAAACAAAGTTTCAATATCACTTGGACCTTTTAAAAAGAACATGAATGAAAATGGAAGCGAATTATAAACATAACAACTACCACCACCAAAAGCTTGAATAATCTTCGACCTATCATAGTCGTTGTATTGCTTTAATTCTTTCATCCTGACTGCGAGATTATCCTCCTCAAACCGAAGCGGCTTTAAAACTTCAGCAGTTTTTGCCATCTTAATCATTGTTTCAGCGAAAGCATCTGGTGAAAATAATTCTGGCGTACAACTAAGGCAATACCCAATTGCATATGCCTGACACATACCAGAAGCTACGCCCATTGTAGTGTCGTGAGTCATTTGTGCAAACATCGCGCATTCAGCACAAGCTTTCTTCCAACCAACCCTGCGAGCAGCATGAAAAGCACCCAAAGGTGAAATTTTCATAGGAACACCATTCCCCATACCCCTCACTTTCTGCGGCGATGATTCGGAAGCTGAATTAGTCCAATGAACACCATCGCGAATACGCTGGATCGCCTCTTTAGTAGTTGATCCCCAACCAGCAGGATTTTTAAAAGCCTCAACATGATTACGAGCCACCTCATCCATGTCAAAACAATCATTTTTCATAATAGCTTCACACACCGCCATTGTTAGCTGCGTGTCATCTGTCCAAGTTCCAGGTTTACGACCATCAAACCATTTATGTCCTTCTGCCGAAACATAATCACGCACACCATCTGGATGTGCCGCTTTAATTCGATCTTCATTCCAGGTTTCTACTGGCATACCCAAAGCATCACCGATAGCGATGCCTAAAATCATGCCTAAAACTTTATCTTTAGTGATGGCTTCAACGGTACAAGGGGTCACCACACCTCTTTTCCACTTTATGTCCACCACCATACCCCTATCGGGCCGGAAGGTTTCAACTCTTTCACGGCCATTCACATGATAAATCAAATTATTTGGTTGTCTGGGGGAATCATCCAAATGCCCTGCCTCTGCTAATACCTGGGCATATTCTCCAACCGTGCGGCCAGGTGGCCAGTGGCCCACAAAAACCCCATGTCGCACCTCAATCTTGTCTATCTTCGCCATTTCCGTCCCTTCTTAAAAAGGCTATTCTTCCCGCAACAGAATCTTCAGCACGCAATTCTTCAAGCGTTACATTTTTATCTTTCTTTGCATGATTGCACAAAGTACACATGGTTTGATAATTTTTGGCACAATTCAATCCACCCTGGCTGCGAGGAATTATATGATCCTTGGTCATTAAAATCAAATTGCCTTGCAGTTCGCCATACAGATTAAAGTGAACCTGATCTGATTCTGGCTTATACGGCTTTGCTTTCCTTCTTTTTGTTCTTTTTGTTGTTCGTCCTCGATCCAACATCATCACAACACCCTTCAGCCCGCAACACACACAAACCAAGGAAATAGCAAAGGTATGATACCTGGCTGAATTCATTTTGACAGAATAAACCTGACCGTCTATCTTAAAATCTTCACGACCTGTCCCGTCACGTAGATGAAGAAGGCTTCTTTTATCCAAAATGAAATTAGGATCGTATGACGCCAAATGCACGTATGGCCCTGTTCGTCGGGGGTATTTTTTATTCTTGACCGGCACCATCTGGCTCCTTTTTTATGACATCGGCGAGCGAGAGACCGTACCGCGTGTCAGGCGATTTCTTCACATTCTCTTTTGGCGCAATTCTACTAAAAGGAGTGCCTGTCACTGGCAAATTGGTCTTTCTGAATGTTTTAAAAATGAGTTTTGCCAAGTCCTTCATTTCATCAGGAGTGCCATCCACTAACACAAAACGATTTGCACTTATGTTGATTAACAAGCCTTTTGAACACATTTTAATACTTGAGGTGCCCACCGTTGCTATTTTGGGTTTCGGCTTAGTTGATATATTTGTTGCTGATGTGTTCACTAACATTTGCCTCAATTCTGGTAAGGAGTATTTTTTCCAGTCCCAATGACTTCCCTTGGTCTTCTCAAGACGATAAGCAAGTTTAATGCGATCATACCTATCCTGCAACTGTTCTTCAGTCATTAACTTCATTTCTTGAAGCTCTTCTAAACTGAAGTTCATATCTCCAAAATGCTCTATATCTTCACAAAGCGTCCGTCTGCGCTCCCGTACCGAATATATCTCCCACATCCTGGCTGTCCGTGAAAAAATGCGACCAAACGTCGCTTGCCACCATCTATGAATTATTTGAAAAACAGGGTTAAATAAATAATTAAAAAGATTTACAACTTGTCGCACAAACCAAACAGCAAAAAGGCACGCAACAATAAATCCAATTACGAAAACTACAAATATAACAATGAGTAAAAGTCCTCCCGTAGTCGGGTCGTTTGCAGCCAATATCATCATACTGTCCTATTTTTTAAATTGTAATATCTGTTGAATAGTCATTGATTTCATAGCCCTTCTCTAATAACTGTTCTTTAATTGCCAAAAGAACGACAATATGTTGCCGTGATTCTTCTAGCGACTCGGTATATCCGCCCTTATGTGTAATCAAAAGCCCCACGTAGTTGCTGTTTCCAAAATACTCATTTTCACAAGTAATATAATGTACCTCTAATTTAATGAGTCGCGTTGCTTCAACGTAATCATCGCCATGTCTATTCCACTCGTCGTCATCTTCAATATGCAAGCCAATGGAATCCAAAATGCCTTTAGCAGCTTCTTTGGAATCACACTTAACTTCTAAATTAAAAGCTATTCCCATTTGTTCCTCTTACAACATATGCGAAGGAAAATCGCCAGGAAGGCGGTCCTTTAAATCTACATCGTCTAAATATAAACTCTCGCGCTGACAAGCTCCGATCAATTCTTCCATCTCCTCCTCTTGGTCGTTTGCCCGGAGAAAACACAATTTTGCCCAATTATCCACAAAAGGCTTCCACTCGAATTGAAATCCGCCAAAACTTATCAATCCACCTTGTGCCAAATCTTCTAAACGATCTTCCCATTCCATCTTGGCAACGAGATCGGCACATAAAAAGAATTCGTCACTACACCAAGGCGTATCCATACTCTCTTCAGCGTGGTTTCGTAGTACCTCCCACTCAATACTTAAAATAATTGATGCAATACTGCGCACGCAAGCTGGAATTATTGCACCAAGTGGATTTGAATGCGGATTTTCTTCTTGAAGTAATTCTTCAAAATATTTATCTAACCTCGCATGTCCTGTGAGAGTATCTTCGGGAAGAAATCTCGGTTCCATATCGGGCACATCAAACCGATGATACCACTGGTCATCATCGCCTAAGTCATCATCGCCTAAGTTGTGCGAGTGATCTGGCAAAACTTTCTGGTGTGGCCCAATATAAAGTTCCTCTTTCCTTTGCCTTTGAAGTCGTGTAAGAGACTGCTCAGACCTTGGGGGGTTATTTTTTTTAAATTCATTCCAATCAATTGGACCCTTAGTCTTTACTTTTACTTGCGGCAAATTGCCGGCTACTTGCTTCGGCTTTTTCCGGGTACAAACTGGAATTCTTAGTGGTGGTGACATCAACCTAATCCTTAGTCTAATAGCCCGCCAGTGAAAAGTTCTAAGCACGCCGCAAGCTGTACTCCCATGGGTTCACCGCTTTGCAGCAATTGTTTAGCCTCTACCTTATCCATTGCACGAATGTCAATATCCTCGACCTCTTGCTGCCTCTCCTTAGAGGGTTTGCCTTCACAGAGGCAATGGATAATCACCTTGGACTCATCGCACATTCCTGGCGAAGCATATATTAAAGGGGATGTTCTTATGACTCTCGAAATTATCATCCCTGTCTCTTCATTAAATTCTCTTTTGCCCGCTTGTTCAGGCGTTTCGCCTTCATCTATCAAGCCAGCGGGCAACTCCCAAATAAACTGGCCAATGGGGGGACGATATTGGTTTACAACAATAATTCTTGTTTCTACTGCTTCTACTCCTTCCGCGCCAGATTGATGAACTACTGGTATAGGCACAATCGCACTCATCGTTGCACAAATCACAACAACATCAGGTTTAATTTCCTCGTCACGAAGGACTGCTGCATATACTGTTTCGTTTTCGCTTTTGCGAGAAGCGAAAACAAACCCTTCGCCAGTTTTATACATCTTTAAAAACTTGGCATCATACACCTGCACGGGTGCCGTTCTATTTTCACTTGGCAACACCATATCTACCTCCTCAAAAATGACGGGACCACCGATCACAAATTCGAGATAACCACAACGTACAAAACTACCAACGCTAACACGCCAGCAATCCAAGCAACTGTTTTGAATTGGGGAAATAAGCTAGCCCAATTGATATCCCACTCTTCAAAACCAAAACCAAATTCTTCTTGTTGTGGCTGTTGTCGGCTCTCTGCGTGCATTTCTCGCTTAGGGCGTTCAGTTTCATGCAGCACACTGCTAGAGCGTTGATCATAGCTGCCATAACCACCGAAACCCCAACGAGAGCTACGCTTTTGCACCAACTTGCCAACAATAATGGGATTTTCAGGTGTTGGAACCTTGTTCCCGATAGCCTCAAACACCGAAGGTACATCAGATTGGCTTTGGTGAATCAATGGTGCTTGTAGCTTGGGTTGCGTCACTGCTGAGGTTATCAGTTTTTCGTTGTTTTTCTCGTCGTTCAACACCATATTCTCTCTTTATTATTGGATTGGAGTAAACGATTTTGCCTACACTATCTATCCTAATATAATAACTGTGAGGCATTGTAACGATTGGAATTGCATAACTTTCACTGCATGTAGTAGTCACTCGAACATTTACTCGGTAATTATCCCCTACACGGTGGGCTATAATTCCATGAAGATTATCAGGTTTACCAAGAAGTTCCAAAACCTGTTGTTTCACGGTATTAGAAAAATCTTGTACACCTGGCTCTTGAACAGGTTTCTGAACTATTTTGTCTGAAGTTGCCTTCATTGCTTATTTCTTTCACAAAAAAGCCCTTGCGATGCGTCAACACCGCACAGCAAGGGCACGAACAAAAGTTAATGTTTAATAATCGCCAGCACATTTTTTCATTGATAACTTTACCTTTTCGACGTCCATCTTATGAATATCGCAGAAATCCTCAATATCAAAATTATGACTTATATCCAAGTGTTGACGATACAGAGATTCAACGGCACCGATAATATCATCTGCCGTTACACCAGTTGGTTTTTGATCTGGAGAATTGGCCAAATTACGTTTCATAGCTATGGTTGTGGCCTCATCCACAACACCCTTAATCATTGCGCCACTTACGGCATCACTGAGACAAAACTTCATATTCTTCATGCCATCAGTGAGATCATAAAGTGTACGATTTCGTGAGAATAAATGAGCCGTTGCACTTGCCGCAGCATGAGCGAAAGCGTCTATTTCTGATTGACCTGGCGCTTGCTCTAGCGGAATGCCCCGTAAATGTAGCATGAAATAGTCAACGGAACTCTCTTGATCAGGACGCGACACCTTAATATGCTTATCGCACCGTTGGTCACGCACAACCGCAGGGTCCAAAGTATTAGGTCGATTAGTGGCAAGAATCACAATACAACTAGAGGGATTCAATCCGTCCATTTCAGACAAGAACATAGGAACAATAGTTTTGTCCATGTCACAAGATCGTTGTGTGCCACGCTCGCGCAAGATAGCATCAGCTTCATCAATGAACAGAATGGCTGGATACCCGTGTTTCTCATGGTGTTTTTTACCGCGCACAAATAACTCGCGAATTTGCGTTTCGGTACTACCCACCCATTTGTCCAACAATTCAGGGCCTTTGACATAAATAAACCCAGATTCAATTGCCTGGGCACCATGTAAAGTGGCCAGCAGCCTTGCCACAGCTTTGCCAAGCATGGTTTTGCCACAGCCAGGAGGGCCATGAAGCAACACGCCCTTCGGTGGTTGTTTGTTATAAAATTTATATAACTCTTTATGAGTGAACGGATATTCCACAGCTTCTCGAAGCGCCTCTTTAGCGTCCTCAACACCAGCAATGTCATCAAAGGTAATAGTGAGCGATGCTGCGTCCACTTTATGACGCATTTCATTGTCGCGCGGCAAATTACGCACAACAATAGACAGCGAGCGGTCAAGCTGAACCCGATCACCTTCTTCGGGCAACCGCTCCATTGTTTCGCCTTTATCATCTACTTCAACGATCTTCGGTCCTTGCAGCGCAATAATCTTGTCGCCGCCAAGCATCAATTCAATGGTTGCATCGTTTATTGATCTCACCACTGTTGCCGTAGGACCAATAGGCTGAACCTGATCAACCCTTTCAACGATCTGCTTAGTTTGCAGATTGGCTTTGACTTTATCGCCAAGCTTCAAGTCCAATTCAAGCAAATTCCAAACTTCATAATGATCAGTACCAACGGCAATTGTAATGTTGGTTCCATCATTTTTGGAAAGTAATTTAACTTGTGGAACTTCATTACCAATGCCAATTTGAAAAGGACGCTGCAACCCATTGCTAAATTCTAAGTACAAAATACCCTTTTCAGAAACAGGCTCACTCTTTTCGGCCTTCGCTTTGGTCGTTTCATTGGCAGGAATCGGCTGACCTTCGACGGAAGTTGCTCCGTCTGTTTCAGCAGGTTTGCTTTCAATGGAAGTTGCTCCGTCTGTTTCAGCAGGTTTGCTTTCAATGGAAGTTGCTCCGTCAGTCAAAAGGTCATTATCAATATCTTTTTCATTGGCACTTTCGACAGAAATTGCTACGTCAATCTCATTGCCACATCGCTCAATCTTTTCGATGACGTCCGAAACAGGTTCAGCTTTTTCATCAACCGGAAAGTCAGAAACTCCGGTTTCGCGCCGACGTTGGCTTTTCTTGACGATACGACCAACCTTGCCTACATTGCGACTTGTCTCATCAATGACAAGACACTTGTCGCCATACTCATAGCATTTGATTTTGACTTCCGAACCGGCATGAATAACCGTGCCATGAATAAAAGGCGCGGACAGATACCGGATTAGAGTGTCATTTTGCTCTTCAACAATACCACGAAGCGTGTCCAGGGATTCTTCCAATTCTTGAACACGCGACTCTTGTGCGCTAACTGGAGTTTCTTTACTGTCCTTGTCCGACTGTTCGTCTCCACCCTCGCCAGGCTTCGGCATAGGTGGCGCTACGCAACCTACACTAGCATCATCGTCAGGCGTGGGCGGGCCTGGCCTCGACGCAGAACTGGTGCTGGGTGGCACTTGAGAATTAAAATCCGTTTCAAATTCATTTTTATGAGCCACTTCAATTTCCTCAGTTTTCAAGTTCTAGGAAATAAACTATATCGAAATAACTATTCGGTCAGAATTTTCAGTTATAACCGTAACCGAATCACCGCTCTTGATCTGAATGCCAGCTTCCACAAAGCGATTACTTCCAATTCTCACATTACAATAACGATCTACTCGACATTTGTAAAGACCAGAAAATTGTCCACTAGGCGAATCTTGAGGATTAAGTGGTCGCTTGGTAATGACCAACGAGTTTCCAAGGGTATCTATGCCCAAACAGATGTCGCTTGCCTTCGTAATACCAGCCTCGCTCAAAACACTTGAACGCAAACGAATCCTTCCCCACCGATCCGTAATCGCCGACGTCACTACCTGTCGCACATTGCCATCTTCATCCTCATCCTCATCCTCTTCTCCGTCAGCAATTGGATCGCCGAGCACTCCAGCGGCATTAGGCTGCGCGGCATTAGGCTGCACAGCCTTCGCAACACGACTTACCAACTTTAATTCTGGACCAGCGTTGCGATCCAAAGGTTCGTATGAACGTGGGTCTTCGTTCTTAGGATGGTAAACATAATATTCAACAGCAGCCCCCTGTTGAGGATCTGATTGCCAGGTTCGCGAATATTCATTGCCCAATCCGCCAGCATTAAAATATTCGTGAACCACTTCTTTCATTTGTTTACGAGGAGTAGCGCAACCACGGTCGTCACTGGCAATCAGGGCTACTTCAAAAGCAGAAAACAACTTTGCGTTATCTACCAAACCATCACAAATGTCCTCTACAACCGCTTTTGTACTCGCATTCACAGGATGTTCCTCCCAAGTTAAAAGTTTAACTGTCCAACCGCCATTATACTTGAGCAAAGTGTTTTTGTAAACCTATCGATAAATTTTATCCAAATTGAATCAAGTATCGCGGATTGCATTGTGAAGTGCGATAAACAATCATTTCATTGTTTTGCACACCGCTTTTACCAGATTTAGCATACGTGCTATCATGTCCAGAATGCGGATAACTTCGATTTCCATATCCGCCAGGCGTGTAAAATTTACCCATGGCAAAGTCCATGAGAAACATAAAGCAATTACTATCTGTGCCGCCACCGCCCCAATAACCATAAGCGTAATTCAGGGCCTTAGTAGAGATGTCACTACCATAAATCCCATCCCCAAACATGCGACCAGTACATTGTTTTGCATGAGAAGGTGGAATAATAAAACCCCCATGCAAAATGGAAAGTAGATTGGACACTCTAGTTCCGTGCCAAAGCTGCCAAATATTATCCAACTTAGCGCCGTCATTTTTAAAGTTTGAATCCATGGTGCCGATACGAATGCGATATACTTTCTTGACCTTCAGATGACGACATTGATGCTGCCCCATCGAAGAGTCTAAATAACGCTTAGAAATCTTGACGACAATTTTATGATCAGCCGGCTCAAGGGATACATCAAAAACCTTCTCTTCAACAACCTTCTTGCCTGTACTTTTTGTCTTTGGCCTTGAAGCAAGTGTTTGAATTGAGGCTTCAAGAGAATCAAGAAGCGAATTTTGTTGCTGTAGAGCGCTGGCGTTCGGCAATACAGACTGAATAAACTGCTCAGCAGATTTGCGGCCCAAAGGAACCTTTGTGGGAATTAACCGCATATAGTCATTAAAACTATTTCCCAACGCTTTACTGTTAAACTTGGCATTGCAAATTGCATTAGACATTTCATCCAACAAAATTCTTGCATCAGTAATTGCATCCTGAGTTACAACGCCAAGAGGGGTTGAAAATAAACCAGTGGTGTCGTCATAATTAAGATTCAACCCCATATTGGTTGTGGCGGTCTTAATATTGTGTACGTTAGCCTTGAAGAGATATGTCACCAAACTACCAACTTCTTTATCAAGACCGGCAATTTCTTTAATCGCTGCCGTTTTGAGTGCGTCGGATTTTATTTGCTTGCCTGCGGAAGCGGAAGCAGAACCCGTGCCGCCAATAACCCTTTGATCCGTATAGACCGAAACAGGCTTGCCGTCTTTTTTCTTGCCCTTACGCTTGGCTTCAGCCCTTTTATTTAAAACTTTTTGGCAAGATTCAAGTGAACCAGATGCAACTGGCTTCCCAGCACCTTCATAACCAACACGACCAAAATCCACCATTGTTTCATAATTGCCGGCTGCATTCTGAACAATAGTGCCATGCCAGAATTTATTATTGTTGTTGTGCAAATCCGTGCAAATCAGTCGTACTTCTTCTACAATATTTTGGTGTTTGATCGTTGGCATTTTGGTCTTTCCGTTTTTTTGGTGGTTGGCAAGAAATGCTCCCTACCATATTAAATATCGGCAGTTCATCCCAAAACTTAAATTTAACCCATTATACTTAGAAATAAATGGACCGTAAACCTAATTTCGCAATAAATTAGGAATCCAATCTACCGTCCACATCTTGTCCGATTGAATATGGTCGGGACGGACCACTTTGGCAACATTGTCTCTAAATGATTCATAAGGGAAGGCATCTACGATTCTGACGACGTAACCCTCTTTTTCGTCACCAAATGTTGATTTGCCGCCAAAACAGGCTTTAATTTCCTCGGAATCCCAAATGCCCCGATAAAGCTCTGGAACTATTTTAAGGTCTAACAATTTGCACATTTCAATGGTGTCGTCCCAAGAGACGCATTCATTTACGTCGTTGTAGACACCAAACACGTAAAAAAAGGCCGTCAAATTATTATAAAAAATAGAGTGCTTGGCATAAACATTTTCTCCACATATCCGCCAACCATCAGGAATTCTATATTGAATTGCACCATGAATCGCTTTGCAAATATTGCGAGAGGGATGGTGCCGCGAGTCCAAACTACGAGCGTGATAATGGTCACGATACATGCTGGTGTTTTCGCCATCTAACTTTTCCGTCACCACAACTTCGCGCCCCACAAAAACGTCTGTACTCGGCAGCATTTTATCATCGGTTGTAATATGTTCTGACCAAGGCAAATGCAGGGTTCTAGGATATTTATAAAAACTCATTATAAACTCGGTGTAAGCCTCTTTGTACATGACGTGGCATTTGCGTCTTCTTTCAAAACAACAGGAACTGCGGGGCGTATTTTTTTAACTCTCTTCCGTTTTGCCCTATGCACTTCAGCTTTATCTTGTGCCGCACCAATTACATGATCTTCAAGGGTGAGTCGTTGTTTTTGTTTTTTCTTTTTTTTGCGAGGAATAGCAGCAGCGAATCCTTCGATCCCCGGATCGACAAAATTTCCCTTATTGCGATTTTTACGATTTTTATGTCTACGCCCACGCCCACGTCCCATTTACTCTTCCTCGCTAAAAAATTCAATGGGAGTGTGTTCGCTTGCTGGCTGTTGTCTTCGGATGACTCTTACAACCTCTGCTGGATCAATACCTGGCATAATTTCATGCCTAAATGCAAACAGGTATCTATCTCGCTTATCAAAATTAAGAATTGACCAAACAATGTCATCAATTCCTATAGGACCAAGATTGTTACACTTCTGCAACAAAGACACCGCTGACTGCTCTAACAAATCAAGCATATACAAAATGCCTGCCTCGCTAAGTATATTTGCCATCTTCTCGCTAACTCCTACCGCAATTGTTCCTTTAGATTGTTTACACTCAAAATTCAATCGCCCCCATACAAGCGGTTGTAATTCCATGACCGTTTCATCGTTGTCAATAGCCTCAAGGAGAGCTTCACGGGCCTCTGGTCGCATTTCATATATCGAAAATGCTTTTTCTGGATAAATCATAACAGGCACCCGTTCAAATTTGTGCTTAGCCTTATTTTCGACTTCTTGTTCGACTTCTTGTTCGACTTCTTGTTCGATTTCTTGTTCGATTTCGACTTTCCACCTGTATGGCACTCTAGGGTCATAATATTTCTTGCTAGGTCTGCCCGCCTTCTTTTTAGCGACTTTTTTCTTAACTTCGGCCTGCTTTCTTTCGGCTGCTTTAGCAAGCTTGTCAACTAATCTTTTATTATCCTTTACTCGCTTTACTTGCTTTTCTTTTTTCTTTTCTTCTTTAGTTTTCCCGAAATTGGCCCGCTGCCTATATAGAGTAACTCGCTTGACTCTCGCGACAAGTTTCTCCGTCATCTTCTTCGGTTCATCGGGTTGCCCAAAGGCACTTTCCCATTTCTCATCATCAATGGTGCCGACCCTACGAAGTTTATTAACCTTGCCGTCACTTCGCCCAGCTAGGTGTCGTTTTTTACTTATTCCGTTCTTTTTTGATCTTGTGCAAGGCAGCAAGACCGATCCGTTCTTAGATTGTCTCATAATGATTTTGAGATTCTCGCCACCAATCTACTACTGACTCTACAGCAAGAACAAAATTACAAACGTCCACATACGATTGTTCTAAAAGAGGATCTCTACCCAAGGGAAGATTACATTCTTTTCTAAAGCTCTTAATAAGTGGGCGAATGTTTGGTGCGGTGCAAGAATCAATTCCTCTTTTGGTTATAGATTCTAAGTATGCGCGTTCAATATATTCTACTTCTTCACTAGCTCCCTCTAGTTGCGCTTTACCAAGGGAGTACAGGGTCACCTTAGTTGCGAAATTCACTGCATGAAAATTAGGATGATCCTCTACACTCATTTTCGCCTATCCTGTTAAATTGTCAACAACCAAATCAATAAGTGTTCCACATAGGCCGATTCATGTCCCAATGGTCTGGCATAAATTGAGGTTTCATGCCGTCCAAAAAATGCTTTCGCCATCTTTTCACAAATTCATGTAGTCCGTCGTCGTCCAATTGATCCGTTACAAGATGTCCATGTGTTTTAAAATCGTCAGCTTTGGCATAAATCGGTCTGGCCGCTTCTCCCAATTGTTCTCTTGTAAATAACCGATCAAAAAACAAGTAACGCAAACGTGGAAATCGCAAATATAACCGCCGAGTTGGTTCATCTATTTCTGATGCCCCCTTAACTATCATCTTCCTTAATTCATCAATACGAGCAGGGGGAATTTGTTCTTGAAAACGAAACAGCGCATGAACAGCAGATTGAAAACGTCTATTATCAACTTGACTCCCCACATATCCCATTCCCTCCAGAGGAGCATCATACTCATTGGCCAACTCTATCTTTAATTTATCCGCAAGGCGCTCATAAATGTTATGGCATTTAATACACAAAATAAGAATATCGTGATAATTATGCTCCTTCTTCTCTTCTGACAGGGTTCTTCTATAGCAAAAAGGCACGATATGATGACTGGTCAATTCTTTCTCAAATCCACATACTACGCATCTGTCTAGGAATGTTTGTTCATAATAAGAATCACCCTTATGCCCAGGTCCACCTGGCACAAACAACAGTCGTATAATCCGGGGATTTTTATCCTGCACAATTTCTGCTAAACTACGGCTTAAATACCATTCTATCTTCTTGTTTGCACACCGACAAAGAAAGGAATTGTCAGGCCCAAGCATAACATTGTTGCCATATACCTTTTCTCTTGTTGCACATAGACGACGACTATTATATATTTCCTTGTAATGCTCTAAATCACGTGCAATATATTTCGATTCATACTCTCCATATTCTCCACACTTTTTTATGTCATCTTTCCAGCCTGAATGATTCATATTAACGCCGCCTTTTCAATAGTGCTTCAACAGCATCTAGTGCGTTATTTGTCCTATTGGAAAGTTCGCGTTGTGCCTGATGCTCATCGCCCCCTGCGATAGTCGGACGTTGATTATCAGCGCCATGACGGTCCATAGCCACTTGATGTTGCCCACGTTGCATAGTTCGTTGATATTCATACCATCCCATAAGCGCAGCCATTGGGAGCATGAAAGCAACTATCGTATATCCTAGTTGAAATGCGATGATAGAACCAATGCAGGCTGTTATAATGCTAACAACCATCGTGATTTTTGCCGCTTTCATTGGTGGCACGCCCCACAGCAATTGAATGCCTGATCTAAATAAACGCCCTCCATCCATTGGATGTACGGGAATTAGGTTAAAAATTAAAAGCATCAAATTAACACGAAGACAAAACAAAATCACAAGTCCTATAAAACTGTTAGCTAAATCCGGTGCATAACTGATCATTGATGTTATGGTCCAAAAAATAAGGCACCAAACTACATTCGTGAGAGGGCCATTAAGTGTGACCCACCATTCTTTTCTTGGATTATCATGTCGAATGTCAATAGAAGCCACACCAGACATTGGATACAAAGTAATATGATCGCAATGCACATCCATATACTTCGCTGTTATGGCATGACCATATTCGTGAACACCTACAAAAAAGTAGATCAAAATTATGGCAGCAACGGACAAAAGAAATCCCGTCCATCCAAATTGCAAAGCGCCGAATAGACCTATTACCAAAATAAAAATATTCCAAGCTCTCGAAATACGAAATGGAATACCCTGGTATGTAAACAGATGAATGGGAGGCAAAGTGGGATTTAAAAGATTAAACGGGAACATGAAAACTCTCCTACACACAATTGGGGGACAAAGCTAACGCTAATTCTTCAACAGTTGAAAAATCACGTCGCTTAATATATTGGTGCTGATTGCTAGTCACAAACTCAAGAGCGGCCTCTTTCCCTTGAGAATAAAACAGAGCTTTAACGGCCTCTTTGTACACTTTAAAATCTGGAAGCCGAACATGAGTACGAACATCGTGAGGCGTTACCCATCCCATCCACTCGTCAGACGGATGAAGAAAAACAACGTCTAAGTAATCCTGATATTTCCATTCAGAAATCTCATACTCGCGATCAAACAATTCATTCCGACCACCCAGATAGATGCTGATGACTCGGTGATGACCGTCATGTATGTATTCTAAACCATCCTCAAATAAGGACAGTTTAATTAGAGGCGATACCGAACCCAAGCTTTCCTGTATCGCAAACTGTTTCAGCACACCTTCGCTAAACACGCCTCCACCCTTGATGAAATCAATCATTGCACAAATTTGCGACTCATTTCGCAGGGACTCTTGCGTTATGATCAAGTTTTTTAACTTCATCGAACAGCTAATCTAGCCTTTCTGGCCTTTGGTGGCGTGTAATAGGAAATGAAACCATTTAATTTATACATTTTCTGATGGTGACCCGCAAAAGGTATCTTGTAATTAAATTTAATTCCTATTCGTCCATTAGATAAAAGATAATACTGTGGCATATAACCGTTAATACACGGCATAATGGCAAGCCGACCATCCTCCATTTTAATATTCAACATCTTGATGGTTTTAATTGTGCCAGTGATATTAAGTTCAAAGTCAGTCAACGGTTCTTTATGAATAACTAGCTTTAAATTGGTTGACGGTGCCGATGGGGGCGGCGGTAATGGGACTTCCAACGGACTACGCTTATCGTTTGGAATTTCTGGCAACGGAGCCGACTGGAGAGCCTTCGTTTTCATTGTCTTTGTTCTTGCCTTCGTTCTTGCCTTTGTTTTCGGGACTCTGCGGGGCGTAGTATAATAAGTAGGCGTAGTATAATAAGTAGGCGTAGTATAATAAGTAGGCGTGGTATAATAAGTAGGCGTGGTATAATAAACAACACCAGGAGAACAATAGCGAACGGGCGGACAATAGTAGCGTGTTTGATAACATTGAGCAGTAGCAGAACTGGCGAATGCTACGCAAAGGACCACAGCACTAATCAATTTAAACATTGGACACTCCTTGTTCTTGAGGTTCGACTAATTACCATCTATACGCTTGATCTCGTGCCTCAGCATCTCGTGCCTCAGCTTCTTGCCTGAGTTGTTCTAACAGTTCGGGATCAATCAGTTCAATCAATGCCCCGCGCGCGCGCGCTTGCCTGAGTTGTTCTAACTGTTCGGGATCAATCACTTCCACAATAGGACACATTCTGTGTTTTATGGCCCAACCCAAAGCCCACAAAATAGCAAGGGGGGATAATATTTTATAAATAGTATCACCAACATTAACTCTACGGGAAAAAAAGAACCTCCAACCCGATTTGAACATAGATATAAAAAAACCGCCCACTCTATAAAGCATCACCCCAAGCCCATCACGCTCTTCTACAATTTCTTGCTGGGCACGTCGTTCCTCTCTCAAAACTCGACGAGTTTCCCGGCTTGCTTGCGTTCGTCCAAGCCAATCGTGATATTGCTGTATCAAAGCTCTGCCCCTGCGAGAATAAAGTGCAAGATAGCCAAGATAACATCCAAGAACCAACGCAAACAAACTCCCTGCAACTATGCAAGTCCATTTAGCGATAAAGAGCAATAAGGAACCATTGGCAAAAAACCAACTTATGCCGCCCCAAGCCCCTTGAAGCAAAAATCCTATAGCACTAAGAGCCAAAAAAAGAAAATAGCCAATAATAAGTGCTGTACCCCACAACCAACCAGGAATTAGAGGGACAATAGAAATTAAAGCATTTACTCCCAATCCAAACGCTAAAACACAACCAGTTGCCATAGCGACTATAATAATAACGGCAATGCCCACTGCAAACATCGCCCAAAGTGGAGAAGCTTCTACATTTGCTAGCGTTCTCGTAACACGACGAACAACAAAGTTCTCTTCTGTTCTTTGCCACATATGATCGGTAAAACACAGTTCGCTAGCTCGGCTTAACAATTTAATTAAACCCGTAACTATAAATCCCATTATAAAAATAGGGGAGGACAAAACAGTGACCACCGATAGCCAAAACATTGTTTGACAATATGGGCATAGGCTCATATGGGTAGGCCGCTCAACCGCACCCCATAGCCCACGAAGAGATACATAATATCTATAATGCCAACTATGGGGACTAATTACCAATCGTGGAACATTCATTATATTGACCTTGCATATCGATTTATTAACTTACCATCTCTTGTAAAAGCGGTTTCGCGAATCTTTCTAATAGTAACCTTCATAATTTGTCGAACTCGTTCTCTTGAAATTCCAAACTCTTCAGCCACCTCTGTTAATGTCCAACTATAAGCTTCGCGAAGCATAAGAATAGAATAGCTGCGGTCGTCCAAGTCAGAGTCATCAATCATTTGTTTTATTATCGCAGATTTCCAGGCAAAAGCAACAGTATCTTCCGGCAAAGAAGTGCGATGATCATTTACATCAAGATAATCTTTCTCATCGAGATGATAAAACCTTTTCCGATATCGTTTTTGACTTTGGTTGAAAACTTCTCGCTGAGTACACATAAAAGCCAATGTGGAGAACTCAAATCCCTTGGTCGGCTTAAAGCCTTTCTCTGCTTTACACAGAGCTAAACAGGCATCAGAAAATTCTTCGCTATCCTCAATGGGGATTGAACTGTAGTCTGGCAAATAACGCATCGCCATTTTATAGGCAATACCCATATTGTCTTTTGCCGTCGGTGCGCGCTTATTCCTTGGTTTCGGTATACGATTTTTTGTCTTGAGTTTTTTCTTTAGTTTTGACATTGTTATTTTTTGGTGCTAATTTTTTAAACACGTTTTCTATTTTCCGTTGATCATCTGGATATATCAAAAATAAAGCCTGCTTAATTCCTTTCTGTTGAGCATTGAATTCTTTAATTGTGCTAATCACCGCCAGGGATGAAATTTCTTCAAATGCCTCTAGTTGTTCAATTTTTTCTTGGGCCTCTTTCAATTCCTCCTTTGTAATAAAGCTCTCCGCTTCATCAACTCTTTCAAAAGCAAACCAACAGAAAGCTAAAAAAGCAACTGCCAAAAATAAAGACTTATAATGGGCCATCAGACAACTCTCCTTTCGCTAGGCATATAATGACATCGGCCAATTGAGCTTCGTGCTTAGGGTGAATATGACTTTCGGGATGTACCCACACTATTGGCACACCTTGGTCCCTGAACTTTAAAGTCATATCCAATAAGCCAGATATATGCTGAAAACCTCTGCCCTCTTCGCGACAATTACCGGGCGTTATTTCTTTTTCATAGTCAGTAAAAACCATTTTTATTAAAACAGGCGTTAATCTGTGAAATTTTTGCACACGTTCCATGTGATAAGTACAGACGTCGTAATCAAGCGATATACGACTAGCATATTCAATGTCCTGAGCGAGAGCGGGGTCTTTGAAAATTAAGGTTATAGGACGTAATTCAATTTCATGCACATCGTTGCCAACACTAATGACTTCTGGGTTCATGGGTTCCTCTCAAATTGGCCACGTTGTTATCTGCTCATCCATGAACCGTGTACTTTCCTGGTGACATTGAACGTCTGAATCAAGCGCTAAACGACTGGCCATTTCAAAAACTATATCTGCGTGGCCTTCCTTTGCCTCTTCAAGCGTGGCATATCGTCTTGTTTGATCATCATAGGGAGTACCCGTATCAGGGTGGGAAAACACCATTGTTTCAAACAAGCGCTGCTCTCCCCTGAAACCGTGATCCAAAACTAAAAATACCGTAGACACTCTGACGCCAGTGGTGGCATTGTATACAACAGTGCTTCCAACTACTCGCTGGTCTGCGCCGAATATTCCCTCCGCACACCACATATTACATAATTCAATGGTGCCATCATCATTAAGTTTATACCAGCCCGGTGCCGGTGGATCTGATTCCAAAACACCAGACCGGGCTTTTAAAGAGGGCCTTGCTTCTCCCTCTGCCTCCAGCATTGCCTGCCAGCTTTTAACTAAATTATCCACAACTTCTCACCAAAATAGGCCAGGCAGGACTCGAACCTGCGACCCCCAAATTATGAGTTTGACGCTCTAACCAACTGAGCTACTGGCCCAAGTCATTCATCAATAGTAACTGTTTTATCTAATTCGCCGCACTTTAGACAAGTGCAAACTAAAACTCTCGTACACTTGTGCAACCATTTTTGACTAACTATCTTGTCAGTGTCCAACTGTTCTACCAACCACGAATCCATAGTTGCCATATCTTTTATCGGGGAGTTTATTTTATCACTTAATATTGCCCAATTATGACGACATATCTTTTCTATGACTTCAATGCTTTTATCAAGCTTGCCACAAATAGAGCACTTTTGGATGATTACAAGACGAACTTCGGCATCCGTTTCTATCTTGTCATTTGTAACAGTTTCCCATTCGTGATTACACGGGTCTATATTAGAAATTTGTACTTGTGTAATAAGTCGCCTAATGCCTGAATTTATTGTTTGCATTCGCACAAACAAAAATCCAAACACAAGTGCAATTAAAATTGAAGCAATAATCAAATCCATTTTCTAATCAACCTCGCCGTCAAATCCTTTAAAGCATTATTGATGCCCAGAGAAGCAGCATTTCCCAAAACTTCACGATTACCCACTAACCCTTTCAATAACTTCGTTAAGCTAACTCCCTTCTTCCATTTAATTTTTAGTGGGAACAAAGAATTTTTGGCAGTATTCATTTGCCACGTTTTCCAATCCTTGACTTTAGAAGATGGACTCTTGACTGCCTTGCCCTCTCTCCAATCCTCGGTTTCGCCCGTGAAAGCAGAAGAATAAAACTTTTCTATTGATTGATCCACAAGTGCTGTGGGTGTTAAAGAACCACGTGCAGCGGACTCTCCTAAACAAATATGATTATTTAAATAAAGATTGGGGAAATATGGCTCATAAACTAAATCATCAAAACTTTTAATCGGCCTATTTCGGAAAGTACACGCAATATTGGTGTCTCTCACATCAACATTACCCTTTTTACTCTTGCGTTGAGTAGTGGAGTAAATAATAAAAACAACATAGGGCAATGCTATTCGGAAGTATTCTTTGTCACAATCCTCATAAGCATAAGCATAACCACGCAATACTACTGGCACAGTACGCACTTGAGGCAAATGTTCAATAACATAAAGAATCGAATTGGGCGAATTTAAAGCATACCGACAGTTGGCGGGTAAAACTAATTTTGACTTTTGGGATTCAATTGTTCCACGCAATAATTCTGAAACTGCTTTCTTAAAATCACCAACCTCTTTTTTGGTATAATTAAACCGCCCAGAAACTGAATGGCTTAACATTCGACGAGAAACTTGTAATGCCACACTTTCCATCATGGCTATCGTTACTCGTTGACCCTCTTTGCGATGTTTTTTAAGAGCGAGTGCATATTCCTTTTCAAAAACACTATTCTTCCGTGACATTTTAAAAAATCCTTATAATAGATTCCTAACCATGACTAATTAAATTGAGCATTACCCGCAAATAATTCTGTCCACCGTGTAGTGCCACGGCTGGTTGGGGTGGGATTAAGCATTACCCGCAGACCATATTCTTGAATACTGCCAACAAACTCATCAATATTATCTACCTGTTTGAGCTTGTAGTTCACGACATGACAATGCTTCATACTTGCGTGAAGCTTATCCTCAGAATCGAATACCGCAACGAATCGTATGTTTACATCCGGCATTTGAATGAAAACCGGCTGATCACACGGAGCATCAGGCACCGCTCGAAATGGAGATAGTAAAATAGTGCCTTCAGGGACTATCATCTTTCGACAATCTCTTTTTGATCATGCTCTTAATGCTATTTCTAATAAATGGTATTACCATTTTTTTAAGAGAGGTTGGAGCAACTTCTACTCTGCTGATATCATCATCTGTACCTATCTTCCCGTCAGCACCCTTTGAAATTATCACCAGAACAGTAGATTTTTCTTTATATGAGGCGAGTATATTATTGCCCCACCAGTCGCGAGGACCAGGATAGAAAACCACGCCACCAATATTCTCTGGAATATTTGTCGCTAAATCTTGATTATAACTTCCATCAGCGCCTCTGGATAACTCAGCGGACCAAGTATCGCAGATTTCGACAGTTGCGGCAATAGCGGCTAGTCTCTTTTCTTCAACAATTCTCTCGGCTTCTTTTTCAGCAGCCCAGTCTCTAATAGTAACTGCCGCAGCAATTATGATGGTTACAATTACAAAGCCCAAAAGCACCTTCCAACGATAGTGGTTCATCTTGATTGCTCCTGCTTGATTATGTGAAACTCTTTGAACCTATCTGTTCAACATCTGCCGTTCGACCAAGCGTGTTCCGTGAAAACGCTGATACTCAACACTTCCATCATCCCAAACGTGCAATACCTCAGACACTCCTTTCTCGCGGCGCTCGAAGACGATGCCACCGTTCGCGTCGGGAACAACACTATCGGGAGACGGTTTTCCGTCCTTCCTAAAGTGTTTGGCCCATTCAATAGCCGTAAGGATTGTCTCGCCACTTGGTGGTTCGACGCCTTCATCACTAAGTTGGCTGGGATCACATTCCCATTCGATCAGTTTCTGATCAATCAGATCCCAACTACTCATTAGAAACCCCCCAATAGTAGTTCAACGGCCAAGTGACAACCCATCACAAAACAGCCTAGTAAAAAACCAGCCACAAAAAAAGCTAAAGAAAGGATGGCAAAAGAAAGTAAAAAACGCCCCATTCGTTGTGCAGAGGAAAGTTCTTCCCTCTTTTTAAAACGGGTCATAAAAGAATCAGTATTCCAACGCGAATATTTCATACTTTATTTAGAAACATCTCGTAATTCAAAGTCTATAAATGCTAATATATCAAGACAAATAAATTCAGTTGTATCGGGCGTTTCAGATTTGATTGCATTAAAACAATTATATCTTTCTTTACAGGCATTTTGGTCATACCAACCCTCAGTCCATACACAAGCATGTCTTTCATAAAAATCTGTATGATAATGACCGAACACCCAGGTCTTGGGCTGATGAATCTCCCACATTTGCTGTAATAATTCTGCTGTGCTGCTATGATCGGACCAATTCCATTCTTGAAGCATATTACTTGGACCCGTTACGTGCGGGATCAAGGATGCAGGACAGCCATGAGTCACGACGAATTGTGGTTTTGTGATTTTATAAAGTTCAATAGCTTTACGGCCCTCAATGTAGTTTAACTCTTCATGTGGCCACCAAGATTCGCCTTCCACACGACACTTCATGTCAACGCTTCGTTCGCCTCGCACAAAAAATATATCCCCAAACCCAGACACATTATAAACACCGAAATCTCCTAAGAAATGTGGAGTCTGATGATAAAATCCAGTTCCATCCTCAGAGTAACAATCGTGATTTCCAGCAATCACTTTATGGTTTTCGGCATCTAACGCCCTCATAAATTCAAGAGGCGCACGCGCATCTTTAGACCATCCTATATCACCCACCTGGATTGAATAATCCGCCCCCTGAGCAATATCGAGATAATCGGCAAATTGGCCATGCACATCACCTATGAGTCTTAAAATCATGCCGCTTCGTTCGTCTCGAATAATGAATCTGTTCCATCTACAACTGCCTCAGTAATAACGTATTTTTTGTTAGCGCAATGCTCTGGGAGATAAAACATAATGTCAAGCATTATTGCCTCCATAATAGTACGAAGTGATCGAGCGCCAGTAGGTTTCTCTTTTGCCCGTTTCGCAATAGCCCGAATAGCACCATCCGTAAAACTAAGTTTTGCATTATCTTCAAGATGAAAGAGTTTTTGATATTGTTTAACTAGAGCATTTTTAGGCTCTACTAGAACCCTAATCATTTCATTTTCGGTCAATTCAGTCAAACTAGTCAAAACTGGAAGTCGCCCAACAAGTTCTGGAATAAGACCAAATTCAAACAAATCGTCCTCCGTCACTTGCGACATCAATTTATTTGCCTCTTCTTTTTCATCAAGGGATTGTGGCTGACCAAAACCAATTGTTCGTTGGCCAATACGTTTTGCAATTATTTTATCCAAACCAACAAAAGTTCCACCACAAATAAACAAAACATTAGTTGTATCAAATTCCATAAATTGCTGTTCTGGATGCTTTCGCCCGCCTTGTGGGGGCACATTAGCAATCGTGCCCTCTAACATTTTTAATAAAGCCTGTTGAACACCTTCGCCAGATACATCGCGTGTTATTGAGACGTTTCGCCCTGTTTTACCAATCTTGTCAATTTCATCAATATAAAGAATGCCATGTTGGGCAAGCTCTATATCATAATCTGCTGCGCGAATCAATTTAAGAAGCAGGTTCTCAACATCTTCGCCAACATATCCCGCCTCTGTGACTGTCGTAGCATCTCCAATTGCAAATGGAACACCAAGAATACGTGCCAATGTTTTGGCCATTAGAGTTTTGCCAGACCCCGTTGGACCCAACATTAGCACGTTGCTTTTTTCAATCTCAACATCAGCAAACTCATCATCAGTTGGAGAATATAATCTTTTAAAATGGTTTCGCACTGCGACGGACAGAGCTTTTTTGGCCTTATCCTGCCCGATAACATAATCGTCTAACATCTGATAAATTATTCGCGAGGTTGGAACATCGCGAATAATTGCCTCGCCCGGCACCTCTAATTCTGCAATCATCCGTCCACAAGCAGGCACGCAAGCCCCACAAATGAATACTTTGCTATTAACCCTTTTACCATTTTTGTCACAACCAGCACCCTCCACTAAAGGGCCAACCTCGCTATTGGACTTCAAGCAAAAATCACAGAACTTGTTACTCAGATTGCGTTTACGCACCATTTAGGTTCCTTTTTCATGGATGTCAAAACAATACCTAACACTCTATCATACTTCGTTTATGGGTCAAAGTAAACCATGCGCACCAAAAAAGACGGGCACAAAGACCCGCCTTCAAGAGAGTAAGATTATTTAAAGTTCGCTATTCAGCAGCATCCTCCCGACGTTGTTCTTCTCGATAAAGATCAGCGGCATCAAGTGGGTCGCCAGGATCAAAGTCAGCTTCCACGCTACGAAAATATTGTTGCGATTTTCGGTCCATCCAAGCACTGCAATAGACACGAATTCGCTTGAAAACCTTCCAAATCACATTGTCTATAAATTGCCAAGTCATAGACCAAGGCCAGAGAGACATCCATCGCCCAATCCTCAATTTGTGGTTGAACGCAGATGGATGAATCCTAATTTCACGCCTATATCGAACCGGGTGATTCATGGCATCGCCAGGAGCATCTTCAAGCAATTCACCTGTATTGTACGACCATTTTGACATTGGTTGCAATAAATATTCTCTCCATTCAACTTTAAGGGCATCTGGCATAGTGCCGTCATTGATGTTCTTATTATTAAGCCACTCGGCCCTCTCCTCTTGATACTTAAGCATCTCATCAGCTAAGAAAATATACCAACGACCGAAACAACCCCAGACTGTTCCAGCAGCAATATATAACAAAATAATCATACCTGTTAGCAAAAAATGTTCCCACAACCATTCAACACGCATATCACCAAGCCCAAACATCAAAATACCGGCAAACAAAATTACGCCTGTTGCATACAAGCCCTTGTTACTATACTCAAAGGCAATAATACCCACCGATGCAACGATTAGAAGTAACCACCACATTGGGGTGCCGAAAGAAAATATTGTGGGATAAACCCATTCACTGGCATCTTCTTCAACCGGAACCGGACCAACTTCGCCAGTGCTGCCATCAAATACAAACTTCCCATCTTTGGTAATGCGGCCCGTAGGCTCTTCGGACGGCTGTGCCAGGCAATTTGTGGCTATCGCCAGAATTAAGCCTATCACAAGAATTCCCAACATTGACTTCATTGTATTTTCTCCTTATCTAAAAATTCTTCGGCCATTGAAATATGCAATCAACCCCCATACCAAAATACCCACCCATGCTTTTGCAAAACCGAAAGCAAACATTAGAATAACAGAAAATACAAAGATGACCTTATCCATCCAAAGAGCATTATTGCCTGTAAGTCCGCGATATATCAACAGAATCACAACAATAGCAACTAAAATCATGCCAATAGCAATCAATATCGTCATTCGTCACCAACTTCTTCCTCTAACTCTTCTCGGTTATGAGGCATTGTTTGCAAAAGTCGCTCGGCAACAGGATCGCCCG
>Ga0114950_10000628_pt1 | contig 24778 bp, 22 predicted proteins | sample N075metaG_FD_83503 | JGI IMG/M metagenome (GOLD analysis project Ga0114950, IMG submission 83503) | Deep subsurface microbial communities from Kermadec Trench to uncover new lineages of life (NeLLi) - N075 metaG | ecosystem: Environmental > Aquatic > Marine > Ocean trench > Sediment | place... | reverse complement strand
GGCGCTGAAGACCACCACGCCGCCAGAGTACGGTGGACCGGCCGTCTTCGCGCTCGCCACCGACGAAGACCGCGCGCGCTTCGCGAAGGCGTTCGAGGCGGCGACAGACAAGCTCTACGACTGGGCGCCACAGCGGCCCGCGGCCGGATCTCCGGGCGAAGTCGCCGGGCCCGTCGACGAGCTCGCACGGCTCCTCAGCGAGCAGCCGGCGCTCTGGAGCGAGCTCGAGGCCCGGACCTTGCGGCTCATCGAGCTGGCCCCGGAGCTGCCGCTCGTCGCCAGCCGGCTCGTGGACCTCGCCGCGTACGATCCATCCGAGGAGGCCCTGGGCGTCGCGCGCGACCTCTGGCTGAGGGCGCCGGGGGTGTTCACCGAGGAGCACCTCGTGACCCTGGCCGAGCGCGGCGCCTTCGAGTTCGAACGAGAGGTCGTGGCACAGGTCGCGCTCTACGGACCGGACTCGCCCGAGGAGCCCATCCTCGCCGCGACCTACCTCGCGTTCCAGGGCGACGAGGCCGCGGTCATCCTGCTCCTGGCCCACCTTCCGGAGCAGGGGCAGATGGTGGCGCCGAGGGACCTCGCCGCCGCCGTCGCGCTCGATTTTCAGGGCCGGCCCGAGGCCTGGTCGCGACTCGAGCGCCTGGTCGCGCGGAACGTCGAGGACGCGCTCGAGCGCGGCGATCTCGACACTGCGCGATCGATCGTGCTCGGGTTCGAGTTCTTCCACCTGGCACGCGACGAGGGCGAGGTGATGGAGCTGGGATCACTCGCCGTCCGCACGGCTCGATACTGCGCGGAGCGCAGGGACGACCTCCTGGATCCGGAAGACATCCGGGCCCTGCTCGAAGCCATGTGAGGGCTACGTATTTTTCCCGGGCGGCTGCGACCGTTCGTCCACCCCGGGGAATCTAGTGGTGTGAGTCGAGAGTTCAGTGCATTTGTCGAGCCGCCTGACCGCCCCTGGCTGCGTCGCACCTACTCCGAGTATCCAGCGCATACGAAGCCATGGGCCTTGCCAGGCCTCGCAGATGGCGGGTCCAGCCTGGGCTTCCCCGGCGACAAGGTGCCGCCGTATTGTATGATGAGCGTCGAGGAGCTCGGGACCGCCGAGGCCGTCTTCGAGTTCATCGAAGCGATCACGCCGATGTAGATTCGAACTCACTGCGGTCCCCGCCTTCGATGATGGAAGGGGGGATCCGAAAGGTCCGGCGTTCCGCGTCCGCGGGAGTCGGCTCCACTCGCCTCTGCGGCTCACCGCCCCCTCACTCTCTCGCGAACCCCGAACGGACAAGGTCATGCTGCTCTCGATTCTGATCTCGATCGCGCCCCTCGCGCCCGTCTCTTTCGACGCCGGGACTGCCCCTGCTGTGCTCTCGTACCAGGACGATGGCGAAGAGGCGGCGAAGAAGCTCGAAGCCGCGGGGACCGATGTCGACAAGCTCGTCGAGCTCGCCGGCTCGTACAAGAAGGGCTCCGCCCAGGCCCGCAAGGTCTACAAGCGCATCCTCGTGGTGGACGCGGATCACGAGGCTGCGCACAAGGCCCTGCGGCACCATCGGTACGATGAGAAGTGGTTCGACAGCTACACCGCGCTCTCCAAGTACCGGCGCGAAGAGGAGAAGCGCATGCTCGAGGAGGAGGGCCTCGTCCGATTCGGTGACGGTTGGGCGAGTCCCGACGAGGTGCCGTTCCTCCGCATGGGGTGGGAGAAGGACGACTCCGGCCAGTTCGTCAGCCCGGCGCGCGCCGAGAAGGCTGCGCGCGAGGCCAAGTTCGTCGCGGACGGCTGGGAGCAGCAGGACCTCACGTGGATCCACCCGGACGACTTCGACAAGTGGCGCGAGGGGTTGTGGAAGTGCGACGAGGAGTGGCTCGATACGGAGCATGCGGACGCGTACCACGCGAACATCCCGACGATGTGGCAGGTGCCTGGCAAGCACTTCGTGGCGTTGACCACCTGCGACCGGACCGGGAAAGGCGTGGAGTGGATCGTCCACTGGGCGGATCTCATCTACCCTGACCTGGTTCGGACGTTCGGCCTCAAGCCGGAGGAGAAGCCCGAGTTCGTCGTCCTGAATGGAATCGGACAATACAACATGTACGCCGCCGGCGACCAGGAGCAGGGCATCCGCGCTAGCGAGGCCTCGGGCAACTCTTCGGTCCACTACGCATTCTTCGCGGACTCGCGGATCAAGATGAACGGCGACCAGGTCGAGTTCGGCGGGTGCGGCGTCGCCTACTGGAGTCGCTCGGACGAGAAGCTCACCGGGTACGGTCAGCACGCCGTCCGACACGCGGCCGCCCAGTCGTACCTCGAGGCGATCGACCCGAGCTGGGACACGATCAGCAAGGTCGTGGCGAACCCCGCCGGGGGCGTGGCGGCCCCCGCGTTCTGGTCCGAGAAGAAGATCCCGATGTGGCTGCGGTTCGGCGCGGCGTCCTACGTCGAACGCTTCTTCAAGGACTCGACCGTCGACGAGACCGGGAACCCCTGGTGGGCGCGCGACTGGGCCTTCCAGAACCTCCGCGCACAGGGCCAGATCCGGCCGTTCGAGGAGATCTTCGCGTTCCGGCTCGACCCCGCCAAGCCGGAGGACTCGGGGGCCATGATCTCCGAGGCGGGGCTCCTCGTCTCGTTCATCCTCGACGGGAACTGCAAGGCGGTGATGGACGCGCACCAGGCGTTCCGGTCCGCCCTCAAGCTTGGCGGCGACACGGAGGCTACGGTGACGAGCCTGCAGGAGGCCATCGTCGCCAACGAGCGGGCGCTCAGGCGCTACGCCAAGCTGTAAGAGGCTCACGCTGGGGCACGGGGGGCGCGGAGTCACGGGGCTCCGCGCCCCCCCCTGGAAATCCTTTCCGGTCCTTTCAGGGCTCGGCCCCGGAATGGTTTGGGATGGGGCCGGCGGCCGACCGAAGAGGATGACGTTCATACTCCCGCGACGGTGGGAGCGTGATGTTCCTTCGCGTCCGAACGCACAGGCGTTCACCCCCCCCGCCCCAATTCGCAGGCCATGGTGTTCTCGCAATCGAACAACGACTGGAGTGACCAACTCGTCCGCGTGTACATCGACGGCATGGGGTACTTCCAGGGGATCGCCGCCGAGGTGAGCTCGAAGGCGATCCTGGTCGACTTTCCCGTGACGCACGCGCCCGCGCTCATCGCCAGCCAGGTGATTCCCCTCGCGTTCTCGTCCTCGCGGCGGGAGTCCTCGCTCAAGTTTCAAGCGAAGGTCGTGTACCGCGGGGAGGACAAGTACCGCTGCCGGCTGCGCTTCGAGATCGACCAGGAGACGCAGATGGCGCTCACGACGCTCATCGAAGCGCGGGGCGAGTACCGCATCTGCGCGAACAGCAAGCGGCCGATCACCGTTGCCATCCACAACGGCGACGACGGAATGTTCGTCGAATCCGTGCTCGAGAACTTCTCCACCCTGGGGCTCTCGCTCATCGTGAAGTCGGAGGAGGTCGAGTACCTGACTCCGCAGGGGCAGCTGAAGCTGGCCTTCACCGTCCCTGGTGATCCCGATCCGTACAACATGAACGGGATTCTGCGGTACTCCCGCCCCCATGGCGCGTTCCAGCAGCTCGGCGTCGAGATCGAGCCGAGCGACGATCCCGTGATCCGCGACAGCCTCGGGCGCTTCCAGCGCTACGTCCGCAAGTGCCAGGGCTGGGTTCTCGCGCAGCTCGCGACGATGCAGGATCTCGACAAGCGCGTCGGTTAGCGCCGACTGGCCAGGAACAGCCGAGGAGTGGGCACGGCCGCGAGCGTGAACGCGTCCGGACTCAAGCCGGAAACAGCTCCGCGAGCTCGGCGTTCACATCATCGCCGAGCTCGAGCTCGACCGCCTTCAGGTTGCTCGCTATGTGCGCCGGGGACGTGGCCCCCGTGAGCACGCAGGTGATCGCGTCGTTCTGCAGGATCCAGGCGAGCGCGAGCTGACCCGGGCGGGCGCCCATGCCCTCGGCGATCTGCGAGAACCGCCGCAGGCGCTCCCGGTTCTTCTCGATCCGCTCCGCGTCCAACCACTCGGACGTGTCCGCGCGGCTCCCCTTCGGGATGCCGTCGTCGTACTTGCCCGTCAGCAGCCCGCCCGCGAGCGGGCTCCAGACCGTCAGCCCCATGCCCAGCCGCTTCGCCGTGGGGATGACGTCCCGCTCGATCCCGCGGTCGGTGAGGTTGTAGAGCGGCTGCTCGACGATCGGCGCGACCAGGCGCCGCTCACCGGCGAGCTCGTGCGCGGCCTCCAGCGTCTCCGGCGACCAGACGCTGGTGCCCCAGTACAGGATCTTGCCCTGGTGTACGAGGTCGTCCATCGCGGCGATCGTCTCCTCGAGCGGAGTCTCCGGGTCCGCGCGGTGGCAGAAATAGATATCGAGGTAGTCGGTCCCGAGGTTTCGGAGTGAGCGGTCGATGCTCTCGAAGATGTGCTTCCGCGAGAGCCCCCGATCGTTGGGGTCATCGCTCATCTTGCCGAATACCTTGCTCGAGACGACGAGCTCGGAGCGCTTGTACTCGGGCAGGAACCGGCCGACGGTCTTCTCCGCCTCGCCCATCGCGTACACGTCCGCGAGGTCGATGAAGTTCACTCCTCCGTCGATCGCCGCGCGCAGGATCTGGCCCGCCGTCTCGTCCCCGATGGTGCCTCCGAACGTGATCCAACCGCCGACGGAGATCGCGCTCACCTTGAGGCCGGAGGCCCCGACTCTGCGGTATTCCATGGGGGCAGAATACCCTGGCCGAGCGTGGTGGGCTCGCGCAGCGTAGAATCGAGCGCACGTCGCCGGGTCACCTCGGACGAACGGCGACCCGAGAACCGGAGTCCGAGCCATGCGGAATCGCGCCACGCTCCTCCTCGTCGCTCTCGCCGCGGGCGCTATCCCGTCCGCCGTGGTGCTGTGCGAAGAGTCCTCGCCCGAGGCCCGTGCCGGCGTCGCTTTCCTCACCTCCCAACAGGTCCTCTGGCTCGATCGCTCGCACGTGATCCCGTTCCGCGCAGCGGGCGTGGTGCAGAGTGACGCGACGTTGGAATGCCGCGTGGACGACCCGATCATCCTCGCCGTGCTCCGCGCCCCCACGATCCTCCCGGGCGAGCGGACGGGATTCTTGCGCGTGCGCGCCCTCGCACTGGGAGCGACCACCCTCCACGTCGGCTCGGCTTCGCTGCGCATTCTCGTCCGCGCGCTCCCCGTGGTGGCGCGGATCCACCGGTCCGTCGCGAACATCACCACCCCCGCCCAGGGCGCCGTCGTCTGGGGCATTTTTTCCGTCGGCGTGGAGGTCTCGCCCGGTGCGCGCGGCGGACACGATGACGCGCCGGTGCGCGTTCGCCTGCGCGTTCCAGGTCGCGAGCTACTCGAGCCCGTTCGCCTGCTCCCGCGCCTCGACGGCCTCGTGCGGCGCGCGCGATTCGACGTCGATGCGAGCGACCTGCCGGAGGGACTGCTCGAGCTCGTCGCCGTCCTTCAGCCGCCGGACGGCGCGCCCGTCGAGAGCCGTCCCTTGAGCCTCACGGTCGTCCACCCGGACGCGGGAGCTGTCGTCGCCGGGGAGTGCGAGGCGTTCCTCGACGCCCCGCGTCCGGAGGCCTTCGGCGCGGGCATCCCCGCCGCCGGGTTTTCGCCCGACGCGTCGGGCGGTGGGTTCGTGGTGAACGGGCGCCCGGAGCCGGTGTGGATCCTCCCGTTCGAAGTGGAGCGCGGCGGCCGCCACCAGGTGACGGTCGTGGCCCGCGGCGACTTCGGCGCCGGCGCGTTTCCCTCGATCGGGCTCTGTGTCGATGCTCCGCGTCCGGTGCTGACCGCGGTGCGGCTCGTGGACGACGCCTGGCATCGGATCCCGGTCGGCTTTCCCGTCGAGCTGGAGCCCGGAGAGCACACGCTCGCGATCCGCTTCATGAACGACCTGCGGGTCTCGGGCACGAGCGACCGCAACCTCTTCCTCGACCGCTTCGAGATCCTCGCGCTCGATGGGAGCGAGCGCGCCGTCCCCGCGGGGCCCGCGCGCGACATCGGCATGGCGCTCGACGCGGGGCTCACCATGACCGTGGGCGACAGCGGCGGGATGATGGCGGGCTCTTCCGGCAGCTCGAACGGGATCTGGATCGCCTTCGAGCGCCCGCTCGACGGCCTGCCGGTCAACGGACGGCTCCAGATCGAGGGCTACACCCGCTACCGCGACATGGGCGCGGTCGCGGCGCCGCGGGTCGAGCTCCTGGTGAACGGCGCCATCGTTGCCACGCAGCAGGCGGTGAAGCCGCTCTTCGTGCTCGACCGCGCCGCGCTCGCCGAAGGTCCGAATCGGATCCAGCTCGTCGCGACCCTCGCCGACGGCCGGCGCGCGAGGACTCCGGAGCAGGTCGTCCACGTGAACGGTCACGCGTCGGGCGTACGGTCCCGTGCATTCCACCGGTTCGGCGTGCACGACGAGCGCTGGAACGAGGCGGTGCGCGCGGCGTTTACGGACCGCGGACAGGAATCGGGTCACTCCGTCGCGCGACCCGCGGAGCCCGTGCGGTTCACGATCCGGTTGCCCGTGGAACTCGCGGGTGACTTCGACGTCCTGCTCGACGCGCGCGGCCCGAGCGCGAAGCTCGCGCCCGCGAGCGTGCGCATCGTCATCTCCTCGGAGGGCGCCGAGACCGTTGAGCGCGAGCTGAACGTCGCGAACTGGTGGAGCCTCCGCGACGGGGGCGAGGTCCGCCTCGCGGCCGGCCCCAAGGAGCTCGCGCTCGACATCGATCCGGGCGGGAACGACGGGGGGAACGACGCGTTCGCGCTCCGCGCTGTGATCTTGCGCGAGCGCCGCGCCGCCCCCGATCGGACCCCGCCGCGGGCGACGATCCTCTATCCGCCGCCCGGGCACGAAGCCGCGGGTGTCGACGCCGTCATCGTCGAGGCGTGGGACGACGACGACCGCCTGGAGTCCGGCGACGTGCTCATCGACGGACGCTTGCAGGGCACGGCCGCGTACATGCCCGACGGCGCCGGGTACCTCGTCTTCCCGCTGATCCTGCGCTCGATCGCACCCGGCGCCCACACGCTCTCCGTCCGCGTGCTCGACCGGGCGGGCAACGTCGGCGAGTCGGCGCGGGTGCCGTTCGTCGTGCGCGCGGAATCGGCGCCTTGGAGCGGACCCTACGCGCGCGCGGTCCGGCTGCTCGACCGCTTCGCGTTCGGGCCCGACCCGCGGGAGCTCGCGGAGCTGCTCCTCATGGGGGAGCGCGAGTGGCTGGCGGACGGGCTAGCGCGGCAGGGCGCGGGCGACGAGGCGGCGCTGGGCGCGGCCGTGGCGCGCCGGGCCGACTTCGGGCAGTACTCGATCCGGCGCGCCGTGCTCGCCCACGTCCTGCGCACGCCGAACCCCGCGCGGACGCGCCTCGCGTTCTGGGTCGAGAACCACTTCTCGACCTGGATGGGCAAGACACAGGGGCCCGCGGAGTGGTACGAGCACCTCGCATTCCTGGCGCTCGGCGCCGCGCCGTTCGGCGAGCTGCTCGCCGCGTCGGCGACGAGCCCGGCGATGCTCTTCTACCTCGACCAGGCTCGGAGCTACTCCGGGCGCCTGAACGAGAACTACGCGCGCGAGATCATGGAGCTGCACACCGTCGGCGTCGACGGCGGCTACTCGCAGGCGGACGTGACCGCTCTCGCCTGGCTGCTCACGGGCCTCACGCTCGCCGAGGAGGCGTCGCCGAACGGCGAGGGCGGATACCTCACGCGCCGGCTGCGCTTCGACCCCGAGCTCTCGGACGGCCGGGCGCGCACGGTGCTCGGCATGCGCTTCGACGAGACGCCGCCCGATGAGCGGTTCGACCGCTTCCGCCTCACGCTCGAGCTGCTCGCGGGCCACCCGAGCACGGCGCGCTTCGTGTGTCGGAAGCTGGCGGAACACTACGTGTCCACCCCGGCGCCGGACGACCTGGTCGACGATCTCGCGCGGGTGTTCCGCGCGAGCGGCGGTGACCTCGCGGAGGTGTTGCTCGCGATCGCCGACCACCCGGCATTCTGGGAAGACGCGGCGCCGCGCGTGACGACGCCCTTCGACTACGGCGTCCGCCTCGCCCGCGCCACGGGTGTGTTCGCGGTCGATGGCGCCCTCGTCGGCTTCCTGGACCGGAGTGGGATGGGGCTCTTCGACTGCGCCACTCCCGATGGGTACCCCGAGGGGGACGCCGAGTGGACCGACTCGAACGCGGTCATGCAGCGCTGGCGTCTGCCGCAGGAGATCCCGTGGGCCGTCCGGAGGATCGTGCCGGATGCGCTCCGGAGGTACGGCGGCGGAGATCCGACCCGGTGGCACCAGCGCGTCGTCGACGTCGCCGCCGTCCGCCTGACGGGCCGGGTCCTGGGCGAGGAGTCGAACGCCGCCGTCCTGGAGTTCTTCGATTCGCAGACAGGCAACGCGTGGGAGCAGGTCGACCGCGCGGCGGTCCTGATCAGCCGCATGCCCGAAGCGAGCTTGAAGTAGGGGGTGCTCGATGCCGCTCACCCGTCGATCATTCCTGGGGGCGTCCGGTGGCGCCGCGCTGTCCTGTTGCCTGCCGGTGCAGCACTGGCCGCGCCTCGCGCCGCATGCTCCGTCGACGGCGGAGGGCAAGGTGCTCGTCGTCCTGTTCCTGCGGGGCGGCGTCGACGGCCTGAACTTCATCGTGCCGTACGGGGATCCGCACTACCGTCCGCTGCGCGAAGGGCTCGCCATCCGGCGGCCGGGCGAGGCGCAAGGCGCGCTCGACCTCGACGGGTTCTTCGGGCTACACCCCGCGGCGGGCGCCCTGCAGCCTTTCTTCGCCTCGGGTCAGGCGGTCGCGATCCACGCCGTCGGGCACGCGCAGAACTCGCGCTCGCACTTCACGGAACAAGACCTCTGGGAGACGGGCACGCTCGACAACACGCTGCGCACGGACGGCTGGTTGAACCGGCACCTGGCGAGCCGGCCTGGGCCCGGTCCGATCCGCGCGGTCGCGATCGGGGACGGGTTGCCGCGCATCCTCCGTGGCGACGCGGAGGCGATCGCGATCCGCGGGCTCTCCGATCTCTCGCTCGGCGGGAGCAGCGGGCCGGCGGTCCTCGCCGCGCTCGAACGCGCGTACGGTGGGCGAGCGGAGGAGGCGTCGAGCGCGCTCCTCGGACGCAGCGGGCGCGCGACGCTCGAGGCGTTGCGCGAGCTGCAGTCGGTCGCGAACGCGCCCTATTCCTCTGCGGTCGAGTATCCGGACACGTCGCTCGGGCGGCGCCTCAGGGAGATCGCGCGCCTCGTGAAGGCCGACATCGGGCTCGAGATCGCGGCGGTCGACCTCGGTGGTTGGGATACGCACCAGAACCAGGGCTCCAGCGGTGGGACGTTCGGCGCGCTCGTCGCGCAGGTCGCGGGCGCCGTCGCCGCGCTCGCCCGCGACCTCGAGCATCGGATGGACGACGTGCTCGTGCTCACCATCTCCGAATTCGGTCGCACGGCGGCGCAGAACGGCACCGGCGGCACGGATCACGGCTGGGGCAACTGCCTGCTCGCGCTCGGCGGCCCCGTGCACGCAGCCGGCGGCGGCACGGCGCGCAACGTCCTGGGCCGCTGGCCCGGACTCGCCCCCGAGGAGTTGCACCAGGGCCGTGACCTCGAGCAGACGACCGATTTCCGCGACGTGTTCGCGGAGGTGGCACGCGTGCACCTCGGCAGCCCGGCGGTCGAGAGCCTCTTTCCCGGGCGGGTGTTCGAGCGCGTCGGCCTGGTCTGACAATACGGTACCGCGACAAATTCTTCACAACTCGGCCTTGCCTCACCTCGCCGCTGCAGCGCCGAGGTGAGGCAAGGCCGAGTTGTGAAGAATTTGTCGCGATACCGTATTTAGACGACCGTGAACTCGCCGGAGAGCTCGCGCAGCGCATCGGCCAGCTTGGCGTAGTCGGCGCGTTCGTTGTAGAGCTGCGCGGAGATGCGCAGGAGGCGCAGGGGGGGCGCGGGCCAGAGGTAGATCGGAACCTCGATCTTGTAGCGCTCGAAGAGCGCCGTCTGAAGGGGATCGACCGCGAACGGGGAGGCCCGCTCGGTCGTCGCGCCTTTGAGCGGCAACGCGGCGAGGGCGCCGATCATCTCCTCCGGCGCGGGGGCCGGCAGTCCGAGGGCTTGCATGAGGATCGTCCGCGCCTCGAGCGCCAACGCGCGATTCCGATCGCGGACCTCGTCCCAGCCGCCGGGCAGCAGCGAGCCCATGAAGGCGAGCGCCGTGGGGATCGCGAGGACGGGTGTCGGGTCCACGGTTCCCGGCCAATCGAACTCGACGAGGAAGCGCGAGCGATCGGTCCGCCGCGCGTTCGCTCCGTGGCTGATCACGACGGGACGAACGGGCTCCTGGAGCTCGCGCCTGACGTGCAGGAAAGCGGAGCCCTTCGGCGTGCAGAGCCACTTGTGGCAGTTGCCCGTGTAGTACCCTGCTCCCAGCGCGGAGAGATCCAGCGCGACCATGCCCGGACCGTGCGCGCCGTCGACGAGCGTCTCGATCCCGCGCTCCCGGAGCTCGGCGACGATCCTCGCGATCGGGAGCACGAGCCCCGTCGGGCTGGTGATGTGATCGATCACCGCCAGCCGCGTCGCATCGGTCGCCGCCGCGAGGACGGCCGCGACGACCTCGTCGGGGCTGTGGACGGGGAACGGCACTTCCGCGACGGCGACGCGCGCGCCGGCGCGCTCCGTGACGAACTCGACGGCGTTCCGGCAAGCGTTGTAGCCATGATCGGTGACGAGGATCTCGTCGCCTGGCGCGAGCGCCATCGAGCGCAGTACGGCGTTGACCGCGGTCGTGGCGTTCGGGACGAACACGACGTCCTCCGGTTCCGCCACGAGGAACGCCGCGAGGTCCGTCCGGACGCCGTCGTACAGCCCCTCCAGCTCGCGCGCCATGAGCAGCACGGGCTCGCGTTCCAGGCGGTCGCGCAGCTCCTGTTGCGCCGCGATCACGGGCGTCGGGCACGCGCCGAAAGAGCCGTGGTTCAGGAAGGTGACCTCGGGGTCGAGGGTCCAGTGCGCCTTCAGACTTGTGGTGGCTGCAGGCTCCATCCGGGCAGCATACCCTGCACGTGAGAGGCATCCACGGGACTCATCCAAGCGAGGGGGGGCTCTTCCGGGATCACACGTTTCAGGTCAGAATGGGGCTTCCAATTCCCTGGACCCTGACCTGCCCATGATCCAGTCACACTTCCGACAGTTCTCGCTCTGCGCGCCGCTATTCATGCCCGTTCTGCAGTCCACTCCAGGCGAGGGACCCGCGCTCGGCGACGACCGCATCATCCAGGACGACATCACGAGCGGTGCGCTCACCTTCGACGAGATCCGCGCCGCGGGGCTGAAGATCTTCGCGACGTCCTTCAACCGGTTCGACGGCTACGGTGACGGGCCCATGAATTCCGGCGACACGTTGAATCCCGGAGGGCGTCCCACGCTCCAGGACAACGGGACTTTCCTGCGCGTCAACGGGCTGGACGCGCAGACGTGCATGGAGTGCCACTCCGTGGGGAGCAACCTCACGGTCCCGTTCACGTTCGCCATTGGAGGAGTGGGCGGCAGCAACAGCAACGTGATCTTCCAGCCCACAGACATCGACGTATCCGACTCGCTCGGGAACGGGTTCGCCAGCTTCAACGGCCGGTTCATCAATGCCCCGTTCGTGTTCGGGACGGGCGGCATCGAACTGCTGGGAAAGGAGATGACCCGGGAATTGCAGGAGCTGAAGAACCAGGCCTTCCAGTTCCAGGGCGTGCCCGTGCCGCTCTTCACCCACGGCGTGAGCTTCGGCTCGATCACCTACGACTCACAGCTCGGCGAGTTCGACGTCTCCGACGTGGAAGGGATCGACGCCGACCTCGTCGTCCGCCCGTTTGGACGCAAAGGCGAGGTTGCAACCGTCCGGGGCTTCAGCATAGGAGCCCTGCAATTCCACCACGGCATGCAACCCGTCGAGGTCGTCGGGCGGGGGATCGACAGGGACGGTGACGGGGTCACGGATGAGATCCTCGTCGGCGAACTCTCGGCGCTCCACATCTTCAACACCAACCTCGAGCGACCGGAGATCCGCGAATTCACGCTCGAGGCGCGCCGCGGGTTCACGACCTTCGGCGCCATCGGGTGCGCGGAGTGCCACATGCCCCGGCTCCTCACGCAGTCCCGGACGCTCTTCTACAGCTTCCCCGAAGTCGAAACGGAACCCTTCGCGAACGCCTTCTACCAGTCGGACCTGCACGACGGACCCGCGGGCTTCGCGCTGAGCGCCGGCGGGGGCCTCGAGATTCCACTGTTCTCGGACATGAAGCGGCACGACATGGGCCCGGATCTGGCCGAGACCTTCGGCAGCCCCCTCGATTCGTTCTACATCACGGCGAAGCTGTGGGGCGTCGCGGACACGGCCCCGTACCTCCACGATGGACGCGCGACCACGCTGACGGACGCCATCGTGCTCCACGGCGGCCAGGGAGCCGCCGCGCGCGACCAGTTCCAGAACCTGACGGACGTGGAGAAGATCGAGCTGCTCGCGTTCCTGCGCTCGCTGCGGACGCCCGAGGATCCCGCCGGCGACCTCTGACCGCATTGCCGTTCACCTCGGCCCGGTGACTGTTTTCCCCCCGTGCCCGCGCCCGATCCGGTCCGGCATGGGCGTCCGCCAATGCCTGACCGGCTCAACTACGAGGCACTGCCGAGATTCCAGCCCATCCTGGGGTGGTCTGATCGGCGGCTGACAGAGCGGCACCCGAACGACGGCGGGGGTCTCGACGCCTGCCTACTCCTCGCCTCTCAGAACCACTTCCGGATGATCGCCCGAGGCCACGACGAGCTCCTCGTCCTTCGCGTTTACGCCCTCTCCCAGCGCGCGCACGAGCAGCGGCCCGGGCATCGCGAGGAACGTGGTCGTCTCGCCCGGCCCGTGGCGATGAACGTGACCGCGACCCCGTCCTGGAGCGCCTGGATGGCGAGGTCCTGCTGGGCCTCACCGACGTAGCGGACGCGCACCTCGAGCGCGATCCACGACGAGCCCGTGAGGCGCACGATTCCTGTCGGGTCACTCTCCGTCTCCTCGAGGAAGCGGGGAGTGTCGTCGTCGGTGAGGTCGTATATCAGGACGTGCGCGCCCGCGAAGGGTTCGCGCCTCAGTGTCACTCGACCGAACCAGAGCACATCTCCAGAAGTAGGCAGGCGCAGCTCGACCTCGCGCTCTTCCCCGGGCGCGAGCGGCTCGACGTCGAGTCCGCTGTACCCGTACTCTTCCGTCGGATCGACGTCGAGAGCCCACGGGACGCCGGCCTCCAATTCGAAACGGATGTGCCCATCGAGGTCGCTCGTCGCGCGCACGCGTCGTCGCGCGCGGTCTCCGGGCTCGAAGTCCCCCCGCTCGTAGGCCAGGACGTCCACATCCGCGAGCCGGCCACCGTGCGCGGAGGACACGATGCGGACGTCGAGGGTGGCGCTGGGGACAGCGTCGCGTCCCCTCTCCGTCTCGCTCGTCGCGCGTTCGGTGCCGCCCGCGGTGGCGCGCGACGTGGCGGGTGTCATGACCGTCGCGAACTCGGCGTCCTGCACAGCCTCCTGCGCGAGCTCATACTCCTCCCGCGGCTCGACTGCCTGCTTCGCGCCCGGCCCAATTGAGCCAAAAGGCCACCGCGAACACCACCGAGGCCGCGAGCGCGATGACCATGAGCCACGGCGGAGCGCTCCGCCCTCTCCTCGAGCGTTCGGTCATCGTCGTCTCTCCGGCGACGACCAGTCCGCGATGTGTATCGCCGCGAGGGCTGCCTGAGGAAGTCGTTGCATTACGGTCGGATTGTGGGGGATTCTCGTGCGACCAATTCGATGGCGTTGGGGAGCGGGATTCAGCGCGAGGAGTGCTACCTTGCTCCCATGGAGCGGGCCGTAGAGATTTTTGCCGTGATCCACCTCGGGATCACAGGCCTGTCCCACATCTTGGCGCCCAGGGCTTGGATCGACTTCTTCGTCGGGTTGCGCGAGCAAGGTCACCCGGGCGTCTTCGCCGTCGGCTTCATGAGCCTGTTCATCGGCTCGGTCATCGCCGCCTTCTACAACGTCTGGTCGGGGCACGGGCTGGTGCTGACCTTGTACGGTTGGACCCTGGTGCTCAAGGGAGCCCTGTACCTCATCCTTCCCTCCTACGGCATGCGCGGGCTGCGGCGGATCGACGCGGAGAAACCCTACCACCTCGCCGTCCCCGGTGTCGGCCTGTTGGTGCTCGCCGGCGTCGTGGTCTACGGCTGGCTCTGAGAGCAGCCGGAGTTCTCTGCAGCATGAACGTCGCAGCAGCTTTCGCTCCGACCCGCACGAAGCTGGCGGTCACGGCCGGCTGTTTCTTGATCTTCCCCGCGGTCCTGGTGCTGCGCGCGATCCCGCCGCAGTGGGACATCCTGGGTCTGCGTGAGTTGAGCGGCATGATCCCCGCCCTCCTGATCGGGGTTCCCATTCAGCTGTTCGACCACCTGACGGGATCAGCCTTCGCCAGCAAGAGCGAGGGCTTCTTGGCCTTTCCGAGCTCTCCAGAGCTCGCGGTAGCGCTTCTCGCCGACGTCCTCCTCTTCTACTCCATCGCCTGTGCCTGGGTGCTTTGGCGAGCGCGCGCCGACTCGGCAAGAGGGCGGTGATCGAACCGGGCGGCGACCGGGCATCGCCCATATTTAGTATCGTATCCAGCACGCAACGCGGAGCTCTCGGTCGCCTGCGAATGCTGGGGGAATCGCCGGGCGCCGAACGGAACGGCCATGGACAACGCGACTCGCACGCCAGAGTTGATGCAGTGTGCCGCACTCATCGTCGGTCTTGGGGCTCTGCTCGCCGCATGCTCGCCAACGGACAGGGAATCGGAACAGCTCGTCAAGCCAGTCCGCGAACCCATCGAGGTCACGGCCGCGCCGGAGGTGCTGGAACCCGGGCGCGCGCCGAGCCTGACGTGGACCGGATGCGACATCTCCCGCAAGGCGTACATCACCGCCGCCGTAGCTGCGTACAAGGAGCAGACCGGCGTGGAGATCGCCGTCACCGGAGGCGGGGCCACGCGCGGAATTCGCGCGACTGTCGGCGGCACCTCGGACATCGGGGGAGCTTGTCGGCACTCACTCCCCGATGATCACGCGGAGGAGGAGGGCGCCATGCTCACGGTCGTGGGATGGGACGCACTCGTCTTCTTCACCCACGCGGACAACCCGGTCGAGAGCATCACGGCCGAGCAGGCGCGTGGAATCCTGATGGGCCGGATCCTTAACTGGAGCGAGGTGGGCGGCCCCGACGAGACCATCGTGCCCGTGTTTCGCCAGCAGACCGTCTCGGGAAAACTCTCCGGCGTGGGCTACATGACGCGGCTCATGCTCTTCGGAAGACCCGACGCGGATTACAGCTCCGAAGCGATCTTCTTCGTTTCGAGTGGACCGGTCGAGGAGTTCGTCGCGGCGACTCCTTTCTCGATCGCCGTGACCGGAGTATCCAGCGCGACGAAGCGCGATGTGCGGATCCTGGCGCTCGACGGCGTCGAAGCCACCCCGTCGAACATCGCGAGCGGCGTCTACCCCCTGTTCCGGCCGCTCTATCTCGTCACCGACGGCGAGCCGACGGGCTTGGCCAAGGACTTTGTCGAGTGGATGGTCGGCGAACAGGGTCAGGCCACCATGAGGGCTCAGGGTGCGGTCAATCTGAAGGCAGGCGAGAAGCTCTTCGAAATGTACGCACACTGGCCGGACGATAGTGTCCTCAGGAATCGCTGAATTGCTGGTAAGGAAGTTTCTATTCTGCTTCATCGCGCCGTTGGGGCTCCTGCTCTTCGGCGCAGGCATGGTGATGTATCAGATGGCCGCGTCCGGCCTGAAGATCCAGGTCGACCGCGATCTATCCGCCACGGTCGACACCCTCAACAGCGGGGTCGAGGCCCGCATGGCCACGGCCAGGAGCGACCTCCATGTCCTCGCCGGGCACCCGGCATTCAAAGCATATTTCGAGTTCACCCACTTCGACCAGTTCGATCGCGCCGACACCAAGCTGATCGAGTTGCAGGAGCATTTCGTCGCCGTGGCGAACCTCAGGCCGGGCTGCTCGAAGATCGCCTTTCACGGCGCGGATGGACGCGGTCTGGCCACGGTCGACGAGGGCGAGCGCAGCTACGTCGCCACCGACGCCTCCGGCGAGGCTTGGTTTCGGGATGCGCTGGATTTGGCGCCAGGCGAGTCGCTCGTGTCGCGTGTCCACGCGAGCCCGGGCGGCAAGCGAGTCCTTACCATCTGCGAGCCGCTGTTCTTCGAGGGCGAACCGCACGGCATCTTGCGGATCGACGTCGACATCGTCGAGATCCTGGGAGAGCTCTTCACCGAGCGAGTGATCGGAAGCGACGGCTATGCGTATCTGATCGACTCGACGGGCACGATCCTCGCGCACCGCGACCGCTCGATGGTCGGCACGGAAGTGAAGGACCTCTATTCGACCCGCCGGTCGCTCGCCGGCTACAAGGGTGTCGTCTCCGCCCTCGACGAGTCGGGCCTCACGCCGATGCACAAGGCCTTCCGCCCCGTCCTGACGAAGGACCTGGCGAGCGACCTGGCGATCGTCGTCGCCAGGCCTTCCGCCGAGGTCTACGAGCCCATCGACGACCTGCGCGCGGTGGTCATTCCATTGGCGCTGGTGGTGTTCGTCGCGTTCGCTCTGTTCGCCGTGTTCCTGGTCCGCCGGGTCATCGCACCGATCCACCACCTGACGCAGGCCACCAGCAGGGTCAGCGCCGGCGACCTGGACGTCGTCAGCACCGTGGAGACGAAGGACGAGATCGCGGAGCTGTCCGACAGCTTCAACCGGATGACGGCCAGCCTCAGGGCGAGCCGGCAGGACGGCGAACGCAAGACCGAGGCCCTGATGACCGCCGCGGAGGCGCTGCGCGAGGGCGAGGAAAACCTGAGGATCACGCTCGACTCGATCGGTGAGGGCGTGATCGCCACGGATAGTCACGGGCGGGTGACGCGGATGAATCGCGCCGCCGAATCGATCGCCGGCGTCGCCGCGGACGCCGCGCGCGGCCGGTCGCTGACCGAGGTCTTTCCGCTCGTCCACCGCGATTCTCGCGAGCCCATCGCCGACCTCGTCGCGCGCGTGATCCGTGTCGGAGGCACCGTCGGCTTCACGAACCAGACCTTGCTGATCACCCCCGAGGGTGAGGAGCGCCACATCGCGGAGAGCGGTGCGCCGATCCGGGACGCCGACGGGCAGATCGTCGGCGTCGTGCTGGTGTTCCGCGACATGACCGAGCGCTACCGCATCGAGGAGCAGCTGCGCCAGAGCCAGAAGATGGAATCGATCGGCCAGCTCGCCGGGGGGATCGCCCACGACTTCAACAACCTGCTGACGGGGATCAGCGGCAGCGCGGAGCTCCTCTGCATGGATCTGATGGAGAACGGAGCGAGCACCGACAACTTGGAGCTGGCCCGCACGATTTTGACTGCCTCCGAGCGCGCCGCGGAGCTGATCTCACAGCTCCTGAGGTTCGCCCGCCAGCGCCCCCCCGAGCTCACATCCGTCGATCTACACGAAGTCATCGGCGACGTAGTGGGCATCGCCTCGCGCACTTTCGACAAGCAAGTCGAGCTTCGCACCGAACTCCTGTCTCCAACCGCGGGTGTACTCGGCGAGCGCACGGCGCTGCAGAACTCGATTCTCAACCTGGCCATCAACGCGCGCGACGCCATGCCGGACGGCGGCGTCATCACGGTGTCGACGCGCGAGGTGCAACTCGGCAGTACGGACTGCCGGGGTCGTGCCGGCGATCTCCGGCCCGGCCCGTACATCGAATTGACCGTGGCCGACACCGGGCAGGGGATCGACCGCGCCACGCGCGCGCGGATCTTCGAGCCCTTCTTCACGACCAAGGAAGTGGGGCAGGGCACGGGACTCGGTCTCTCGATGGTCTACGCCACCGTGCTCGGTCACCACGGCTCGATCGAGGTCGACAGCGAGCTCGGGACGGGCACTCGCATGCGGATGCTGTTGCCCCTCGCCGGAGAGAGCCCGGTCGCCGAGACGACCGGGCTCGAGGTCGTGTCGGGCGAAGGCCGCCTCCTGGTCGTCGACGATGAACGGGTCGCGCGCAAGACCGCCGCCGCCATGCTGCGGCAGTTGGGCTACGAGGTGCGGGCAGTGGAGAGCGGGAAGCAGGCGCTCGAGGCCTTCGGCGCCGATCCTTCTGCCTTCGACCTGGTTCTGCTCGACATGAGCATGCCTGGCGACAGCGGACCCGAAGTGCTGAAGAAGCTGATCGCGGTTCGACCCGACGTCAACGTGCTGATGATCACCGGCCACGTCGAGGACGGTCCGCGCGAGGAAGCCTTGGAGCTGGGGGCGAAGGGCTTGTTGCGGAAGCCCTTCAGCATGGCGGAGCTCTCTCGAGCGGTCGGCGTGTTGCTGCGGGGATCGTGAACCCGCATGAACGCGACCAGCGCCTGCTTCTCTTCGCCGGAGAGCTGGGTGCCCAGGAAGACGTTGAAGAATTCGACGGTGTCCTCGAGCGTGAGCCGTCGGCCGTCATGGATATAGGGCGGCGAGTCCTTGATGCCCGGCAGCGGGAAGGTCTTGATCGGGCCGTCAGCGCTCCCCATGGGGCCGTTGACCATGTGAGGCTCGAAGAAGCGCTCCGTGCGCAGGTCGTACAACAGGTTGTCCGTGTAGTACGGGGCCGGGTGGCACGGCGTGCACTGCCCTTTGCCGAAGAAGAGCTTCTGACCGTGAAGTTCCTGCTGTCGTGCGTGGCATCGAACTGCTGCTGCGGGAAGGGCGTGACCAGGAGCCGAAGCCCCTCGAGCTGCTTCGGGTTCGGGATGCCGTTGAAGAGCTCGAAAAAGTTGTCGCTGGAGACGAGATGGCCCTGGGAGGCGTCGCCCAGGTCCGGCCGCGTAGTGAGGTAGATCGGCGCGGGGAACTCCGGCAGGAAGTGGTCGGGCATGACGAAGTCCAGATCGAACCGGGTGAGATCCCGATCGGTCTGGCGCGGCACCTCGTCGATTTGGAACTGAGGGAAGAGCATCCCGCCCTCGGCGTGGTTGAGGTGGGGCAGGGGGTCGAAGCCTTTCGGCCAGAGGCCCTTGTCGCGGATATCCAAGGGGGACATGGCAGCGAGACGCTCCCAACTCATGCCGTCCGCAAGCTTGTCCCGGACGCATGCCTGGACGGCTTTGCCCCCTGACATCGTGACTCCGTCCGCGGAGCGATCGCTCAGGTCGTAGCGCTCTTCGAGCAGCGCCCCGTGGCGCGCCTGGATACCGGGCTTCGCCGCGCTCATGCACTCAACGACGTCCGCGAAGCTCGTCTGGCCGCGCGGGGCGGCATCCTGGGCCTGGAGGACCGTGAGCGTGGCGCAGCCGAAGAGCGCGAGAGCGACTTCCGCGACGAGCAGGTCCTCCTGTTGGAAGATGGGCACTGTCTGCGCGACCATGCGCTCGCCCTCTGCAACCGCGCCGGCGCACGCGAGCTGGACGACTTCCTGGCCAGCAGCCTCACAATGCTCGTGCAGATGGTCTCGGGCGGTGTGGGCGTGACGCTGCTCCCGAAGATGTCCGTGCAGTTCGAAGCGAGCGCGGAGCGTCAGCTGAAGCTCATCCCATTCGGAGCCAAGAGCCCCGCGCGAACGAACGGCCTCGCCTGGCGCCCGTCATCACTCCGAAGAGAGGAGTTCGAGCTCCTCGCGGAGGCCATCGGGAGCGTGCTCTAGCCGCGACGCATCGAGATCGACGCGGTCTCGCACTACTTTTCGATGGGAACGGACGAGTCGCGGCCCCACTCCCCCCAGGAGGCATCGTAGTTGTCGAGTTCCTCGAAGCCGAGGAGGCGGAGAGTCAGGTACGTCACCGACGACCTTCCGCCGGATTGTCAGTACGCATGCACACGCTTGTCGGGGGTCACGCCCTGGTCGGCGTAGAGCGCGAGCAGCTTCGCCGGCGACTTGAAGACGGGGGCCTTGTCGGCGGTGTAGTTCCGCGTCCAATCGATGTGGACCGCCGCGGGAATGCGGCCGGCCTCGAACTCGCGGGATGAGCGCGCATCGAGCATCACGACGCCCTCGTCCTCGACGTCCTCCAGAATCACATCGAGGGTCGAGCGCCTCCCGGGCTCGGAACCGATCGCATACTCGACGGGCGTCACCGCCGCCGTGGCGCCGGTCGTCTCGCGCTCCTCCGCCCGCCACTTGGCGAAGCCACCGTCGACGACGGACACTCGTCCATGGCCGTAGACCTCGAGCGTCCAGAAGACACGGGCCGCCGCGGTGCTCCTGCCCGCGTCGTAGATCACGACATGGGTCGAAGCGGCGATCCCCTGGGCACCGAGGCAAGCGGCGATCAGCTCGCGTGAACCGATGTTTCCACGCAACGCCGGATCATAGGTCGCGGAGGTCGGGATGCTGACTGCTCCGGGGACGTGCTCGGCCTCGAAGTCCTTCGCTCCGCGGGCGTCCACCACGACCACGCCGGCGTCGTGCCCGTGCTCCGCGAGCCAGGCCGTCGTGACCAGGAGGTGCGGATTGGCGAAGGCGTCACGCGTCTCTTCATCCTGGCAGGGCAGCGCACCGGCCGTGCCGGCCGAGAAGCCCAGAAGCGTCGTCGCGAGCAGCAACGCTGCGAACGGCTGAGAGCGGAGCATGGAGTTTCCTGGTTCGAGGTGGTCGGTCGGAGTCGGGGCTCAGTGTACTGGGCGAGCCGCCCGGTGGCTCTTCAGGATCGGCACGGCGCTCGTCAGGAGGGGCCCCGCGGAGCCGAGGGGGTACGTGAACGAACGGAAGAAGGCGAGGCGCGTGGTCGCACCGGCGGCCAGGTCCTCGTCGAGTTGCACCGCCACCTCGGCTCCAGTTGCGGCCACGATGAGCACGGCGAGCTCATGCGGGGTTCGCGTCTCGAAGTCGCTGAGCAGGTACTCCAGCCCCAATGCCGATCACTGAGGGTCGGTGGCTGTCTCCTCTCCTCCCCTCTCCGTTCCTGCTCTCCTGCCTTCCTAGCTTGTCTTCTTCTGGTCAGGCACGGGCGGCCGGCATTGCCTGACCAGAAGAAGACAAGCTAGGAAGGCAGGCAGGGCGGTCCCGAATACCTCGCGATCTGGCCCGGAATCCGCGTCCCTGGCCCGGAATCCGCGTCCATGGTGCCCGCCAACCGGTGGACCGCTACAGCGGCCTGTAGCCCTTCTAAGCTCGGCAATCCTCGGGGGTTACGATGCGTCCGAGGCCTGAAACCGCATGCGCCTGAGACCCGATCCGCGGTTTTGTCCCGGCGAGTTCGTCCAGGGTCGTCACGGTCGAGGGTAGTCATGACTGTAGACCCCAAAGCGAGTTTCGGCGGACACCAGGAGGACCACCATGTCCAGATTGCTGATTCCATCCATCGGTGATGCAAGGCGAGCACTCGTCCCGCTCTTCTCCTTCCTGGTGTTCTCGGCGGGAGCTGCCACGGCGCAGACGGTCCTGTACCAGCTCGAGGGCCAGATGGAATTCGACTTCTTCGCAACGTCCGTGAGCGACGCAGGTGACGTCGACGCGGACGGATACGACGACTTCGTGGTCGGAATGCTCGGCTACAACGCGCTCGGCTCGCGCGCTGAGGTCTACTCCGGCCGAACAGGCAGCCTCTTGTACACGTTCAGCGCCACCGGGATCGGAGGCGTCGCCGGCGCGGGAGACGTGAACGCCGACGGCCACGCGGACATAATCGTCGGAGACTCCGGTTTCGCCGGGCTGGGCATCGGGACTGGTCGGGCGCTCGTCTTCTCCGGAAAGACGGGCGCGCTCCTGTACACTTTCACGGGCGACGCAGCCAGCGACTATTTCGGGGGCTCCGTGGACGGCGCGGGCGACGTCAACGGCGACGGATTCGACGACGTCGTGGTCGGTGCCTACCAGCCCGATACGTTCAATCCAGGGATGGGCTACGTGCGGATCTTCTCGGGCCAGGACGGTGCGCAACTCTACGAGTTCACCGGCGACTCGCCGGGCGATGCCTTCGGCCAATTGGTCAGCGGTGCCGGTGATGTGGACGGTGACGGCTACGACGATGTCATCGTCGGCGCTCCGTGGGACGACAACAACGGGTTGAACTCCGGCATGGCCCGTGTCTTCTCGGGAAGGACCGGAGGCATCCTCCATCAGTTCGACGGCGCCATGGGCGACGCCCTCGGCCGTTCGTTGAGCGGCGCCGGTGACGTGAACGGCGATGGCTTCGACGACATCGTCCTGGGACTCCCCAATGATGACACCGCTGCTCCGCTCGCGGGCAGCGTCCGCGTCTTCTCGGGTCTCGACGGATCTCCCCTTCACACCTTCTTCGGCGACTTCAACGACCATCTCGGAGACTGGGTGAGCGGCGCGGGAGACGTGAACGGCGACTGCTTCGACGACGTGATAGCCTCGTCCCAGAAAGGCAATCCCAGCTACGCGCGGGTGTACTCGGGAGTGGACGGCAGCATCATCTACGAGGTGAACGGCTTGCAACTCTATGGCGTGAGCGGCGTCGGCGACGTGAACCGGGACGGCAAGGCCGACGTGATCGTCTCCGATCCCATCGCCGATGTCGGTCCCGGCCACGAGGTGGGAATCGCCACCGTGTACTCGGGAGTCGGTGCGCCCACCATCTCGGCCTACTGCGCCTCGACCGTCAACTCGACGGGCAGGCCGGCATTCGCCTCCGTGGAGGGCTGCACCAGCGTGGCCGCGGGCGACCTCGTGCTCACGGCGGGCCCCGTTCCGAACCTGCCCGGCCTCTTCTACTACGGGCCGGACCAGACGCAAGTCCCGTTCGGCAACGGATTCCGCTGCGTGGGAGGGCAACAGGTGTTCCGCCTTGACGTCTCCGTGGCGAGCGGCAACGTGCTCACCCACTCGCTCGATTACGCCAACCCGCCGGCCGCGGTGGGCCAGATCACAGCGGGCTCGACCTGGAACTTCCAGGCATGGTTCCGCGATCCGGCGGCGGGCGGAGCGTTCTTCAATCTGTCCGACGGATTGAGCGTGACCTTCGCGCCTTGAGTACCGGCAAGCCGGTGAACTAACCAGCCGTAGAGCACACGAGTTCCGGTACTCTCGTTCATCCCCGGAGACACGACCATTGAAGGACGACGCTTGGAAAGCGGTGCTCGGCTCGGCGATCCTCGCGGTGCTGAGCTTCTCTTCAACTCTTGCGAGCGCTCCGCAGAGCGCCGTGACGCTGCGCGAAGCTCTCATGCCGATTCGTGCTCGGACACTGAGCGCGCGGCTCCTTCCGGGATCGGAGTGGTTCTTCAGCCCGTTCCCGGACGTGGGTTTGGAGCTGGTCGTCGACGACGTGCGCGCGGGCGTGATCGCGGACACCGTCGTACGCGCGCACGTGCGGGGCGAACCCGGTAGCTGGGCGCGGTTCGTGTTCCACGGCTCCGTCGTCGTGGGGGACGTCATGTCACCCGCGCAGGGTACGTTCGAGATCCGCTGGACGCCCGCCGGACAGCACATGGTGCGGCAGGTGGACCGCTCGGTGGGGACGATCTGTGCCACGGTCCTGCCGCAAGTCACGGTAGCGCCGGCATTGGGACCGTTCAGTGCCGCCGGATCGGTTTCCGTGGGGCCGGGAAACACCGTGATCGATGTGATGGTGGTCTACACCCCCTCGGCTGCGGCGATGGCGGGCGGCGTCCCGGCTATCGAGGCTACGATCGAGTCCTACGTCGATTACGCCAACCAGGTGTACGCGGACAGCGGCGCCACTCAAGAGCTCGCACTGGTCCACGCTGCGCAGCTCGCCTACATCGAGTCCGGAAACAGCATCACGGACCTCGTGCGCCTCAAGACCCCGGGGGACGGCTTCATGGACGACGTGCACGCGTTGCGCGATGCCTTCGCAGCCGACTGTGTCGTGCTCATCGCCACCTCGGGTTCGGCGGGCGTGGGTTACCTCATGGACAACGTCTCCTCGAGCTTCGCGAGCTGCGCCTTCAGTACGATCGGCCACGATGTCGGGGGCCTCCCCTTCGTGCACGAGCTCGGCCACAACATGGGCTGCGGACACAACAACGGCTTCGGCCCTGCCGCGTTCTGCTTCTCGTACGGCCACCGTACGCCGGACAATCTGTGGCGCACGGTCATGTCGAATTCACCGGGTACCCACGTCGACTTCTTCTCGAGCCCGCATCTGTCCTTCGGCAGCCACCCCCTCGGTATCGACGGCGCCGGCTGCCCGCCGGACGCCGCCGACAATGTGACGTCCCTGAACCTCACGGCGCCGGTCGTCGCCGCGTTCCGCTGACCTCGCGACCTGGCGTGGTGTACTGGCCCAAGAGCATCATCGCCGATGAGGGCGAGGAGCTCTTCTGCATTCGGGTCCCGCCAACCTGCCGAGGAGTCTACGTCCGGGCCGCCGCTCGTCAGTTGTCCTCGAACAGGGAGCCTGCGGCCCAATCGTCATCACCGCGGGCCGTGCGGGCGTTGCCGCCGCTGACCGAGGAGTCGTTGCCGCTGGCCGTGCTGGATTGTCCGCCGCTGATCGAGGAGCCGGTGCCGGTGGCCGTGTTGCCCTCCCCGCCGCTGACCGAGGACTGGACGCCGCTGGCCGTGTTGTCGAATCCGCCGCCGACCGAACCACCGGCCCGACAAATGAATAAGATGCAATCTCCACCGGATGCTCGGTTGTCCTGCCCGCCGCTGACCGAGGACCACACACCGTTGGCCGCGTTGTCCAGACCAGCGCTAACCGTGGAGTAGTCGCCGGTGGCATGGTTGCCCATCCCGCCGCTGACCGATGCGGAGATGCCGGTGGC
>Ga0114950_10000627_pt1 | contig 24780 bp, 18 predicted proteins | sample N075metaG_FD_83503 | JGI IMG/M metagenome (GOLD analysis project Ga0114950, IMG submission 83503) | Deep subsurface microbial communities from Kermadec Trench to uncover new lineages of life (NeLLi) - N075 metaG | ecosystem: Environmental > Aquatic > Marine > Ocean trench > Sediment | place... | reverse complement strand
GGTTGAAAATCTGACCAATATTGAGACCGGTGATACCGCTGACGGCACTGATGGCAATATTGGCCATCAGCTTGCGCCAAATATCTTCACGAATTTTTGTGCTGACCTCTGTCGGTAAGCCTGCCGCATTCAATACAGCTGCAAGTTCCCGGACGCGTTCTGAATCATCACCGCTCATTTCACCGATATAGGATGGAAGTTCCGCATGATTTCGGACCACGCCAGGCGCCTCTATATTTGCGCCCTGCGCCGTCAAGCCTCCCAGTACACGGTCGGTACCAAAGAACTCCGCCAGCTCTTCCTCGTTACCGAGCCCGTTCTGAAAGCTGATGGCAATGGTGTCTGTTCCCTGCTGGAACAGGTGTTGGATACTGACGGCTGCGGCTGCATTAAAATTCGCCTTGCATTGCACAAACACGTAATCCGCGGATTCGATTTCAAGGGGATCGGTGGTAGCGCCAATTGGAATATAGCGGTCGCCCCCAAAACCAACCATTTGCAGGCCATCCTGCCTGATCTTGTCGATGTGTTCCTGCCAGGGGTCGAGCAAGGTGACCCGTAAGCCACCCTCTGCCAATAATCCACCAAACAAACTACCCATGGCGCCCGCGCCGAGAATCACAACATGATGGGTCATCAAAATCTCCTTTATCAGTTTTTTAAATTAGCCACGATACCTTGTGCAGAGACTCCCTAGCCCATCCACAAGCTCGGTATCCACTCTACAAGAGGCGGAAACAGACTGATCGCGATCAGTGTTAACACGTTGGCCAGCAAGAACGGCGCTGCGCCGGAAAAAATTCGCCCGATACTGAGGCCCGAAATGGTGGCACCCACATTGAGGCAATTGCCAACCGGCGGCGTACAGGCCCCGACCGCCAAGCCGGAAATCAGAACAATGCCAAATTGTAACCCTGACACGCCAGCTGCTTGTGCAGCAGGCAACAAAGTGGGGGTAAGCAACAAGATGGCCGGACTGACGTCAATAAATGTGCCCAGCAAAAGGACAATGACATTAATGATTAACAAAACCGCGATCGGACCCAAATCCAGATCGGTAATTAGCGCAGCAATCTGTTCCGGCACGCGCTCATAAACCAGTATCCACACAAACAACTGCGAAAACGCGATGATGATCATAATCCTCGAACTCATCATGACCGAAGTTCTCAATGAATCGGGCAGGCTTCTGATGGAGCCACTGCCAGTAATCATCAGCCCGATCAACAAAGCCATTACCACGCCAATGGCAGCTGACTCGGTTGCAGTTGCAATACCGAAAACCACCGAACCGACCACTGCGACCGGCATGGTCAGAACCACGATAAATCCCAGGCTTTGCTTGAGCGCAGTTCCTGATTGCAGCTTGAAATTTTCTCGTGGGTATTTTCTACGATAAGCAATGCTGAACATAATGAATAATTGCAGCAGGCCAACCATCAAGCCCGGTATTAATCCACCAAGAAACAGTTTCCCAACCGATTCCTGCGCAACGATGGCGTACAACACGATCGGAACACTGGGTGGGATGATCATTCCCATGGTCGATGAAGCCACGGTGATACCTGCCGCGAATTCAGGGCTGTAGCCACGACGTTTCATTTCCGGGATCATGACTGCGCCCACCGAAGCGGTGTCGGAGGTTGATGAACCCGATATCCCGCCAAAAATCATGCTGGAAATTATGTTGACCATTCCCAGGCCACCACGCAGGCGGCCCACCACCAGCATCGACATATCGATCAACCTGGCAGTAATGCCTGAAGCATTCATCACCTGCCCCATCAGAATGAACAACGGCAGGGACATCAGCGCATAGTTGTTCATGCCTGAAAACACCCGTTGTGGTATGACTGCCATGAGATCCGGGTTAACCAGCAAAAAATAGGCGAGGCTGGACAAGCCCAGGGCATACGCCACCGGGATACCAGCCACCAACAACAGAACCAATGCACAAAGTAGTACCACCATGATTTACTGATCTCCCGGTGCAGTTTGCTGGCGGATATCAATAATTCTTGCCAGGCAATACAGCACACTCAAAACGGCACCCAGCGGTATGCTGATCTGTGCAACCAATTGCGGCAAACCAAGAGCTGGCATCAGGAACCCACCGGTTCGCTCTATCCAGGTAAAGGCATACACAGCAATCAGCACGTTAAGAAGTGTCACCAGAATCAACTGGATCTGGCCAAGGGTCTGTTGTGCCCGCCAGGACAGTTTGTCGGTGAAATACCGGATCGATATGTGCTCATCACGTGAAATCGAAATGGCCGCACCGATGGCTGTGGTATAAACAAATGCGATGACGGTGGCTTCGTTGCCGCCGATGATCGTGGTGCTAAAAACATATCGCAGCAACACCAGGATCACAATCATGCTGAACATGGCAAACAACAGCACGATCAGAAGGTTTTCCAATATCCGACTCATCCTGCTCATTGCACACCCCTTGCAATTTCCCGGGCCTGCAGAATTTCCTGTTCGGTCAGTACGCCTTGTTCTGTGTAGTAACTATAAACGTCTGCGGATAGGCGGCGAAATTCTGCCAGTTCTTCAGAGCCCAGGTAATGAATCTCCAATTCCTCCGCTAACTTGTCAATATAGGATTCTTCAGCCTGCCGGTTCAACTGGTCTGAGTAAGTGATGGTTTCCTTCGCAACCTGATTGAAAATTTGCTGCAAATCTGACGGCAAGGCCTCATACCAATCCAGGTCTACGATCAGCGGGTCAGGGCCAGTCGAATAGTGACTGATGGTCATATACTTCTGGACCTCATAGATATGGTAATCCCAGATATTGGAAGGTGGGTTGTCCTGGCCATCGAGTACCCCGGTTTTAAGGGCACTATAAATATCAGATGCCGGCATCTCCTGTGGGCTGGAGCCGAATGCCTGTGCGGTCAATACATAAATTTCCTGTGGTGGAACCCGCATTTTGAGCCCCTTCAGATCACTTGCGGACCGTATTGGCCTAACGCTGTTGGTATGTGCTCTGAACCCCTGGCTGATGCCTGTTGCCGGAATATAGAAGCCGTTCTTACGAGCACCCGCATTAATGCGCTCTGTGAGTTCACTATTAACCAATCTGGATGCCTGATCCCAATTCTCGACCAGGAATGGCAGCATAAAGAGCACAAATTTAGGGTTGGCGTCGACAAACAAGCCACCGCGAGTGCCTTGAAGGACACCCGTGGCCACCATGTCCATCATCTCCCGTTCATTGCCCAGTGTCCCGGTAAAATAATTCTCTACCAATATCCGGCCACCGCTCCGGCTTTCCAGTTCGTTCTTGAAATAAAGCATGGATTGGCTGCGTGGCGATTGCAGCGGCTGTGAATGACCGTAGCGGAATACAAAGTCGTCGTGATGTTGGCTGCAAGCGCCCAATATCAGCGTAAATATACTCAACAGGCTGACAATTTTCATGATAACTGTGCCACTCAGATCACTGTGCCAGCAACAGGTAAAACAATATCGTCGAAAACGATATGATTCCTGCTGCAGGTTTGGCCCAACGCCACGGCGTCATGTCGAGCACAGGCTTGCCGGTGAATATTGATGATGCAACCGGCAATTCAGCCGAGCGTCGGCTTATCGCATACATCATCAACAATGTCAGCACGAACACGATTGCCAGTGTATGCAAAAAGTGCATGGGCTCAGATAGACCAAATACGTTCTGCATCAACGACTGGTAGGGATCGGCCAGAGAAAAATTAAGCAGATAAAAGATAACCGGGCCGGCCAGTAAGCCGGTTTTCGCAGCGACTGCATTAATGTTGCGGGTCAGTAAACCGGCAAGGATAACCGCCAGCATCGGACCAAAGAAGGTGGCGTTGATCTGTTGCAGGTAGACATAAAGACTGCCGGAAGTGTCAATAGAAGGGGCAATAAACATGGCTGCAACAGCCAGTATGGCACTACACAGCCGGCCTACCCGCACCTGCTTGCGGCCACTGCACTGCGGGTTTATGACTGCCTTGTAAATACCCTCACTGAACAGGGCCGCTGCGCTGTTCAGCACACTATTAAATGTGCTCAGCACCGCACCTACCATCACCGCTGCAAAGAACCCGGTCAGCACAGTAGGCAAAACGGTCTTGACCAGCATGGGATAAGCTTGCAGATACTGGTCACTTGTCAGAGTGTCCTTGAACATGTGGTAGGCGATAACGCCTGGCAAAACGATCGCGAAGGGAGCGATCAGTTTGAAAGACGCCGCAATTAAAACGCCTTTTTGTGCCTCTTTGAGGTTTTTGGCGCCCAGCACACGTTGAATGATTGATTGATTTGTACACCAGAAAAAGATCTGATTCACGATCATGCCGGTGAACAGCACCCCAAAAGGCAAGAAAGAACCAGGCTCATTGCCGGTAACATCAAATTTCTCGTGCTCCTCGCTATACACCTCATTAAAACCTGCGAGGATGCTGCCGTCACCAACCATGTGAAACGCCAGCAAAGGAATCAATAAGCCGGCAATGAGGAAGCCGACACCATTGATGGTATCTGAAATCGCCACCGCCTTGAGCCCGCCAAAAATGGCGTACATCGACCCCAGTACACCGATACCCCAGACGATGATCCACTTTGATTGTGCCGGACTGATTCCAAGGTTCGAGGAAACCTCAAACAGACTTTCGAGCCCGGCTGCGCCAAACAATAAAACCACAGGCAAAATCGCCAGTGCATAAGAAAACAAAAATAACAAAGTGGCTATCACCCGTGTCTGGTTATCAAAGCGAAGTGCCAGGTATTCGGGGATCGTGGTCAGGCCAATGCGCAGGTATTTCGGAACAAAATAAAGTGCAGCCAACACCATGGCCAGTGCTGCTGTCGTCTCCCAGGCCATGACTGCGATGGTGTGATTGAAAGCATCACCATTCAAACCAATCAGATGTTCCGTTGACAGATTCGTCAGCATCAACGAGCCGGCGATGACCCAACCGGTCAGGCTTCTGCCGGCCAGAAAATAGGAGTCGGATGAATCCATTTTGTCCTTGCGCGTCAGCCACCATGAAATGCCGGCAACGGTGGCCGTAAAGGCAAAAAATGAAAGAACTGCTGTCATCATTCAGCGATTTTTGATTGGGATCGCCGTGCAAAACTATATTCAAAATCCATTGAATGTTCTGAACTGCCGTCATCCGGCACCGATAGCAAGGTAACCGTGGCGACATCTCCTACAATTTGCATGTGTGCAAAGCCCCACAACAATCCCTCTGCCCAAATGGATTTGTGTTCGGGGTATTTCTGATTTTGGTGCTGCATAAAGTTGGTATTCAATGGCCGTTGTTTTGAAGCGGCTCCGGACACTATCTGCACCAATGGTTTCTCGGTTGGTTCTCCCAAAACAGCTTCACAATTGTCTGTATGAATCTCCATCGTATGCTCGTGCCCCACGATGTACGCATCTGCATAACGGCACATGGCGGGCAGGATCAACCGGCGCAACACACGGGCCTGTTCAAACTTACTGCCAGACGATGACCAGATCGGGTGATGGCCGACAACAATTTTCCACCTTGCATTTGACTCACGAAGTGATTTTTCCAGCCATTCGGGTATAGCTCTTTCTGCCTCGGCTAATGGCGAAGTGTGATAGTTAGATGGTTCAATTTCACCGTTGGACGCCTCGGAGCCATCATCATTAAGCCCATCTTCGAGCACCGTCACAGCGTCCAGAATCATATTTGTGTCGATAACAAACAACTCGATATCACCCTTGCCGGCTTCCGGCTTAACGGTATAGTTTGGGCCATCCATATAAAAGCTATCCGAGTTCTCGATGTATTCGATTTCAGCGAACCCGCCTTCGCGCGACGTATTCCAATCGTGGTTACCCAGTACAACATAGCTCACATAATCTTCAGGGCTGGCCACCAGGTCGGCAAATGGCTCGGATAACATATCTCTGAAACGTTGTTCATCTGAAATTCCAGCCACATCCAAACCAGGTCCGTCGGGATATATATTATCTCCAAGCATGAGACCGAAATCGCAGACAGCATCATCCCGGCAATAATTCTTCATTGCGATGGATATCTGCTGTATGCCACTCGCGGCAACAACACCGCCGGTGGCAGGTGATACCGCATAAGGCCGCGCTTCAAACTCTTCCGGCGGGCGTTTGTCATCCAGCCATTTCTGCCATTCCATCTGCAGGAATTCCTCCTCGCTGAACTTGTCGGCGTAGTCACCCGCGTCCAGATGCCCAAGGTGGTAACCGCTGTCGCCAAAAATTAGTATGCCTGCACTTAGCTGTGTACCTTTTTCGCCTTGATCCAGAGGCGAATTTACAACACAGGCAGATAACAGCACAATGGACGCTAGAGTCATGCTGGTGCGGATGGGCCAACTCGATTTTATTATCATTTTCAATGCCTTTACTTGTATCAAATACTGACGTTTGGTGTTTGGATTATGATCTGTTTAGAATATACGTTCCTATTATAAACATTTATAGAATATTTGTTTCATTATCTGTCATAATCTGTAAATGTAGGCGTTATCGCAGGCAATACAATATTGTGGAATAGAGTGTTTTTGTATGAAAGAAATTTGGTTTTTGAGTGTTTTAACCATCAACCTGGCAGCTTGTGGGGTCGAAGCGGAACAAATCACTGATGTCATAACTGAATCGGATCCACTCACTGTGGTGACAGCAAACTTTGAAACGACACCCTCCAGACGGGATGGAGCGAATGCCCCGGCGCTCTGGATCGATGCCACCAATCCAGAAAACAGCTTTATCATAGGTGCAGCCGTAGAGGGCGGTTTGGAAATATATGCGCTTAATGGCAAACGTATTGATTCATTGCCAGCCCGCACCATCACATTGGTTGATGTCCACTACAATTTCCCGTTGTCAGGGGAAAAAATCGATATCGCCGTCGCCTATGACATTGCCAATTCCGAGATAGTCGTTTATGGCATCGACAAAAATAACCGGACGCTGCATGAAATTTCAGCAGCCCCCATCCGGGTAGCAGCAGAACTGGAAGGCCTGTGCCTGTATCAGAGCCCCCTGTCATTGAAACACTATGTATTCGCTGCCGGAGCCGGAATGATTCAACAGTGGGAACTGTATGAACAAAACGGAAATATAGCAGGTCGGCAAGTGCGTGACATTCCCGTGGGCGTGGGTGCGGGTCACTGCGTCGCTCATGATCGCGAAGCAAGCTTATACTTTTCCCAGGAAACCGTAGGTGTCTGGAAAATTGCCGCTGAACCTGAATCGGATGCTGAGCCGGTCGCCGTCGATTTCGTCAAACCCTTTGGCCGCTTCACAGGCGACGTAAAGGGCTTGGCGGTGTTTGAATTCGAACAAGGCGGTGGTTATCTGCTGGTCTCTGACGCAGATGCCAATCAATTGCAGTTCTATGATCTTGATACAGGAAAACACCTTGGTGCGATATCGATCACAGCTGGCAACAACACTGATGCTGTACAGGAAAGTGAGGGTCTGACCGTCTCAGGCATGTCACTGGGTAGCATCTGGCCTGATGGCTTGCTGGTGATATCCGATGATGACAACGACGGAGAAAACACCAATTATAAGTTGGTTTCCTGGACAGTGATTTCCCAGGCTCTGCATCTCAAAGCGGGTGCTGCGCAAGACCCCACTGTATCCATGGAGACCACAGCGACCACTCTGTCAGCGAGCGTCGAAACAGAGCCCGTGATGAGTTACGGCGATGCGGCTGACGATCCTGCCATATGGGTACATCCGGAAAATCCGGAGTTAAGTCTCGTTATTGGAACGCAGAAGAAACGTGGTATCAATGTTTATGATATGTCCGGTGCTCTGCTGCAGTCCCTGGCAGACGGTCGTATTAATAATGTCGATTTACGTTATGGCTTTCGCCTTGGCGATAAAATTGTTGATGTGGTCACAGCCAGCAACCGGAGTACGGACAGCATCAGCATTTACATCATAGACCCGGAAAGCCGGTCACTCATCAATGTAGCGGATGGCATCATCCCGACAGGTATGACGGACCCTTACGGCCTGTGCATGTACCGTAGCCAATCTGGCAGTTATTACGTATACGTGAACGACACCGATGGTATCTTCAAGCAATGGCAGTTGCTCGATGCGGGCAATGGGAAAATCGGTGTTCAACTGGTCAGGGAGTTCAATGTTGGTTCGCAGACCGAGGGCTGTGTGGCTGATGATGACACCGGCGATCTGTATATTGGCGAAGAAAACATTGCTATCTGGAAGTATTCGGCCGAACCTGATGGTGGTGACCAGCGGACCTTGGTCGACCGGGTGGATGGAGGTAATATTACTGCTGATGTCGAAGGTATGGCCATATATTATGGTCCGGACGGTGCCGGCTATTTGCTGGTGTCCAACCAGGGAGCAGACAACTACGCAGTCTACGAACGTGAAGGTGATAATCAGTTTATCGGGCTGTTTCATGTGGTCGCAAATGCTGAGACCGGGGTGGACGGCGTGTCCGAGACCGATGGACTGGACGTGACCAGCGCTAATCTCGGCGCCGCATTTCCACATGGCGCATTTATCGCACAGGACGGGCGAAACATCACACCGGATGAGCGTCAGAACTTCAAGTTTGTACCTTGGGAACACATCGCCGAGGCCATGGGCCTTGAAATCTATTCCGGATACGACCCAAGGCCGTCAGATGCAAAATAGACGGGGGTTCGAAATATTGTTTGACCAGGCTGTAATCAGTCAATGAATTCTATCCTGAAATTTTTTACTACCGGCAAAGATCAAGTCCGTATGACGGATGAATCGGAGATCAACCGGCTGTTTCTCTATCACCGACGGAATATCATCGTGGTGATCACCCTGTGTTACGGCCTCGGATACGTCTGCCGCCTGGCCTTGAATGTGGTCAAAAAGCCGCTGATGGATGCAGGCGTTTTCACACCGGAAGAAATGGGGCTTATTGGCTCCATGTTGCTCTATGGCTATGCACTGGGGAAATTCAGCAATGGATTCCTGGCTGACTACTCCAATGTAAAACGTTTCTTCGCAGCGGGCCTTATCATGTCGGCATTGCTGAACTTTGGCATGTCTCTATCGTATGTGGTTTGGCTTTCTGCTTTGTTATGGGCGCTCAACGGTTGGTTTCAGGGCTTTGGTGCTCCGTCATGTGTCGTCGCACTGTCCAGCTGGTTCAGTAATAGTGAACGCGGCCGCTACTACGGGATATGGAGTACCGCACACTCTATCGGTGAAGGACTGACCTATCTGGGTATCGCTTTTTTAATCGCCATGCCACCCAAAGGCCTTGGTTTGCCCTGGCAGTTTGGGTTTTGGGTGCCTGCGACAATCTGCATCATTGGCGCTTTAATCCTGTATCGATATCTGCAGGATCGGCCGCAGACACTGGGCTTGCCTTCTATAGCCGAGTGGAAAGGTGAACTTACACATGTTCCCGCGCCTCATAATGCGGCCAGTATCTGGAAAGACCAGATGAAGGTGCTGGCCATTCCAACCATGTGGGTGATTGCATTGGCCAGTTCGAGCATGTACGTCACACGATATGCCATCAACAGCTGGGGCAATGTTTACCTGCAGGAAATCCGCGGCTTTGACCTGTTCGATGCCAACCTGTTTATCTTCCTCAATACTGCCGCAGGCATCCTCGGCTGTGTTGCCTTTGGCTATATTTCAGACAAGCTTTTTGATGCACGGCGGCCACCGGTGAATTTGATATTCGGCTTGATGGAACTGGTACCATTGATCGTTATTTTTTACGGACCGAATAACAGTTTTGTTCTGGCAGTGGCACTGATTGTTTATGGCTTCGGCCTGAGCGGTATACTGGCTTCTCTGGGCGGCCTCTTTGCAATTGATATTGCACCCAAGAAAGTAGCGGGTGCGGCCATGGGGTTCATTGGCATATTCAGTTATTTCGGTGCGGGCCTACAGGATTATTTTAGCGGCAAGCTAATCTATGACAGTGAAATACGGGTGGTATTTTCGGTCGGTGAATATTCGCCTACGGTTTTCTTTTACGATTACTCAGCACCCATCATGCTATGGGTTGGCGCTTCGGTGGTTTCCATGATACTTGCAGCCAGTCTTTGGAAGGTGAAAGCCAGTGATTAATCGCAGCCGCCCAATAAGGTTTTGCAGCCTTGTTCTACTACTGCTGTTTCTTGGCGCATGTAATAAAGAAGAACGTCGAGACTACTGCAAAAACCACTACCTGTTTCATGCTGATCATGCAGACACCCTTGCCCGGCTCGAGGTGACGATAAACAACGAAGGTCTGTTGCAATCCAGCCTGGCCATTCCATCAACCATATTTGGGCCGGATCCAGGCCTGGCCGAAGACAGGATGCACGAGCTCGCCCTGCTGCTGCAACAAAACCAGTCAGTCTACAGCCTGCAAACAGAGCGTGATTGCGAGGTCGAAACACCTGAAATCAGGCAGGATTCTGATGGCCTGCTGGTGAAATATGAATCCCGCTGCGGTAGCGACAACAGATTAAGACAAGTTGATATCCACTTACTCGACCTGGTGCCAGAGCTGGAAGAAGTCGAGGCCAGAATCACGACGGACGCCACTTCAAAACAATTCGCGATCAGCCGGCAATGCGAAAGTGCCATTTTCAGACTCGAGAGGAGTTCGGACAACTGATGTCTACCATCAAGGAACGATTTGAGTTCGCCTGCGACACAGCTCGGGAAGCCGGCGCACTGGCACTGGACTATTTCAAGGATTTTACATCTCTAACAGTGCACAGCAAAGGCGTGCAGGATATGGCCACTGAGGCCGATGTGAACACAGAGGCTTTGATTCGAAAAGCAATCACAGCGCGATTCCCACAGGATAACTTTCTTGGCGAAGAGAGTTGTGACTCATTCGTGGCTAATTCCGATGAGGGCACCTGGATCGTCGACCCAATCGACGGTACACAACCTTTTGTGAATGGCATCCGCAGTTGGTGTATTGCCATTAGCTATGTAGAAGGAACAGCTATCCGGCTTGGGGTTATTTTTGATCCGTCTGCTGATGAATTATTTGCAACGCAGGAGGGTCATGGTGCGACTCTGAACGGCCGACCGATAGAAAGCTCCGGGGCCGGAAGTTTACGCGATGGTATGGTTAGCGTTGGCTTTTCCAACCGTGTTAAACCAGAGGATACATTAGGTCCGCTTAGCCGCCTGATTAGGGCGCAGGGTATGTACCACCGCAATGGCAGTGGCGCACTAAGCCTCGCCTATGTGGCTGCCGGGCGACTGATCGGCTATTTCGAACCGCATATGAACTCCTGGGATTTCACAGCGGGGGCATTGATGGTCAGAGAAGCAGGTGGAACAACCAATAATTGCTTACCCGATGAGGCCTCAATCCTCAAAGGTGGCTCGGTGATTGCCTCTTGTGCGGGTATTTATGACGAGTTGGAAGCGGTGATACTGGGTTCAGACTAACGAATCGGTAACTCTTTAGTGTAGAACTGAAATCATCGATCGCAAATTGCTTGCGCCAAGCTGCGCATACTTTTCCGGTGGTGCGACACTGGGATCCTGTTCTGCTTCGACCACCAGCCAACCCTGGTAGGCTTTCTTTGAAAGCACTGAAAACACGCGCTCGAAGGGGATAAATCCGTCTCCCGGTACAGTAAAGGCACCGTCCAGAACCGCCTCGAGGAAACTGCTGTCCCGATTTTGGCAGCGGCGTAAAACTGCTTCTCGAATGTCCTTGCAATGGACATGTCCGATGCGCTCGCCATATTGCTCCGCAAGCTCCACCGGGTCAGCTCCGGCAAACACGGCATGGCCTGTATCGAGCAACAGGTATACCTCCTCGGAAGTTTCATTCATCAGCGCATCAATGTCTGATGCGCTTTGAACGACAGTCCCCATATGGTGGTGGTAACAGAGTTTGAGGCCCTGGCCAGCACAGATTTTTCCAAGTTCCGACATGCGACGACCGAATTGTTGCCAATCAGGCGATGACAGGCGCGGGCGTTGGGACAGGCGTGTGACCGGCATTGAATGAATACAGCCGGTTACTTCAGCAACGATCAGAACATCACAGCCCATTTGTTGCAAGAGCCCTGCATGTGCACTCATGGCTGCAGCTTCAGCTTTGCTGTCACGTTGCAAAAGCTGGCTACTATACCAACCTGAAACCAGCGCCAGGCCGTGTTCATCGAGTAGTGGTTTCAGAATAGCCACATCACGGGGAAATTTGTGACCCAGTTCAACACCATCGTAACCTGCAGCTGATGCCTCGCGCAGGCAGGTCTTGAGGGGAATATTTCCACCCACGTATTGCAAATCATCATTACTCCAGGTGATGGGGTTGATTCCGATAGAAACGTTCATAGGGGCTGATTCCTTTGCGCCGACGTGAATCAACGTTTCCTTTGCTGGTCCTGATAGGTGGCTGCAGCCTGATTTATATCGCTGTTTTCAGATACCTCGGCCACCGGCACATCCCACCACACACCGCCGGCCTGGGTGCAGGTGACCGGGTCGGTGTCAATCACAAGCACACTGGTGCGGTCTGATTGCCGGGCACGCTGCAATGCAGGTGCCAGCTCGGACAAGTCGTCTACTTTCTCCGCATAGGCACCCAGTGACCTGGCGTGCATAGCAAAATCAATGACAGGAATATGCTCAGTCCCGGCGTAGCTGGAATCCCAGAGGTTGTTGTATCCCTTACCACCCAATGATGTTTGCAACCGGTTTATACAGGCAAATCCCCGGTTATCAAGCACCACAATAATCAGTTTCAATTGCAGGGCAATCGATGTTGCGATTTCCGAGTTCAGCATCAGGTAACTACCATCACCGACCATCACGACGATGTCCCGTTCGGGGCAGGCCATTTTCACACCAATACCAGCTGCAATTTCATAACCCATACAGGAAAAACCATATTCGACGTGATAACTGTTTTGATCAGCGGAACGCCATAATTTATGCATCTCACCCGGAAGACCTCCGGCAGCGCTGACCACGGTGGAATTTTCAAAAAATTCATGGTTGACGAGACCGATCACCTCTGCATCAGAGGGCAGTTTATTGCCGGAAGGTGCACAAACCGCTGCCGCCAAAGTTTCCCACTCGCTTTTAAGCTCATTTACTCGCGAAACCCAGGACGATTCCATCGAAACCCCGACCAATAATGGTATGAGCTCCTGCAATGAGCGCCGGGCATCGCCCCGAAGGGCCATTGCCGAGCGTTTACCCAGGTCATGCCGGGCAATATTGACACTCAGAATTTTGCAAGACGGCTGGCCGAGCAGCAAACCAGACCCGGTCGTGAAGTCCTGCAAGCGTGTGCCAACAGCGATAATTAAATCTGATTCATTTGCCAATTGGTTTGCTGCGCTTGAACCAGTAACACCGATTGAACCCACATTGCATTCATGATCCCAGGACAGTGTCCCTTTGCCGGCCTGGGTCTCGGCAACCGGAATGCCAAGTGTGGTGGCAAATTCTTCCAATTGATCGCATGCCGCTGAGTAATGCACACCTCCACCGGCGATAATCAACGCCTGCCGGGAGTTCTTGATGGCAGCAGCTGCCTGTTCAAGTTGTTTTAGATCAGCACCCAGACGGATGCGGGGATGAATTCTTCGTTCAAAAAATGAGGTGGGAAAGTCATAGGCTTCAGCCTGTACATCTTGTGGCAAAGCCAGGGTAACGGGACCACACTCTTCGGGATCAGTCAAAACAGACATGGCATGAGGCAAGGACTGCAGCAATTGTTCGGGACGGGTAATGCGGTCCCAGTAGCGTGAAACAGGGCGGAAACAGTCGTTTACGGTAACTCCCGGTTCTGCAAAATCTTCAAGTTGCTGCAACACCGGGTCTGGCAGGCGGTTGGCGAATGTATCGCCCGGCAGTAGCAACACCGGCAATCGATTGACGTGGGCCAGGGCCGCAGCCGTGACCATGTTGGTGGCACCGGGTCCTACCGAAGTCGTGCAGGCCATGAAACGCTGGCGGCGCATTGCTTTGCTATAGGCGATCGCTGCATGCGCCATAGATTGTTCATTGTGTGCTCTGAAAACCGGAAGCGTCTGGGCGGCATTTTCAAGCGCCTCACCCATGCCGGTGACATTGCCATGCCCGAATATTGCGAACACACCCTTGAACAACGGGTATGTATGCCCCTCATCTTCGCCGTATTGCGCAGCCATGTAACGAACCAGCGCCTGGGCCATGGTGAGTCTGATCTTTTCTGCCACAATTATCTCCGTAAATTCAGCTGTGATTTCCAGGTACTTTCACCTGATCCAAGCCATTCCTGGCTTGCCACCAGAATTCAATCATACGTTGATAGTTGTCGGCGATTTGAACAATGGCACCCTGGTCATCCAGATCACCTCTGAACCAGCGCCTGGCGGCGTCACCAAATATACTGCGGCCTACGGCAAAACCTTTACATACAGGAAACGGGGCGGCGATCCGGAAACTCTCTCGCAATTTATCTTCAGGGGCATCCAGACCCAGCAATAACACGCCGTGACAGATGGGGTCATAGCTTTCGATTACAGCACTGATCTGTTGCCAGGATGATGCAGTCTGTGACTCGAGCTTCCACCAGGCAGGGTAAACACGCAGGTTATAGAACCGCCTCATGATGTTAGCAACTGTGCTGTCTTCACACGGCTGGCCATTAGAAGTGGCAATAATCTCAAGTAGTAACTCACGATCCAGCGCAACACAGTCTGCATGTAATTCCCGCACACGCCGTTCCTGTTGCAGGCGCAACTCCAATTCGTCCTCAGGGTGGTAAAAGACCAGGCACTTCACAACCCGGGAAGCGGGCCAGCTGAGCAGCGGAATCCCCATATTATTGCGCGGATCGAATTCCACCGGTCGTGAACCCGGGATTTCGACCGGACTTCCTATCCACCATTGATCCTGGTGCATTCGGGCCAATACAGATTCGCCATAACGCTGATCCACGATGATTCCCAGGTTTGTGTCCGCAGGTTGATTTGCCGCCGTACGCAGCATGGCGTCACAAACCAGGGATTTAAATTTTGCAATACGCTCACCCGGGGGCTCAATTGATTCAACCAGGTCTTCCAGCTGCCGACGATGGTCAAAGGCCAAAACAAACAAGTGATCAGGTGTGGCCTTACGGGTTGTGGCACGGTGCAATAATTCTACTCGTTCGTCTTCGTTGGGCCGGGGTATGGAGTCTGCCCGTTGCAGGTAGTCTTCCAGTTCCACTTTATTGGGCATGGCCGGTGTACAGCCATGTCGGGAAACCACCAGGGCGCCACAGGCATTGCCATACCGGGCACAGACTTGCCAGTTTTCACCGTTTAACCAGGCGTGAAGGAAGCCACTGAGAAAGGCGTCTCCTGCACCCAAAACATTCATTACTTCAACCTGCACACCCTGCACTGAGATACCGTCATCCAGACTGCCGGGGATCTCCCCATCAAATACTGAACATCCAAGCGGGCCACGTTTCAGAACAATCACGGCCGTAGATTTCTCACGAATATTGCGTAGCGATGTCAATGTATCGAGGTCGCCACCTGCAATATGAATCTCTTCTTCGGTACCGACCAGGATGTCACAATCACCCACCAGACCCTGGATTCGTTCGGTCACTAATTCGGATACGACAAATCGTTCTTCACCACCACCAGGCGGTGTCAGCCCCCACAAGACCGGCCGGTAATCGATATCCAGTATGACCGTTGTTGCATTGTTGCGGGCAAAGCTGACAGCTTGTTTCACGGCCGCGTGGCTAAGCTCTGTGGAAAGATGCGTGCCTGTAATGGACAGTGCACGTGATGATGAAATATAGGCTTCATCAAAATCCGAGGTCTCGATAGCAAGATCTGCACAATTCTCGCGATAGAATATGTGGGGGAAGGAGTTTCGGTCGCTGATACCAAGCAAAACCAGCGCGGTCAGACGCATTGGATCCGTTTTGACATGCTTGACGTCAACACCCTCACGTTGCAGCGCTTCGCGCACGAAACGGCCCATGTGCTCATTACCTACCCGGGTGAGCATGGACGACCGGGAACCCAGCCTGGCCAAACCGGCAGCGAGGTTGGCTGAAGATCCACCAAGATACTTGGCAAAACTTTGCATATCTTCGAGCCGCCCGCCAATCTGGTGGCCGTACAAATCAACCGCAGCGCGGCCAATGCATATGACATCTAGTGGCCTGGTCATAGTCATTCAATCAGTTCTTCGGTTGCCAAAACGGTGCATCCGGGTCCATTGTCCAGCTGTGCTCCGCAGTAAATTCGGGGACAGTGTAGGGGTTACCTGGTAAATGGCGAATTACCCAGGAATAGTACATTCCGTATCCTGGTGCCGCGCACTGTGCGTGATCGTTCGGGCTGAGTATTTTGACCGTATCGTTATGACGAACCTTCAGCACAGTTTCACCCAGCTCGCCGTGGCCATATCCCTGCGGTTCAGTAAATCGATAGTGATAGATTTCGGGTTGGGAATGGTGGTGTGGCGGGTAACTGGACCATCCGCCTTGCATGGTGACCACTTCCCCCAAAACCAGCTCAGCATTGGCGTCAGAGGTGCTGCCATCAAATATGGTTCGTACATAACGCAGGCAACGGCCATCAACCTGGCCTTTGCCACGCGGTTCGTTTTCCACTGCATCCGGGTAAAACACACGTGCTTCGAAGGGTTTTATGTTGTCACAGGAGTACACAGTGAACTCCGTTTCTGTTTCACACCTGGCTTCCAACAGCGAACCAGCGGCAGCATGAATACAGCTGGATGACTCATCGAAAAGTGAGCTGCGATTGAAATTGAAAGGTTTGCCGTTAATCTCGCCACTGACCGCACCGCTCATCAACAACAGTGCCGTTTCGTGTTCCATTGTGAAGCTGATCGATTCACCTGCCTCGAGTTTCCAGACATCCAGGGAAATAGCAACATTGTCCTCGGCCTCGTCGTAACGCGTGATACTGGTTTTACCTAAGGCAAATCCGTCTCTATGTTTGTTTATATGCAATGTCATTTTTGTCTCTCCAGACTTAAATCCTGCCTGCTCCAATCGGTGTTTCAGCTGGTGTAATCAATTGTATTAACCCACTGCCGTGTTTTATCAGACTGCTCAATTGCATCCACAATCCCCTGTACCCGGTAACCGTTGCTGAAATCAGCGTAGGCCGACGAGTTTTTGTCGATGCTGTCTATCAGGTTTCTGACTTCAATGACTTTCAGGTCATTAATACCAAGCCCATGACCCGGCGCCGGACAGAAGGCCGCATAATCGGGACATTCTGGTCCATTTAAAATGGTGCGAAAACCTTGGCGCCCTGTTGAATCTGATACCTTGTACAGACGCAGTTCATTCATACGCTCCTGGTCGAATACCAGGCTGCCGCGGCTACCGTAGATTTCAAAACACAAGCCACACTTTCTACCGGTCGCAATCCGGCTGGTTTCCAGTGTGCCTGAAATACCACCGGCAAACGTTAGCAACACCTGCGCAATATCCTCGTTCTCAACTTTACGCAAGCGCCCGTCTAGCGGATCAGGACGCTGGGCATGCACCAGTGAAAGTTTGCCAAACACCGACTCAACAGGAGCCAAAAGAAATTCCGCCATGTTGATCAGATGGGTACCGAGATCGGCTAACGCGCCACTACCGCCCTGCTCACGCAAACAGCGCCAGCTGAACGGCGTCGAGGGATCTCCCATATAGTCCTCCTGGTAAACGCCACGAAAATTGTAGATATCACCAATTTCACCGACCTGAATTATCTCTTTGGCTAGTTTCAGCAGAGGGTTACAGATGTAATTGAATCCCATCATTGTTTTAACACCGGCCGCTTCCGCTGCCTGCCATATGTCCCGCGCTTCTTTTCCCGTCAGGGCCAGTGGCTTTTCACAGTAAACATGCTTACCCGCCGCGATGGCGGCCATGGCCATCTCTTTGTGAAGGTGATTGGGTGTGCAGATATCCACCACATCAATATCCGGGCTACTGCACAAAGCCATCCAGTCATCGCTGGCACGTTCGAATCCCCAGGAACGCGCCAGGCGCGAGGCTTTCTCAGGGTCAGCATCAACCAGACAACTCAGTACCGGTGTCTGAACTTCAGGAAACACCGTGGCAACGGAACGCAGGGCGATGGCATGCGCCTTACCCATAAAACCGGTTCCGATCAGTCCAAAATTCAAATTGCCACCCCAGTTCATATCCTAACGTTCACAGTATTCTACGATACAGAAATGGAATGAATATTTCAATATTATTTATTTTGAAATATTTCTTCGAATACTAATCGATAGATACAGGCCTGCCGGTTTCCAGGGCCAGTTGGGCAGCATCTGCGATCTGCAAGGCGCGTAGCCCGTCAGGTCCTTGCGGGATAGTGATTGCTTCACCGTTAACAACGCGCAGGAATTTGTCCATCTGTAAGCGGTAAGCGTCAGCATAGCGTTCGAGGAAGAAAGGTAGCACGGGGTCCTTATGGAATCCGCGGCTATCGGCCGATTCCACCAACGTCGGTCTTGCGTTTCCTGCGCGCACCATGCCATTTGAGCCAAATACCTCGATGCGCTGGTCATAGCCATAACTGCAACGACGTGAATTCGTAATCTGGCACAAGCGTCCGCTCGCTGTTTTTAAAACGGCAATAGCAGTATCAATGTCGCCTGCTTTTCCAATATTCTTATCCGCCAGAGCACCACCACAGGCAAACACCTCGACCGGTTCTTCTCCCAATAACCAGCGACCCATATCAAAATCATGGATCATCATGTCGCGAAACAGACCGCCGGACTTTTCAATGTATTCCAATGGTGGCGGGGAAGGATCCCGGCTGGTGATGCTGACAACTTCAACATCGCCGACGATGCCCTCGTCGATATCCTGTTTCAGACGATCAAAAGATGGATCATGCCGCCGGTTAAAACCAACACACATCGTGATCCCGAACTGCTCCACGATTTCCACGCTTTGCCGTGCGGTCGCAGCATCCAGATCAAGCGGCTTTTCACAAAAAATGGCTTTGCCGGAACGGGCTGCTCTACCGATCAATTCAGCATGTGTATCAGTGGAACTGGCAATCACAACAACGTCGACCGCTTTATCTGCGAGTGCAACATCGACTGTTCCAACCTTGGCACCACACAGCGCAGCCAGGTCTGCCGCTGCTGAATCAACGACATCGACAATGTAGCGGATATCAGCCAGTGGGTGCCTGTTCAGGTTTTCTGCATGTATACGGCCAATGCGGCCTGCGCCAATAACGACAACACCCAACATATTTAATCCCCACTCCCGTTAATGCTTTCCAGACCGTACTTGTAGGCATAGCTGATGACCAGGGTCTGCGCCAGGCACATCGATGCGGTCAGGGAACGAAACTGTCTCACTTCGGCATCCTTGATTTCGAAACAAACTTCCGCATTACGCGCCACCGGGCTCAAACGACTGTCACTGATTGCAATCAATGGCGAGCCATTGGCCGCGGCGGTCTCAGCAACGGCGGCCGTGTCCTGCGCATATGGCCGGAATGATACGGCGATGACGACATCCTCCGGGCTCAACATCCAGCTCTGCTCCGAAGTCATTCCAGCAACACCATCCAGTAAAAAGGCCCGCTTTTCTACATGACTCAGTGAATATGCCAGGTATGCGGCAACGGGAAACGCCCTTCTGACACCAGCGAGATAGACCGTGTGTGCCCCGTGCATCAGTTCGATAGCACGATCCAGGTCTTCTTTGTGCACTACTTCGCGTAAATGCTCCAGTGCAATAATATTACTCTCGGTAAAATCGTGCAAAACATTGTGCGGTGATGACCAATCCGTCTCATTGCTGCGCTCGCTGAACTGCCTGACACGTTCCGAATAACTGGGGCTGGGCGCTGCTGCCAGTATTTCATCCCGGAACAGCCTTTGCATCTCACTGGCGCCGCTGTAGCCGAAAAATTTGGCGAAACGAACAATGGTGGATGGCTGAACGTCACTGCGGCCTGCGATGACCGACAAGGTTTCCAAAGCGATATCGTTTGGATTGTCCAAAACGTAAGTTGCAACCTGTTTAAGCCTGGGGCTTAAACTGTTATATCGACGTGCGATTTCATTCCGCAGCACCTCCAGGTTGTCAGGTGAATCCCCTGTCTTCATTGCAACTCCCAAGCTTTTTTAACGGCCTAAAGTGAAACATATTTTTCATCTTTGGAAAAGATATTTCATTATTTGTGTGATGGGAATGAAATGATCAGCCCATAGAATGCCAATAATCGGCGTTGATTTAACGGGTGAATGCCTAAGAATATAGAATATATATTCCAATATTTTACTAATGGAAAAATATATTCTATACTATCGGTACGCCGACAACTAACGCTGCCGGCCATGCAATATGCAACAACACTTTCAAATTTCGCTGGCATAGAAAGACGAATGCTCTGGAGAAACAAAATGATACGAATGGTCTTCCTGATTCTTACACTGGTCATTGGCGTTTTGCTGGCACCTGCCATCATGGCGCAAACGGTGACCGGCCTGGTGACTGATGCTCAAAAAAGAGTTCCCTTTCAGGGAGCAATCGTGCGGATTGGCGGTATACAGGGAACCGCAACCTCCGATTCCCGGGGTCGATTCCGGTTTGCGAATGTTCCGCCAGGTGACTACACATTGGTGGTGTCATATATTGGCGCGGCCGACACCAGCGTACCAATTACAGTGACCTCTGATGGTCTTGCGATGGGTGATGTTGTTATTGGCGCCGGAGCAGATGACACGGGAGTGCTTGAGGAGGTCCTGGTTGTTGGCCAGGCGGCAGCGACGGCCAGTGCCTTGAATCAGGAACGTTCTGCTGACAACCTGAAGTCGGTGCTCGATACCGATGCGATGGGGCAGTTTCCCGATCAGAATGTTGCTGAATCCCTTAACCGCCTGCCCGGTATCAGTGTGGAAACTGATCAGGGAGAAGGTCGTTATGTGGTTATTCGCGGCATGGATCCCGATCTGAACGCCACATCGATCAATGGTGTGCGCGCAACCTCGGGTGAACCACGACGGGCACTGCAATTAGACGTGATTGGTGCCGACCTGCTGGACGGCCTCGAAGTCAGCAAAACACTGACCCCAGATATGGACGGAGATGCAATTGGTGGTTCTATCAATATAATCACACTGTCTGCATTCAGTCGTAACGGCCCGTACGCCAAAGTAAAGGTGGAAAGTGGCTACAACGAATTGCGTGAAAAATGGTCTCCCAAAGTCTCCGTGGCTGGTAGCAATATATTTGAGCTTGAAAGTGGCAGACGCCTCGGAGTTGCTGCTGCCATAAGCTGGAATGATCGGCGTCTGCTGGTGAATAACAATGAAGCAGATGACTGGGATGTGGCTGACAACGGCAGTGATTTCATGGAAGAATTTCAGCCTCGTCTTTATACCGTCGATCGCGAACGCGTCGGTGGAGTTCTTAATTTTGATCTTGATGTTTCAGAATCAACTTCCATGCATCTGTACATGTTGCATAGCCGCTTTACCGACACCGAATCAAGATACCGGCTCACCTTCAAGCTAGATGGTCTGGATGAGGACACCGTTACTAACGCCAGCGCAGACTACTACGAAGCAGAAGTCGAACGTGACACCAAAGACCGTGAGCAGAGTGCTGAAAACACTTCAATTTCCTTCGGTTCAGAAACCCAGTTGGATACATGGTTAATCGAAGCAAACTTCGGTTACTCCTACGCAAAGGAGAGAACCCCGGATCAGGTTGAGGGCACCTGGGTTGCAGAATTTGAGTCGGGCGATGACTATATAGCAGATGGTGCTCCGGTAGTCTCATTGGATTTGAGCAATCCACAAATACCCGTTGCCAGTTCAAGTAATTGGAATGCGCTGATCAACCCATCCTTGTATGAACTGGATGAGCTTGAACTCGGGGATGAGAAAAACGAAGACACCCAAACCTCCCTGCGACTGGACGCCTCCCGGCCCATGAGCTGGGGTGCAATCAAGTTCGGTGGCAAGCTGCGCTTACGTGAAAAGAAGACCGATGAACAGGTAGATCTTTGGTCCAATGATGACAGATGGTTTATGTCGGACGTGGTTTGTTTTGATTGTGCATCAGCCTATGGATTCCCGACCCCAATTGATCCTGTACCCGGGCTGGCTGAAACCCGCCGGATTCTGGAATCCGGCGAAGGCCTGGAATATGAGGAACTGGATTCCTACATCGATTCCAATGTTGCCGACTTTGTTTATGATGAAGATATCTTTGCCATCTACCTTATGGGTACATGGGATACGGCAAAATCAACCACTGTGGCCGGTGTCCGTGTCGAGCGTACAGAGATCAATAATCGGGGCAATTTGGTGGAAATATTCGAAGAAGGTCAGGTAGTTGATGGCGTAGAATTGGAAGATGATATAGCTATCATCACACCGATTCAAAGAAAGAATAGTTACACGGATTTTCTTCCAAGCGCAAACCTCAAGTTCGATTTTTCTGAGAAAGTGATAGGGCGGGCCTCGATCTTCAAATCAGTCGTGCGGCCAAGAATCGAAGAAACAGCGTTTCGCGTTGCCGTTGAGGATGGCGAGGCCGAAATTGGAAACCCGGAGCTTGATCCTTTCAGCGCCTGGAGCCTTGACGCTTCAATCGCGTACTACCCCACGGCGTTATCGGTAGTATCTGCCGGTGTATTTTACAAGGAAATCAAGGATTTCATCTTTGTCCAGACCCTTGAAGACTTTGCATGGGAGAACCAGGTCTTTGATGAAGCAGTCATTGCACTCAATGGTGATTCCGCTGATGTATTCGGTGTGGAACTTAACTACCAGCAACATTTTGGCTTTCTGGGCGCGCCCTGGGACGCATTCCTGGTAGCCGTTAACTACACCTATGTTGACTCTGATGCAGACACCGGTGATCGCAAAATACCGCTTCCCAAGCAATCGAAAACGATTGCCAGTGTCATGCTGGGTTATGACAAACATGGACTCAACGTTCGCCTGGCGATGAAATACCGTAGTAAATACCTGGATGAACTGGTGGAAGAAGGCTACGACCGATACACCGATACTAGAACCCAGTGGGATTTGACTGCCCGTTATGCGTTTAATAAAAACTGGCAAGTGTATGCCGAGCTCGCGAACCTCGGCGATGCGCCGGAATATTACTATTCCGGCTCGAAACGCCGCATGTTCCAGTATGATGAGTTCGGTACCAGCTGGGCCCTCGGTTTGCAGTACAATTTTCAATAGAAAGAACTGAGCAAACCTACCAAAAACAAGCCAGGTCAGGCCGCGGGGTCGGCCTGGCTTTTTTTGGCGCTTACTCCAGCAGTCCTTAAATCATGAAAAAACTCTCACACTTCATCAACGGAAAAGAACTAGCGGGCAACAGCGGTCGATATGGCGATGTCTTTGATCCTGCCACCGGCCAGGTACAAAAGCAGGTGCCATTGGCATCAGTCGAAGAATTGGATGCCGCTGTCAGGGCTGCAGCAGCGGCATTCCCGGACTGGGCAGCAATGCCTGTTTTGCGGCGTGCCCGTTGTATGTTCCGGCTTAAAATCCTGATCGAGGATATCAAGGCCATCAGCTTTGTCGGCTCGACTCCAATCGCGAAAAAGATTTTTGAAGTTGGTTCCGCCAATGGTAAACGTATACAGGCACTGGGCGGCGCCAAAAACCACATGCTGGTAATGCCCGATGCGCCGATTGATGTGACGGCTGATGCGCTTATGGGTTCCGCCTATGGTTCGGCAGGTGAACGTTGTATGGCCATCTCGGTGGCGGTGGTTATTGGTGATGAAACAGCAGAGGCATTAATCGCCGAGCTCAAGCCGCGTGTCCAGGCACTATGCATTGAACCGGGTCATGTCGAAGGTGCTGAAATGGGGCCGTTGATTACCCAAGAACACCACATATATGGCCCGGAAGGCATACGCTTCTACACCCGCGTCAAAGCCATCACTCAACGCTGGCACACCGGTATCCGCAAAGGAGCGGACTTCCACTTTCCCCAACTGGGTTAGTTAGACTCATCGTCAAGTGAGGGTTGCAATATGATTACTCTACACCGTGGTCCTTAGAGGCTACACCACGATGGCGCAATGCGGCCCGGCTGTTGTCATAGGATAATTGTAAGCTTGAAGCCAGGTCAGCGGCTTTCTCAGATTAATCAACATACAAATCCATATACAACTGCTTACACTCAGGATCATTTTTATATTGATCAAAGTCGGTATAGCCACGCTCGCGTAGCAGTGTTTCGTCGATCAGGGTTTCACCGCTTAGGCTGCAGTTTTCGGTGATTAGAATTTCATAAGCTGCATCGGCCATGATGGCCGGGGTGCGTGACTGCTTCATCAGCTCAGCACTGATGGCAAATTCAACCGCAGCTGTAGCGATGGTGGTTCTGGGCCACAGCGCATTGGAGGCGATGCCGTCTTCGCGAAACTCTTCAGCAAAGCCCAGCGCCAGTAGGGTCATGCTGTACTTGGTAACGGTGTAGGGGATATACCCGCCCAGCCAGTGCTTTTTGAGACTGATGGGCGGTGACAGCGTAATAATATGAGGGTTGCTACTGTTTTTCAGGTGGGGGATGGCGGCTTTGGTACAGGCCAGCGTACCCCGGGTATTAACCGTGTGGAGCAGATCAAACCGCTTGAGGTCAGTTGCCTGCACATTGGTGAGCTGTATGGCACTGGCATTGTTAATCAGCGCGTCGATACCGCCAAAAGTTTCAGCGGCCTGTGCGATGGCATTTTTAATATTGTCCTCATCACGCACGTCCAGTTTAATCGCGAGTGCATTGCCACCGGCGGCGACCACTTCTTCAGC
>Ga0114950_10000626_pt1 | contig 24783 bp, 15 predicted proteins | sample N075metaG_FD_83503 | JGI IMG/M metagenome (GOLD analysis project Ga0114950, IMG submission 83503) | Deep subsurface microbial communities from Kermadec Trench to uncover new lineages of life (NeLLi) - N075 metaG | ecosystem: Environmental > Aquatic > Marine > Ocean trench > Sediment | place... | reverse complement strand
GGCGACGGCGTCATCGACAAGGACGGCGTCGAGCTCGAGATCGAGTTCCTCATGCCCGCGGGGAACGCGGCGAGCGAGAACTTCGGGCAGAAGCTTCAGGAGAGCCTCGGCCAGGTCGGCATCAAGGTGACCATGGCGAAGCTCGAGTGGGCGACGTTCCTCGATCGGATCCTCGACCGCGACTTCGAGGCGATCAACCTCGCCTGGCTGCCCGACCTCGAGAGCGACCCCGAGCAGCTTTGGGGCTCGAAGTGGGGCAAGCCCGCCGTCCGCAGCTCGAACCATTCGGGGGTACAGGACAAGGTGCTCGACGAGCTCATCGCGAAAGGGCAGCGCGAGCTCGATTTCGCGAAGCGCCAGAAGCTCTGGAACCAGATGCACGCGCGCCTCTACAACGACATCCAGCCCTACCTCTTCATGTACAACGTGCCCCGCAAGTACGCGCTCTCGAAACGCATCCGCGGCTTCCAGGCCTCGGCGATCAGTCCCGGCTGGATCATCCGCCGGTGGTACTTCACGAAGGGTGAGCCCGGGACTCGCGGCGCGCGCTGAGGCGGAGTCCTAGCCCGGACTATCCATGAACAAGCACCGCAAACGCGCCTACTCGGCCCCTGCCGGCACTCTTCACGCGCCGGGGTCCCCTTCGGATCGATCCACTGGATCGATCCGATCCTGCTTCGCGGGACCGGGGCTTACCCCTCGGCGACCTGTAGAGGTCGCCTGGGGCCGGCACGCGCAAAGCATCAGCAGGAGCCGAGTTGTAGCGCTTGGGACACTCCCTCGTGAATAGCCCGGGCTAGCAGCCCTGCCGCCTTGTTCACGTTCATCATCCGCCGCGTGCTCCTGATGGTGCCGACGACCCTCGCGGTCGCCATGGTGCTGTTCGGCCTGTACCAGGCGGCGCCGGGCGATCCCGCCACGGTCATGATGGGCATGGGCGGCGGCGGCGAGATGGGACAGGACGCCGACTACGAGGCGAAGATCGACAAGTTCCGGCGCAGGCACGGCCTCGACCGGCACTGGGCGGTGCAGTTCCTGAACTACATCGGTCCCTTCAACCTCCTGCGTGACGGACACACGTACTTCACGAGCCCCTTCGGCGAGCGCGAGTTCGAAATCGTCACGCTGGAAGACGGCTCGGAGGAGCTCGAGGGCAAGCCGCTGGCGATCGGGCACCTTTCGGGCGTCGACGAGGCGACGCGGGCGAGGATCGACGCCGCCGCGGCGATCCTCGCGGATGACGCCGCGGGCGATCCCGCGTGGACGGCGGCGACCGCGGACCTGGTCTCGATCAGCTCGGGCGCGGCTGCGCCCATCGCCGAGGACCCGTGCCTGCCCGCGCTCCTCACGGAGCTCTACGACCTCCGCCTCGCCGCGGACTCGCGCACGGCGTCGATCCATCGCGTCTCGGACGCGCTCGCCGACGTGAGCGGCTACGACCCGCGCGTGCCGAGCGCGGCCGAGGGCTCCGCGGGCCGGGTGGCGCTGATCCGCCACTGGTTCGGGTGGTACTACCAGAACGGGGCGCAGCGCGTGCGCAACAGCGGGCGGAAGCCCTGGGGCGGGCTGCTCACGTTCGACCTCGGCAACGAGATGCAGCGCAAGACGCCGGTGGCCGACGAGATCGTACGGCGGTTGAAGGTCACCGTGCCGCTCTCCCTCGTCTCCGTCCTGCTCATCTACCTGATCTCCCTGCCACTCGGGATCTTCTCGGTCCAGCAGCAGGGGACGAAGATGGACGCGTTCACGACGATCGTCCTGTTCGTCCTGTACTCGATCCCGACGTTCTGGGCGGGGCTGATGCTGATCCTGCTGTTCGGCGTGACCGGCCCCGAGTGGTTCCTCGCCGCGACGGTCTCGGGCGGTGTCGCCGCGACGCTCGTCCTGTTCGCTTCCTTCTCCCTGCGCGGCGCCCCGCTCTTGAAGACGATCCCCGTGCGAGTGGTCGCTCTCGCGGCCCTTTCGGGGGCGCTGTTCTTCGCGTACACGAAGCTCTTCGGGTGGACGAGCCTGCCCGTGATCGGTCTCACCGACAAGAACCACGATCAGCTCTCCAGCGGCGCCAAGGTGTGGGACGTCGTGAAGCACTGCGTGCTCCCGGTCGTGACGCTGACCTACGGCGGGTTCGCGTACCTCTCGCGGCAGATGCGCGCCGGGATGCTCGATGTCATCCGTCAGGACTACATCCGTACGGCGCGCGCCAAGGGGCTGTCCGAGCAGGTCGTCGTGTACAAGCACGCGCTCCGGAACGCGCTCATCCCGGTCGTCACGATCTTCGCGTCGATCCTGCCCATCCTGATCGGCGGCTCGATCATCGTCGAGACGGTCTTCGACATCCCGGGCATGGGCAAGTACGCCTTCGAGGGCCTGCTCCGGCGCGACTTCTACGTCATCATGGCGACGACGCTGTTCGTCGGGATCATGACCCAGATCGGGATCCTGCTCTCGGACATCACCTACTCGATCGTCGACCCGAGGATCCGCCATGACTGAGCCTTCGACGGCAGCCGGCCTCGGCGACGGAGAGCCCCGGACCTACTCCAAGGACTACTGGGACCTCGTCTTCGAGCAGCTCGCGCGGCGGCCGCTCTTCAAGATCGGGATGACGATCCTCGCGCTCCTCTACGCGACGGCGATCTACGCGCCCCTCATCGCGAACGACCGCCCCTATGTGTTGGAAGCGATCGACTATCGGGCCTACAAGAAGGCTGCCCGCATGCTGGGTCCCGTGACGTCGGGGGTCCTGCGTATCGCGAAGCAGACGGAGGAAGAGTATCTGGCGGATCGGGGCGAGAGAGCGCCCGCGACCTACGAGGGTGCGCTCGATGCGGAGCTCTCGCCCGCCGTCAGCCGCGTGGCGACGATGCTGGACCACCTCCCGCCCGAGGATGCGCCCGAGCTCGAGCGCTTCCTCGGCTTGCTCGAGGACGTGAAGGCCGCCGCGCTCGCCGGCGACGCGGCGACCGTGGCGTCCGTGGGCGATGAGGCGAAGGCGCTCGCCAAGACGATTCGGAAGGAGTACGCGCCGCGGGAGGAAGGCTCGGAGAGCGAGGAGGGCAAGGTGCTCATCGGCGTCGTGTCCTACCCGATGTTCGAGGCCACGTCGCGGTGGGAGGCGTTCTTCATGGCGCTGTGGGCGCTCGTCCTCACCTGGCCCATCTGGAACTTCCTGATCAATCGCGTGCTGCTCCGTAGGGATCGCGAGCGCATTCGACGCTGGCGGAAGCCCAAGTACTTCGGCACGCTCGCCATCGCGCTCGTCACCTCCATGGTGTGGGCGAGCCTCTTCGGGGGCGAGAGCGCCACGTTCGACACGGCGCCCTACAAGTCGGCGCTGACGAAAGGCGGCCTGGTCGCGACGCGCGTCATCTTCCCGCCATTGCCGATCGGGTACGCGGAGACGCACCTCGCGGAGGCCTACCGTCCGCCCACGTGGACCGAGACGTCCATCATGGACGAGGTGACCGGCCACTACGTCGCCGGCGTGAGGAAGCCCAAGGCGGACCCCATCACCGGCTTTCTGCCGCCCGCGACCCCGGTCGAGATCCGGCACGGAGAACCGGGCCTCAATGACTGGAACCGCCACATCGCGGGAACGGACAGCCTCGGCCGCGACTTCCTCGTGCGGATCGCCTGGGGCGGGCGCGTGAGCCTCACGGTGGGCATCCTGTCCTCGGCCCTGCTGACGGTCATCGGCGTCATTTTCGGGTGCCTCGCGGGTTTCTTCGGGGGCTGGGTGGACATCGCGATCATGCGGTTCATCGAGATCCTCCAGTCGCTCCCCGCCATGTTCCTGATCCTCATGGCGATGGCGTTCACGGACCCGAACTTCATCGACCCCATCTTCGCGATCGTGATCGTGATCGCCCTCATCCGGTGGACCGGCGTCGCGCGGCTCGTGCGGGGCGAGTTCCTGCGCCTGCGCGAGCAGGAGTTCGTCGTGGCGGCGAGAGCGCTCGGGTTCTCGTCGTGGCGGACGATCTTCCGGCATGTCTTGCCCAACGCGATGAGTCCCGTCATCGTGAGCGCGGCCTTCGCCGTCGCATCGGGCATCCTCACCGAGTCCGTCGTCTCGTTCCTCGGTTTCGGCGTGCGTCCGCCGCAGGCGTCGTGGGGCTCGCTCGTCAACGAGTCGAAGAGCCCCGACCACTGGTGGATTCAGGTCTTCCCCGGCCTGCTGATCTTCCTCACGGTCACTTGCTACAACCTCGTGGGTGACGCCGTGCGCGATGCCCTCGACCCCAAGTTGAAGGTGTGACCTTGTCCGAGACGAAGCAAGACACCGATAGGGAGCGGCGTGGGGCGGCCGTGCCGTTGCTCGAGCTCAAGGATCTCAGGACGTACTTCTACAGCGAGGAGGGCGTGGCCCGCGCCGTCGACGGCGTCAGCTACACGCTGCTCGAGGGCGAGACGCTCGGCGTGGTCGGCGAATCGGGCTGTGGCAAGAGCGTCACGGCGCTCTCGGTGATGCAGCTCATCCCGATCCCGCCCGGCAAGATCGTGGACGGTGAGATCCTCTTCCGCGGCAAGAATCTGCTGGAGCTCACGGGCGCTGAGATGCGCAAGATCCGTGGCAACGAGATCGCCATGATCTTCCAGGAACCGATGACGGCGCTGAACCCGGTCTACACGGTGGGGAATCAGATCATCGAGACCGTGATGCTTCACCAGGGACTCAGCAAGCTCGCGGCGCGCGACCGCGCGATCGAGATGCTGTCGAAGGTCGGGATCCCCAGCCCGGAGTCGCGCGTGGACGACTACCCGCACCAGTTGTCGGGCGGGATGCGTCAGCGGGTCATGATCGCGATGGCGATGTCGTGCGGCCCCAGCCTCCTCATCGCCGACGAGCCCTCGACGGCGCTCGACGTCACCATTCAGGCCCAGATCCTGAATCTCATCGCCGAGCTCCAGGAGGACACCGGGATGAGCGTGCTCCTCATCACGCACGATCTGGCCGTGATCGCGGAGACGGCCGACCACGTCGCCGTCATGTACGCCGGCAAGGTGGTCGAATACGCGGGCACGCCCGAGCTGTTCGAGCGCCCGCGGCACCCCTATACGATCGGGTTGTTCCGCTCCCTGCCCGACCTCGCGGCGCCGGGTCAGCGCCTGCCGACGATCCCGGGGGTCGTGCCTTCGGCCTTCCACTTCCCGAGCGGCTGCCGGTTCCGGACGCGCTGCTCCATCGCCACGGACCTCTGCGCGCGGTCGGAGCCGCCGCTCGCGAAGGTCGCGGACTCGACCGACGTGCACACCGTGGCCTGCCACCACCTCGCGGAGGCGCAGACGCTGTGAGCAACAGGAACGGGAGTCCCCTCATCGAAGTCGAGGGTCTCAAGAAGTACTTTCCGATCCACAAGGGCCTCTTCTCGCGCCACGTGGGCGACGTGCGGGCCGTCGACGGCGTGTCGTTCAGGGTCGGCCGCCGCGAGACGCTCTCGCTGGTGGGGGAGTCGGGCTGCGGCAAGACGACGACCGGCCGCGTGCTCCTGCGGCTGCTCGAGCCCACCGCGGGTCGGGCGGTCTACCGACCCGATCCCGGCAGCGCGCCCGTCGAGCTCTTCGAGCTCTCGCAGCGCGAGATGCGGCCTTACCGGCGCGACTTGCAGATCATCTTCCAGGATCCGTACGCCAGCCTCAACCCACGCATCACGGTCGGCAACACGATTGGGGAGCCTCTCAAGGTGCATGGCATCGCCAAGGGGTCCGCGCTCCAGGATCAGGTCGAGGACCTCCTGCTCAAGGTCGGCTTGCGGCCCGAAATCGCGAACCGATACCCCCACGAGTTCTCGGGTGGCCAGCGTCAACGCATCGGAATCGCGCGGGCGCTCGCGCTGCGCCCGAAGCTCATCGTGTGCGACGAAGCCGTCTCGGCGCTCGATGTGTCGATCCAGGCGCAGGTGATCAACCTCCTGAAGGATCTGCAGGAAGAGTTCGGCATCTCCTACATCTTCATCGCCCACGACCTCTCCGTCGTGAAGTACATCTCCGATCACGTCGCGGTCATGTATCTGGGTCGGATCGTCGAGCAGGGGACGACGCGCCAGATCTTCGAGGATCCTCGCCATCCCTACACGCAGGCGCTCCTCTCGGCGATTCCGAAGCCAGACCCGAAGGAGCGTCGGCGCCACATCCCGCTGGAGGGTGACGTGCCTTCGCCGATCCACCCGCCGTCCGGCTGCCACTTCCACACGCGCTGTCCCGTGGTGGAGGACCGGTGCCGAGTGGAGTTTCCCGCGACCCACGACCTGGGCGATGGTCACACGGCGGCTTGCCACCTGCTCGGGCAGCAGGCGTAGGAGCGCGCCCGTCAGAACTCGGCTAGCTGCACGTCGTAGTCGTGCCGCAGCACCTCGGCGAGCTCGCGAAAGTCGTCGACGACGTGCGTCGGTTCGATGTTGGCGACATTCGCCTGGGGCTTAGCAGCGCGCCGACACCAGGCCGTCACCATGCCGAGGCTCATCGGCGGCACGACGTCGTTGGTGAGACTGTCGCCGACGTACATGACCTCTTCGGCGGGCAGGCCGAGCCCGCGCAGCGCCGCGGCGTAGAGCTTCGGATTCGGCTTTGCGATCCCGACCTGATCGGAGATGAAGATTGCCTGCGGATCGAAGAGCGGCACGAGGCCGAGCCGGATGAGCTTCTCAGCCTGCTTCGCGGTCCAGCCGTGAGTCACGATTCCCGTCGCGAGGCCTGCCCCGCGGAGGGCGGTGAGCAACGGCTTCACGTCGGAGAACGGTTCGAGCTCACGGAACTTGGTGTCGTGGTACGCCACCACGCCGGCGGCCACGATGAGCGCCGGGTTGACCCCCGCGTGCGCTTCGGCGGGAAAGCGCATGAGGAGCTTGTCGTAGTGATGCGAAAAGTTGGAGCTGAACTCGCGGATCACCTCGTCGAGCTCCCGGCAGACTTCCACTTCGTCCAGCTTCAGCCCCGCGCTGATCATGCCTCGCACGGCATTGCGGCGCGCGCGGCGGGCGAACTCCGTCGTGGAGTAGAGCGTGTCGTCGATGTCGAAGAGGATGGCCCTGAGTGCCATGGTTCCCTTGAAGGTCAGGGACGCGGACATCTGAGTCAAGCTTCTCCTGCATGGGATCCATGCCGGCACGGCCGTGCAGAAAGGAGCGGGCGGCGCAGCCGCAGTGGCCCCGCAGGACCTCGGCCAAGCGCCAATCCCCGGCCCGTGGGCCGTTTCGGGCGTGCGCGAGCCACAGGTCTCACACCCGGTATGCGCCCTGCGCGACACCGGACACTCCGGCGGATCGCACCCGGTACCAGGGCGTGGACGGCGTGCCCACCGCGTGGCCTGGAGGGCGCAACTCGCTCTCCAGCGTTGGCGAACAGAGACGTGGAAAAGAGCGCTTCCACCGAAGAGGAGCGAGACCGCGGGCACGATCCAGCACGGTTCGAAGCTGTTGCGCCCTGCCCACCCGTCGCTCCACTCCTCTGCGCGTGTGAAGCACGGACTTGGGCGCGAGAGTGCCCTTCGATGACTCCCGCCCGACACTGCGACGGAGCACCGGCCGATCACCGCGCCGATACCGATCCACGACGGGCTCGAGCCGACCTCGCCGGGGTAGCTCGTGCCTCCTGGGCGTGATATGCCCCGAGGAGGCGTCACTCACGGCGATGCAGCTTTGCCCCAGTGCAGTCATCTGGTAGGCCGCTAGGCCCGCGCCCGCGGCCCAGAGGCATGCCGATACTCGCGACAGACCCCTTGTCCCGGCGGCGAGTCGCAGGGGGAGCCAGGAACGGCCTACGCCCCGACGGCTTCGCGCTGTGCGCGAACTGCATTCTGCGCCGCCACGGCAGGGTGCTGAGCCCTCCCTGCCGCGGGACCTACTAGTAATTCTGCTCGAGCTTCTTGGCCACGGCTTCGCGGACGTCGGAGATCTGGGCCCGGATGAGGATCATGAGGGACTGACGCTCGTCGCTGTAGCCCTCGCTCTTGAAGAGGAGCCCGATGAGCGGGATCTTCGCGAGCCACGGCACTTCCGCCCGGCGCTCGATATTGCGGATGTTGCTCAGGCCGCCGAGGAGGATCGAGCCGCCGTCGGGGAGGATCGCCGAGGTGTTCACGCTCTGAACCTCCAACTCGGGAAGCTGGAAGCTGACCGACGAGGTGTTACCACCGAGGGTCGTCGAGAAGTTCCTGAGTGCGATCACCTTCGCCACGGTGGGCTGAATCTCGAGGGTGAGGTACTTCCGGTCGTGGTGGATCGTCGGGCGGACGTCGAGCACGACGCCTTCCTGGAGGACGTTGATCTGCGGGTCCGCGACCGCCTGGAATTGGGCGACCTCGACGTCGAAGTCCTGGATGTAGGCCTGCTGGTTGATGACCGCGACGTAAGCGCGCTGCGTGTTGTGCACGCTGAGCATCTGGCTGTTGATCAGCTCGAACTGGCTCGACTTCTCGACCGCGCGCAGGATGGCGGAGACCTCGAGGTCGTTCAGGAACGTGAGCTGCATGGTCATGCCGCCCATGACCGATAGGGCACTGCCCAACGCATCGCCGAAGAAGTTCTCGGTCCGGCCGAGGAATTCACCGTCCTCGCCGTCGTCGTAGAAGAAGCCGGCGGATGGCGGACCGGCAGCGCCCTGGCCCGATGAGCCCGTGCCACCGTTGTCGAGACCGCGGGAGGCCATGTCCTCGAGACCGTTCGTGACGTCGTCGAGGATACTGTCGTCGAGGCCGCGGAAGTCGACGCCGATCTCCTGGATCCAGTTGTCACCGACCGTCATGAACTTCGATTCGATCGTTACGAGGGACGAGTTGAACCGACGGAGGTCCTCGAGGAAGTCCTTGACCTCCTGTTGAACCTCGGCGGATTGCACGACCAGGATGAAGCTCTCACCCACCTCGATCGAGATTCCGTCCTCGTCCCAAGTGTCTTTGGCGACGTTGTCCTGGATCAGCGTGGAGAGGTCGTCGATCTCGATCAGCCGCGGGCTCTCGAGGATGCCGCCGAACGGGCCGCCGCCGTCGTCGTCCTCGAGCTCGTCGAGCAGTCGGAGGCGGTCGATGCGGGGGCCGGTGAAGTCCGTCACACCGACGATGAGGTCCTGTACGTCGTGGTTGACGATGATCGGCACGCCGCGGGCGCGAGCCTTCGTGGTGACGAGCACCGCGTCGTGGCGGATGGTCCAGGTGACATCTTCCCCGGCCATGTCGGTGATCAGGTTGAGGGCCTGCTCGACGGACAGCTTGTTCTCGAAGTTGAAGTTGAAGACGATCGCCTCGTCGAGCACGGCGTTCTCGGCCGCGGGATCGACGACCAGGGGCAGCCCCGTGAATTGGCGGATGAGGTCGATCACCGAGCGGAGGCTCTCCTCCTCCTCGACGCCGGGGAGGAACACGCTCGTCGCACTCAATTGCTGGCGGAGGGCGATGTCCGACTCGGACATCCTCTGCGTGAGGTCGAGGCCGCGCCGGGCCTGGCGGGTGATGGTCATGGCGCGCCAGACGTCCGGGTCGGGGTAGGTGATGACGCCGGTCCAGGGGATCTGGAGTTCCTGGAGGTGCTCGTGCCAGCGCGCAAATTCCTCGCGCTTGTTCTCGATGTAGTCCTTGCGGACCTTATCGCGACCGGCGCGGAATGCCGCGTCGCGGACCTCGGTCGCCTGTTCGTTCCGCGGTGACTTGCGCAGCGCCTGGTCGGCGAAGTCCATGGCCGCGTCGTACTCTCCCCTGTCGAACGCGGTGAAGGCCTGGTCGAGCATCTGCGCCACGATTGCCGCGCGCCGGCCGCTCTCGGCTGCCTCGCGCTGCTTCAGTGACTCGTACGCTTCCCGTTGAGCGGTGAGCCGCTGGGACTGGGTCCAGGCCTCGCGGTCGGCCTTCGCGCGCTCCAGCAGGGCGTCGGCCTCCGTGTCGATCCCGCCCCAATCGATGGAGTACGGGGCGACGAGGATGCTCGTGCGGCACAGCGAGAGCTCCGTGATCGCCGTGTCGTAGTCGCCGCGGGCGAGGGCGAGTTTGCCCTTGCGCAACTGGTCCTGCACATCCGCGCGGAGCTGCTGGAATCGCAGCGCGGCCTCGTCGGCGAGGAGCTTGGTGATCGTCTCGTACTCCGCCGCGGGTCTGCCCTGCAGGGCATAGACTTCGGAGAGCAGGCGCTTCGCTTCCAGATTGTCGGGGTCGATATCGAGCGCCGCCACGAGCTCGCGCGATGCGTCGTCGAGTAGCACGCGGTCGAGGTGCTCCCGCGCCTGTTCGATGTGGCTCTCGACCAGGAACCGCTGCTTCTGCTGGGCGAGCGTGAGGCGCCGGGCCTCCTGGCCGAGCATCCCACCGGGCTCCCCCTGCTGAGTGCCACCGCCTGGTCCCGTGCGGTCTTCGACGCGCGGCTGGGCCGGTACCTCTTCGAGCTCTTTCATGCTCTCGGTCTTCGGCGTGCTGGAGCAGCCGGCGAGGAGCAGGAGCGAGACGGACAGTACGTATCCAGCGTTCCTCATTCGAAGTCTTCTTCTCGAGCTATTCGGTTGCGCGGGGGGCCGTGTGTCGAACTACCCGGGGGGCATCGGACGGCTACCGGGAAACCAGTGCGTGGAGGGGCTGATGTGCGCGCCGGGAGGCGCGCGATCGAGGGGGCAGGGGCGGGCCGCGCGGACACGCCGGAGGGGGGGCATCGCTCAGCGTCGACGCGCGAGACCGAACGAAATTGGGGAGCGGAACGATACCCGAAATCCGCCGCTCCGGTCAAAGCCAACGTCCAAAAACAACCCGCTCTGGCACAAGGACTCAGCGCGAGGGCTTCGAGCGGACCAACCTGTGCAGGTCACGCCTCGGTGGCCCGCGGGCCGGGTTATGAAAGCGGGGCGGAACGGCCATGGCCGTTCCGCCCCGCCTGCCGGCGACCGGTCCGCCCGACTCGGGCGCTACTTCTTGCTCTCGGGGTAGGCACCCACGAAGGTGATCTCGTTGAATCCGGCAGTCAAAGCGATGTCGAGCACCTTGACGACGTCGCCGTACACGATGTCCGTGCGCGCATCGACCGTCGACGCCCGGTCCGGATCCTTCTTGTGCAGCTCCTTGAGTCGGCGCCCGAGCTCCTCGAGCTCGGTCATCTTCTTCGGACCCACCGAGTACTCGATCACGCGCGTGTCGTCGTAGTACCAGCGCCCCGTACCCTCGTACGGCTCGCCGTTGGAGTTGAGCTTGCCCCCCTCGACCCGCACTCGCAAGAGGATCTCGACCTTCTCCTGGGGCTCGGCCTCCGTCGTGTTCACGCCGACGTCCTTCGGCAGGTAGGCGGCGAGCTTACCCTCGAGCGTCTTGAACCTGAGGGTGCACATGAAGAAGATCAAGAGCAGGAACACGACGTCGATCATCGGCGTCATCTCGAGATCGCAATTGTCGGCCGCGAGTTCTTTGAGTTGATCCATGGCTATTGTTCCGGGTCCTCATCTTTGGGCTCGGCGGCGGCCAACTGGATCTTCCAGATCGCGACGTTGGTCTCTCCGCAGAACTCCATCACCTTCTGGATGTAGCGGAAGGATGTGCTCTGGTCGGCGCGGAGGAGGAGGAAGTCGCCGGGGATCGGGTCGCCGGTCCCGACCTTGTGCTCGTTGAGGATGCGCCCGCAGCCGCAGAGCGCCTCCCCGGTCTCCGTGAAGTGCTCCTTGTCCATCCGGTCGGAGACGTCGGAGAGCCAGATCTTCATCTCCTTGAAAGGATCCGGGCTCTTGTCATCGATCTCCGGGTCGTACTTGATCTTCTTGCGCACGACCATCTGGCCGGCGTAGTTGATGTTCAGGACCGGCCGCCACTCGTCAGGGTCGGGCTTGTCCGGGGTCGCGTGGATGGCCACCGGTAGCTTGATCTCCTCCAGGTCCTGCTGCGTCAGGTCCGTGATGATCATGAAGAAGATGATCAGGAGGAACACGACGTCGATCATCGGCGTCATGTCGAGCTCGATGTCCGTCTCTGGGTCGTGCTTGGCCAGGTTCATGGCTCGATTCTCGGGGTGCTCAGGGTGCTTCGGGGCGGGGTCGGATCGTGCTCCGCACTTGCCCGCGCCTGCGGCGGCGCGGGCCGGAACTCCGGGGAGCTCTACCCGGCAGGGCCGGGCAGGCTACTCCACGGGGGAAATTGTCATGCGCTCCCGGTGCTGCGGAAGCGCTCGAACAGGTCCTCGACGATGGCGCCGAGCTCGATCACGGTCCTCACCATGCGGTTCCTGAGGAACGCGAAAGCCGCCGTCACGGGGATGGCCACGACCAGGCCGAACAGGGTGGTGAGCAGGGCCTGGGAGATACCCCCGGCCAGCTCGGCGGGGGATGCCTGGCCGCCGGAGGTCGCGATCACGTTGAACGCCTTGACCATGCCCGCCACCGTTCCGAGCAGACCCATCATGGGCGCCGTGTTGGCGATGAGGGAGAGCCAGCCGATCTTCTGGTGAAGCTTGATCGACTCCTCGTCGCCCATCTCCTCGAGCGCCTTCTCAATGGTCTCGAACGGGTGCCCGATTTTGGCGATTCCCGCGCCACACACGCGCGTGAAGTAGTTGGGCTCGTTCTCGCAGAGCTCCATCGCCTCCTGGAACTGCTCCTCGTCGAAGAGAGCCTGGATCTCATCGATCAACTCCGGGGGCGCCAGCTTGTCGCGCTTCATCGAGAAGACGTTCTCGATGATGATCGCGAGCGAGACGACGGACAGGCCGATGATCGCGAGGCCGATCGGACCGGACGCCTTGATGAGCGAACCGATCGTCTCTTCAGGGGGGCCCCCGGCCTGGGCGAGGACGGGAGCCGCCGTCGCCATGAAGGCGGCGAGGAACGCCAATGAGGGGATGACCAGGGTGGACATCCGGGCTTGGAGCTTGTTCAGGTTCATGACCGAGGTGCTGGGGGCGGATGGGGGATGGGATGGAGACCGGAACGATCGCGGAGGATCGAGTGCCGGGCTTGCGGGACTTAGAGTGTCTTGAGGAGTTCGGCCGCCTTCCGGGCGGAAGGGGTGTTTCCGTAGTGGTCTCTGACCTGGGTCAGCCACGTCTTCGCCGAGGCGACGGCGTCCTTGTCCTGCAGCCTCAGCGTGCTGTCAGCGAGGCCGACGAGGGCCCGGGCCGCGCTATCGCCGCCCCTGGGATCGGTGGCGGATACTCTTGCGAACTCGACCTGTGCGAGTCGGTTCTGGCCGTTCGCGAGGAACGCCTCCGCGAGACCGAGGCTGGCGGCCTGGCGTTCGGCGGCGCTCTCGGGCGCGCGCGCGATCCGGCCCTGGAAGAACGTGATGGCCTGGCTCGCCTGGCCCCCCGCGAGCATGCAGAACCCTTCGCCCACGACGGCTTCACCCTGGGCGGCGACGAGTCGCACGCGGATCGGGGAGCGCTCGTCCGCGATCTCGGCGGCCATGCTCCGGAGCGAGCCCTCGATCGTGGCGAAGAGCTCGCGCGCGGCGAGCGTATCACCGGCCGCGAGATAGGCGTGGGCGGCGTCCAGTCCGGCGTTGAGGCACAGTTCGCGGTCGTATCCCTTCGTCGCCGGCTCGTTCGCGCCCTCCTCGTACAGCGACTTGTACGCCTCCGCCGCCGCCCGCGCGTCGCCAGTGAGCAGGAGGGCTCGTGCCCGCAGGTTGCGGACTCTTGGGACGTGGCGGTCGTTCGTGAAGCCCGACAAGAACTTGTCGCACTCCTCCACGCAGGCCGTGAACTGATTCGAGTCCGCAGCCCCCCAGGCGAAGAGCTCCGAGGCCGCGCGGAACCGGGCCGCGGCCTTCACGACCTCGCGCGCGCCCGCGTCCGTTGCGGCGAGCTTGAAACTGCTGACGGCATTCTCGTGGTCGCCGCGCTCGCTGTACTTGAGGCCGTCCTCGAAGGGTACGGGCACCTTGCCCCAGACGATCTTCACCACTTCATCGCTCGCGAGCTTCTGCTCCTTGTTGTCGTGGGTGAAGCGGACGGCATCGAGCGAGTTCTCGGTGACGATCCCCGGCACGGCGGACACCGTGCCCTTCCTCACGTTCACCTTGTAGATCTGGTCGGGACGCGCGGCGGTGGCTTGCGCGGCGACCGGTGGGGTGAAGAGCGCGGTGAAGAACAAGGTTGCGAGGAGCCCGGCCCCGAGGCCCGAGCCCAGGGAAAGGCGCTTCAAGACGCTGTTCGTCGAGGGTCCTTCCATGGTGAGGGCGAACATCATAGCGAGGGGGCTTCTCGTCACAACCAAAAGTTCGGCGGGCAGGTTGGCCGTGGAGCTCATTCCTGGGCCAGCTTATTCTTGAGCCACAGGAACCGTTGCCTGAGGACCTGTCCCCCCAGCGCATCGCGCAGCGCCTGGGGCGTCTCCTCGGATTCACACCACACTTGGACGTAATCGAACTGCGGGGCCTGGTCCTCGATGCCGGCGAGTTGGCTGCGGGCACTCTCCCGCTTGCGGGAGTTGATGTTGCTCCACACGTAGTACGTGTAGACCACCATGAACTTCTGCTCGTACCACTCGCACGAGGTCCACTTCTGGCCGCCCTGGGCGATCGCCGCAACCTTCTTCGCGACGAGCTCGAACTCGGCCTCGTCGTCGCCCGCCCCGGGTACGATCGTGATCTGGTCCCGCGGGCCCTCGATCCAGCCCGTCACCGACCGCGCCCAGTTCAGGATCACGGTCTTACCCGGGCGAATGGTGTCGTCCTGGATGAGCGGGCCGAGTACGGCGCGCGCCTCGACGAGCTTCTTCTGCTTCACGAGGGCCTGGCCGAGGTCGGGGATCACGTACTTTCTGACGCCGTCGCGCTCGTCGGCGGACTCCCCGAAGCTCACGATGATCCGCTCGAGCACACCTTGGGCTCTCGCCCACTCCTCGAGCTCCATCCAGTGACTCGACTCGTTGCGCAGGTTGCCGTAGGACGGTGAGCTCGCCGTCGAGTTGGAGAGCTCCAGGAGCTCCGCCATCTCCCGCAACAGGGCCGGGTCGTCGCTGTCGCCCCGTGCCGTCTTGAGCACGTTGTAGAACCTGAGCGACGTCGCGCCCGTCCGCCGTTCATTGGGGTACAGCTCGACCATTCTGGTGAATGTCGCGCGGGCCGCCGGGCGGTCCCCGAGACCGAGCTGGCTCTTGACGACCATCTGCATGGCCCATGGCGCGAGGAGCGGTTGCTCCGGGTACCGCGTCTCGAAGCCGTCGAGGTAATCGATGACTCGCTGGTACTCCGCCTCGTCCCCGTCGGGCACGGCGCGATTGAAGTGGATCATGCCGCGGTAGAACTCGGCAGTCGCGGAGGCCTCCCTGCGCTTGCCCAGCGCCGTCGGGCTCGTCACCCCCGCTGCGTCGGTGCTCTTCAGGAACCCCTCGAGGTACTCGTTGAAGATCTCGAGCGCGCCGTCGATGTTCCCGAGCCGCCACTCGCACGTTCCGATCTTGACCTGCGCGAGCTCCCAGAGCACCGAGCCCTTGGGGACTCTCGCGAAGTGCTCGATGCCCCGCGCCCAGTCCTGGTCGGGCTTGCGAATGGCCTTCAAGCCGTTGTTGAACTCGATCTGGTCCGCACTCTTGGTGCCGACATCCAACACGATCTGCTCGGCTTCGGTGACCATCGTGTCGAACGTCTCACGCTCCAGGACGGCGTCGTCGGCAACGCGCGTGATCATCTTGTAGTAGCCTTGGGCGTTCAGCTCGTCGTACTCGATGTCGCCGCGCCACGCCGTGCAGCCCTCGCGGAAGGCCATCGCCGACTCGAGCCGCCGATCCATCCTGCGAAAGGTGTTGCCGATGTTGTTCATCACCTTCGCGCCGTACTCGATGCGCGAGGCCTGATCCTGGCCTTCGATGGCCCGCAGAACGCGCCGGAACCCGTCGAGCGCGAGCTTGTAGTTCTTGTCGTAGTACTCACCCTGCGCGGCCTCGAACAGGACGTCCGGGGCGGGCGTCGTGCCGGGCCGCGTGATGATCTCGGCGATCAGCTTCTGGGCCCGGATCTGGAGCGTGCGGCCCCTGTTCTCGTCGTTCACGCGCTGGGCGACCTTGAGCGCGAAGTTCAGGCTATCGATCTGGTTCCGCTTCGAGTGGCCCTGCCCCTTCATGGCCTCTTCGGTCTCGTACCATTCCGCGTGCCCGGTCGCGAGGCTACCGCCCACGAAGCCGCCGGCCTCGAGCACCGCGCGGGCGACATCGAGCATCGCGAGGTACCCGTACCCGCTGAGCGGAATGCCCTCAGCGCGTTCCGCGTTGTAGAAGTGCAGGCCGAACAGTGCAGCGTTCGCGGCGTCGCCCAGGTTCGTGAGTGCTTCCAGCAGGCCCGAGGTCGCGAGCTGGAGGAACTTGAAGCGCATCTGCTTCTCGCTCTCGCTGACCCCGTTCTTCTTGAGGTCCGCCCATTCCTTCGGGTCCGTGGGCCATGCCGACTGGACGACATACTGGTAGAACCCCGCGGCTTCGGCCCAGTCCTTCTGGTACGCGTACACCTTGCCGAGGCCCATGAATGCCCGGAGGCCCGCGGGGGAGTCCTCGCCCGCGTCGAACGCGAGCTGTTCGAAGGCCTCGATCGCGCTCCCGTAGTAGTAGGTGCCGTCCTCTTGAGTCTGCGCGATGTCCGCGAGCATGTTGCCGCGGTTCAGCATGAGAGCGTGCAATTCCCGCGTCTGAGCCTCGGTGCGTTCATCCTTCGCGATCGCCTCGAGCTCGGCGATGAGGTCGCCGGTCTTCTCGACCGCCGCCTGCAGGACCTCGCTCTGTCGGAGCTTGAGCCGGTCGACATCCTCGCCGACCGCCTCTTCGAGGGCGGCCTCGAGCGCCCGGGCGTACAAGGCCGAGGTGTCGACCAGCGCGGCTTCCGCGGAACCACGGAGCTCGGAGTACGGGTTCCGCTCGATGAACTGCAGGTAGGACGTCAGGGCGCGCTCGAAGAGCGCCTCGCGCTTCCCATGTTCGCGCTCGTTGCGGGCGCCGATGGCGTACACCTCGCACCGGACGAGGGCGAGTTGCTCGCCCATCTTGCCGGTCACGCCCTCGGTCTCGACCTCCTCGATGACCTCTTCGGCGAGGTCCACGAAGGACCACTCGGAGGCGAGCCCGCGGGCGAACGCGATCTCGGCCTTGACCTTCGCGGCGTTCTGGGCGAGGGCGGGGGCGGGAACCAGGCAGAGGGCGGTCGCGGCTGCCCACGTAGAGGAGGACCCAAGAGCGTTCATGTCGTTCTTACCGATTTGGACCGATCGAGCGGGGAGCTGGGCGGGTTGGAGTGGGATGGGACGGCAGGCGCACGGTGGCTTCGGTCACCGCGCTTCCGCTCGATAAGGATCCTCTTGGTTACCCGCGGTTGCGGGTCGGACTACAAAAATTGGGGCTGACCGTCCCAGATGGCGTGCGTCGTGGGCGGGAACTGAAGCCCAGGTTGGGGCGCGTTCGCAAGAACGTCGCCGACGCCAGGTGAACGAGGGTGTCCCGTGCCGCGGGATCGGGGGATGCTCTCCGCCGGCGGGACGCCGGATCACTCGCCCAGTCCGAGCTCGGCCGGGGTCGGTTCCTTCTCCTCTGGGATGACGATGTTCGCTCGCAGGAGGATGAGGAGCTTGCGGTTCGAAATGAAGGTGCCCTTGCGTTCGAAGAGCGCGGAAAGGATGGGGATCTTGTTCAGGATGGGCACGCCCGAACGCTGGTCCTGCTTCTCCGAGACCTTCATGCCTCCGAGCAGGATCGTTCCGCCGTCGGGCATCGGGACGGACGTCCGGATACGCTGGATCTCCACGCTCGGGAGCTGGATGGTGACCGAGCTCTGGCTGCCGAGGGTCGTCACGCGTTCCTCGATGGGACGCTTGAGCACGGCGATGGTGGGGCGCAGCTCCATCGTGATGAAGCGGCGGTCGGCCGAGACGACGGGCCGTACGTCGAGGATCACACCGTCCTGGATCACCGCGATGATCGGGTCGGCGATCGATGCCGCCTGGGCGATCTCGACGTCGAAGTCCTGGACGTAGGCCACCTGGGTCAGCACCGAGAGGTTGGCGCGCGCGGCGTTGTGGACCAGGATGCGCGGAGCGGTCACGAGCTCGATGCGCTCCGACTTGGAGACCGCGCGCAGGATGAGCTCGAGTTGCATGTCGTTCATGTAGGTCCACTGGAACGACAGACCGCCGGAGCCGAGCAGCACATCCTCGTTGCCGAGGCTCATGTCGTACAACTGCTCGACGCGCGCCTTGATGTCGCCGTCCTCGCCTTCGTCGTAGAAGGCACCGAGGTCCGAGCCCTGGCCGATCTCCGAGCCGAGGTCATTCTGAGTCGACGCGTCGCCGAAGTCGTTGAAGTCCTTGCCGTTGACCCCGAGGCCCGGTTGCCCGAGACCGCGGAAGTCGACGCCGATGTCCTCGAGGAAGTTGTCCTCGACCTTCATGAAGCGGGCCTGGATATCGACCATGATGCCGGTCGCTTCGCGGAGATCCGCGAGGAGCTGCTCGATCTTCTCGTGGACCTCCGGGACCTGGTTGACGACGAGCTGGCCGACGTCCGTGATCTGAATGGAGTTCGCCGGATCCATGTCCCAGGACTCGGGATTGATGTTGTTCCGGATCAGGTCTTCCAGGATGGTCGACGTGACCACGTTCGCTTCCCGCTCCTCGATGTCCTCGTCCGGAGCCACGATGCCGCCCGAGGGGGAGATATTGATGTCGCGCCCCGGGTAGTTGGGGATCGGGTGCAGGACGTCCTGGACGGAGTAGGTCCTGAGGATCTGGCCGCCGAGCATCTCCTCGGTCGTCACGAACTTCACGACGCCGTCCTCGATCTTCCACCGCAGGTTCTCGGACGTAGCGCTGATGATGTCGAGCACCTTCTTCACGCTGCGGTCAGGGAGCTGGAGGATGATGTTCGTTTCCTCTTCGTCGAGGTCGTCGATGACCTTGGTGCTGATCCAGAAGTTCACGCCCGTCAGCGACTGCATGAACGAGGCGACTTCCTCCAGCGGTGAGCCGTCGCCGTCGGGGCCACCGAAATTCGGGGCGAAGTGCAGGGCTTCGAGCTTGGCCATGACCGCGGCGCGCTCCTCTTGCGAGCCGACATCGACGTTTCCGTGCTGGAGCGGCTTGCGCAGACGAACCTCGGCCCAGCGGTCGAGCGCGAACTTCAACGGCTCCGTCTGCGGCACGTTCATCGTGTCGAGGTCTTCGAAGGTGCGCAGCCACTGCTCCCGGTAATGCCTGCGGTTCGTCTCGTCCGTCTTGTGGTGGCGGAGCTCGCGCGCCGACGTCAGGAGCCGATTCGCGGTCTCGTTGCTCGGATCCTCGATGAGGATCAGCCGGCACCACGTCTCGGCCTGGCCGAACTGCTCGTTGACGAAGGACTCGTTGGCGCGCTTGTAGTACTCCCGCAGCTTGTTCTCGCGACGCGTGCGCTCGGCCTCCTCGGCCAACTCGGCCTGGCGCTCGGACTCCTCGCGCTCGAGGCGGGCAATCTCGGCGGCGGACTCGTCGCGCATGCGGATGGCTTCCGTGACCTTGGCGTTCACGATGCGCTCGTCCAGCGTGCCCGTGGCGATCATCGGGTGCCAGCGCAGGATCGTCTCGGCCTGCCGGTAGTGCTCCACCGCTTCGTCGAAGCGTCTGTCGCGGAGGGCGTTGTCCCCATCCATGACCTGCTGGTCGACGGCGATGAGGGCCTGTGCGCGCTTCACCATGGCGCGGTCCGTCTCGTCCTGCAGCGCGTCGGCGGCGGAAGCGTAGCTATCACCCATCAGGGCCTGAACACGCCGCAGCCGCTCGCGCGCCTGCTCGTTCGCGGGATCGAGCTCGAGCGCCGACGAGTAGCTGGTCAAGGCCGCCTCGAGGTCCGCGCGATCGAGCTCCCCGTCGCCGCGCTGGATGTACTCGCCCGCCAGCGACCGTGCCTGCTGCCGGCGACGGGTGTAGCGCGCGGCTTCGTCCTGCAGGCCACCCTGCATCGCCGCGGGCGTGGGGGCGGACGCCATCGTCGCGGGCGCCGAAGCCTCGACGGGGGCCGCTACGGGGCCCGTGCTCGTCGGCGGAGCGGCGGTGGCGCCGGAGTCCGCGGCGGATTCCGAAGAGCGGCAGGAGACGATCGCGGCGAGGAGCAGCAGAGTGACGGGCAAGCGCAACCGCATGGGTTTTCTGGCCTTCCTGAGAAAATGAGGGGGACGGGATCGCGGTGTCCGCGGCGCGCCCGTCGCTCGTCGGCTATTGGCGCGCGGACACACGATCCGAGTTCTCTGGTGAAGAGCGCTCGTACGGGTCCTTCGTATCGAGGACGACTGGGAGTTGTGGATCGACTTCCCGGGAGGGGGAGGGGGAACGGGACCGGAGGAGCCTGCGGGGACGCGCCCCTGGCGACGACGCGCGTCGCGGAGGTCAACTCCGGCGTGGGGGAAGCGGTGAAGACAATGAGCGGTTGGGTGAGCGGAACGACTGGAGCGCGGGGGGAACCAAGGTTGGGCGCGGGTTGGGCGCGTTCGATGCCGCTGAACCCGACGCCATGCTCGCGCGCGGAGTGCTGCTCCGTCTCGACCCTTCGAATTGTTGGAAACCTCCGTCTCCGAGGCATTTGCGCTCGAATGCGGATTGGCGAAAAGAACGCGGAGCATACTCGGCGCCCCAGCGGCGGTCAACCGCCGGCAAGGGCCGACCCCGGCACCGGATCGCGCCCCGGCTACCGCGCGGGCAGGGGGAGGTAACGATCCGCGTGGGTCCCTTTTCCCCGATGCCGCAGGCGCGGGGCCTCGGCCACCCTCTTCCTCAGTCCGACTCCCCCCCACAGTCCCGAACAGTCGGAGAACGGAACGGAACGGTTCGGATCGGACCGGCACGGGCACGCCAGCGAGCCGCCGATGACCCCCGGCTGACCGGCATTGCCACCCACCCAGGGCCTCGACCACCCCGCGGCCCCCGGGGTTGCACCGCGCTTGCCCGATCCTGCTCGCCCTGGGTCATCCTCGCCCCGGCAGTGGGATGCCGGCCGTGCGCATCGCCAGTTGGATATCCTCCCAGCAGGCCTGCTTCATATGGGGGCTCCGCAGGAGGAACGCCGGGTGGTAGGTGGCCACGACCGGCCGGCCCGCCCGATGGTGGACGCGGCCGCGCATCTGGCCCATCGAGGCGTCGCTCCCCAGCAGGTGACCCGCGGCGTGGCGCCCCAGGGCGATCAGGATCTTCGGGTCCGCGAGCTCGATCTGCCGGTCCAGCCAGCCGGTGCAGAGCCGCTTCTCCGCCGGCGAGGGATCCCGGTTGTCGGGGGGCCGGCACTTGAGGACGTTGCAGATGACCACATCCGCCCGCCGCAGGCCCATGCCCTTGACGATGATGTCGGTGAGGAGCCCACCGGCGGGTCCGACGAACGGGACGCCCTGCTGATCCTCGTGGTAGCCCGGGGCCTCGCCCACGAACATGACGCCGCTGGCGCCGGTGCCGTCGGCGAACACGGTCTGCGTGCGGGTCTTGCACAGCTCGCACGCCTCGCACCCGGCGACGGCCGCGCGCAGGCTCGCGAGGTCGCCGGCGGCCGCGGCGCGCGCGCGCAACTCTCGCACGGCGGGGTCGCTCTGCTCGCCGCCGGCCGAGCCTGGCGGACTGGCGAGGGTCGTCTCCATGGCTCGCGCGGGCGCCGGACCAGGTGCGGGAGATGGGCCGCGCGTGCCCGCCGCGGGCTCGCGGCGCGGCTCCGGGACCGGCTCCGGCGGCACGCTCTCGACCGGCCGTGCGCCCCGGCGCAGCCCAAAGCTCGTGCGCCGCCGCACCGCGGCGCGCGTGGCGCGGACGAGTGCGCGGAGCTCAGCCTCTGGGCTCGCTTCCGGCGGGTCGGTCGTGTCGCTCGTCCCGCTCATACGCTTGCTGCTCCCGCGCTCGCGGCCCGTGCTACGGGCCGACCGAACAGCTCTGTCCCGGAACCGTCCGCCTTCGCCCGCGCCTCCAGGACGACGTCGATCGAAGGCGGCGGGGGCCCGTCGATCTCCTCCGGGTCGAGCCGCACGCGCTGATACCGGCCGGACAACCCGGCGAAGCCTTCGAGCACGATCATCTCGCGCACGCCCGCGAGGCTCCGTCGGTAGCGTTCGCCGAGCTCGCTCGCGAGCTCGGACAGCCGCGCCCGACGGTCGCGCACCTCGGATGGCGCCACGACGTCGCGCATCTCGGCCGCCGCGGTCCCCGGTCGCGCCGAGAACGGGAAGACGTGGACGCGCGCGAACCCGGCCGCCTCCACGGTCGCGAGGGTGTTCGCGAACTGCGCCTCGCCCTCGCCCGGGAAGCCCACGAGGATGTCCGCGGTGAACGCCGGTCGGTCCAACACCGCGCGGATGCGCGCGCAGGCCGCGAGGTATTCGTCGACCGTGTACCAGCGGTTCATCCGCGCGAGCACCGCGTCGTCGCCCGATTGCATCGGCATGTGCAGGTGCGGCGCGATCCGATCGGGGTGCTCCACCATGAGCGCGAGCACGCGCTCGTCCACCTCCGTCGCCTCGATCGACGAGAGCCGCAGGCGGTAGGGCAGCCGCGTCCCCGAAGGATCGGTGGGCGCCAGCCGGACGAGCGCGCCGAGCAGGTCGGCGAGCTGCAGGCCGAGGTCGAGGCCCCAATGACCGATGTGGATACCGCAGAGCACGACCTCGACGTACCCCGCCGCGACGAGCCCCGCCACTTCGGTGCACACGTCCGCCACGGTCCGCGAGCGACTCGCGCCGCGAACCTTCGGGATGATGCAGAAGGCGCACGACTTGTCGCAGCCGTCCTGGATCTTGACGAACGCGCGCGTGTGCCCCGCGAACTCGGTGATGCCGGCGGGAATTCCCAGCTCTTCGGGGTCGACCTCGTAGCCGAGGCTCTTCAGGAAGCTCGCGGGGCGCTTCGCCTCGCCGTTCCCGAGCACCCACTCGACCCCGGGCAGCTCGCGCAGGACCTCGGGCTCGCTCTCGGCCAGACAGCCCGTCACGCAGATGCGGGCGTGCGGCGTCTCGCGGTGGATGCGCCGGATCACCTGCCGCGCCTTCCGTCCGGCCTCGCTGGTCACCGTGCACGTGTTCACGACGACGAGGTCGGCATCCCGGTCGCCCTCGGCCAGGCCGCGCCGCACGAGGGCCTCACGCAGGACCTGCGTGTCGTACTGGTTGGCCTTGCAGCCGAAGGTGATGAAGCGGACGGATTTCACGGGGCCGGCGGCGCCGGGCGCCGCACCCGTGCATTCTCGATGGTGCGGAGGCCGCGGGCAACCCTCGGCCGCGGACGGCCGGCAGGGCGCAGGCTTTACGCGGAGTGACCGGGGTGCCACCATTCCCTGTTCGATGCGACCCCAATTGAAGCTCGCGACCGCCCTCGCGCTCCTCGCGGCGGTCTCCGGACCCGCCTGTTCGGGCGCGGCCGACGACGCGCGCGCCGCGGTCTCGCCCCCGGACGTGCGGCGGACCGTGCGTTCCGACGACCCGCGCGCCGTCGCGGCGCGCAAGGCGATCGATGAGGGGCGGGGCAGCCTCGCGCGCAGCCTCGTGGCCCAGATCGGCGACGCGGCCGGAGTCGAGGGGCTCCTGCTCGCAGCTCGCGTGGCGGCGCTCGAGGATGAGGACACCGAGGCGGGCCGGCTCGTCGAGGAAGCGCGCCGTCGCGCGCCGAACGACAGCCGGGTCTTCGCCACGGCGGCGGAGCTGCACGCCGCGCGCGGTCGGCTCCAGACCGCCGACGACGAGATCAAGCGCGGTGTCGAGGTCTGCGGCGCCACCCCCGAGCTCATGCGCGCACGCGGCGTGTACCTGATCTGTCATCAGGGCCTGGCCGAGGCCGGGCTCCGGCTGCTGGAGTCGGCCCGGGCCGAGGATCCGGAGCTCCCTTTCCTCGGTCGCCCGCTCGGGCAGGCGCACCTCCTCTGCGCCAAGCAGTGCATGGCGCGGGGCGAGCTGGACGAGGCGCTCGTCCACGCCGAGCAGTCGCTCGCGTTCGATTCCGGGGACCCCGACGCGCGCCGTTTTCTCGCGGAAGTCCTGATCGCCTCCGGTGACTTCAAGCGCGCCATCACGATCTACGAGGAGCTGATCACCGAAGGGCTGCCGCTCGGGGCCGAAGTGGCGGTCCACTGCAAGAACGCGGGCTTCTTCGCGCTGCTCCGGCAGGAGCAGGATGAGGCCGTGCGGTACTTCGCGCGCGCCCGCGAGCTGGGACTCACCGGCGAGCAGCTCGGCACCGGCCTCCACGTGCTGCGCGGCGCGGCGGACGCGCGCGTCGAGGCGGCGCGCGCAGCGTACGCGGAGGGCGACCTCCCCGGCGCTGAGGCGCGCGCGCGCGAGGCACTCCAGTTGTCGCCCGGGCACGAGGCCGCGCGGGCCGAGCTCGCCTCCTACTCCGTGCACAGTGGGCTCGTCGCCATGCGTGCCGGTGACTTCGAGGAGGCCGAGCGGCTCTACCGCGTGGCCATCGTGGAGGACTCCGAGTCGATCGAGGCGCGCACGTTCCTCGGCCACGCGCTGTACGCGCAGGGCGACTACACGGGTGCCGCGGACGCGTGGCGCTGGGTCGTCGACACCGCGCGGCTGGAGGCGCTCGAGCTCCCCGAGCCGGTGCACTTCAATCTCGCCCAGGCGAACTTCCTCGCGGACCGCCTGCACGAAGCGCGCACGGTGCTGGAGGAGTACCTCGTGCTCGAGCCCCACGGTCGCTACTTCGATGAGACGCGCGAGCGCCTGAGTGCGCTGCCGGACGTCCCCCCGGCCGAAGACGGCTAGCGCAAGGCGGGCGCAGGGTGACGTGCGCTAGTGGGGTGTGTCAGAAGTTCGGTGCATATGTCGGGTCGATTGGGCGTTCCTGGCAAGGCGCGCCGCCGACGCGTATTCGCTGAATACTCGGAGAAGGTGCAACGCAGCCAGGGGCGTCC
>Ga0114950_10000624_pt1 | contig 24790 bp, 24 predicted proteins | sample N075metaG_FD_83503 | JGI IMG/M metagenome (GOLD analysis project Ga0114950, IMG submission 83503) | Deep subsurface microbial communities from Kermadec Trench to uncover new lineages of life (NeLLi) - N075 metaG | ecosystem: Environmental > Aquatic > Marine > Ocean trench > Sediment | place... | reverse complement strand
GCGCCACAGAGCAAGCACTGGTGCTCCAGTGGAATAACATTGTCGAACAAACTGGTTTCTTTGCCATAGCCGAAACACTGCGCAACTGGTCACCAGGATTCCGCGATCATGTATTCCCGGGGCCGGTAGCCTATCCACAGATCCCTTTATTGATTGACCGTGGCCGCAAACGAACTGAGCAGTTTTTTGATCGTATAGAACAACGTCTCACTGAGACTAAATATCTTGCGGGTGCCAACTACAGCCTGGCGGACATCAGCTTGCTGGTTGTAACAGATTTTGCTGCCTGGGTAGAAATTGAGCCCAAATCTTCCCGGCCGCAGCTGGCACGCTGGTACGATACCGTCAATCAACGGCCAACTATCTGTACCTAGAATTTACGGGCGCCCAACCAGCCGATGACAATTTACCTGCTGTTTACACTGGTGCCTCACTGGTTTGTGCTGCGCCCGGAACACCTGTCACTTCCGCATGGTTTTGTTGTCTGGCATTTATTCGCGATAGGTATTTGGTACTGGTTATGGCACCGCAAAGTCTAGCCAGGCTAAACCACATCAATCGTACTCATCCACTTATATAAGTCCCGGGCTACACGAGTCTCGACACCTGCCAGACCATGGTCAATATTGGGATACCAGATCTCATCAACGCGGGGTGCATTTACTGCCGCTGCCTTAAGTTCCGCAAAACGGGCTTCATCGTTGTAACTGTCATCAGTACCCGATAACAGCAACAATGGAACCCGTGCATTTGCAATGTGATCAATATTCCGGCTATCCGCTTCCGGCCCCCACCACGACAACCAGCTTGCAGCTCGCTGAGTCCAGCGAAACCGCCCAGCCGACTTACTCGGCGGTGGCTGACGCACATCAATATCAATCAATTGTTGCTCGCCTTCACCGTTCGCAACAGCGGCTTTCGCCTGTTCTACAGCAGCCAGGTAGGGTCCATCACCAGCTGCCCTGCGAAACCAGTCCGGGCAGTCGGCCGTCGGCATCAGATGAGCGATGGCTGCAACATTTGGATGCTGGCGAACTGACTGGTATCTGCCCACACTGATACTGCCGATACTCGCACCTGCCAGCACAATTTTTTCGTAACCCCGCTCGACCAGTAAACTGACCCAGGCATCTATATCAGCAACATCATTTTCCAGCATAGAAGTCTCATGCCCTGCCCAACCACTGCGCCGCGATTCAACCGCTAGCACCGCAGTACCCGTTTGCGCCAGCACCGGGGCCAGCTTAAGAAACAATGGGCTCAGGGGTGAACTGCTCAGCCCGTGTATAAGCAAGGTTGCAGTTTTAACCGGTTTACCATCTGCCGGCGACCACAGCAGACCAAACAGTGCAGCACCGTCCGAAATAGTATCCACTCTCTCGAAGGAACACTGAGATATAAGCTCAGCACCTTGTCGCACAGCCCAATCTACAAGACTCTCCGCACTCTTGCCCGGTTCCAGCCGCAACACTTCCCGCGCTGACCCACCCGGTGCCTCCGCCAGAGCCGCCGGCAAAGCCTGTTCGACGGTGATAACGCATAAGGGTGCAGCTGAATCCTGCAGGCAACGCTCCAGACTTGTCTCAGCCATGGGCCCCCACCAACTAAGAAAAGCAAGTGAATTCTGCGTAATTGCAGGTGCATTGTGCGGAAACAAATCGATACGCACATCCATGCCCGCGCCTTGCCTGGCTGCAATGCCGGCATTGGCGACGGCAGCATCATAAGCCTCTTTACCAACAGCATTACTTAACCAGTCGGCAGGGCCCGGCAGAGGGTTTAGCCAACAGATGCCGCCAACACGGCTGTCACGATGCCTGGCCGTGTACATCAGCGCACTCAGGCCACCGATATTTTCACCCACCAAAAAAACCTGATTGAACCCGTTGGTATAGAGGTAATCAATCGCCAGCTTGATATCCTGAAGGTCGTGATCTGGCATGGCAGCCAACTGGCCCTCCATACCCCGACGCCGCAAGCAGAGGCTAAGAACAGCAAAACCTTTATCAGCCAGTTCCGGGCCTAATTTTGTCGGCAGCGGATCATAGGGATAACCACCCCAGCGGTGAAGGTATACAAAAGCCGGGGCAGGATGCCCAAGGTGATGGCCGTCCGGCAACCAGAGCATCGACGACGCCATCGGGTTGAAACCGCCCGAACCCGGGCCTGTATCGGTCCACACATTGACTAAATGGTAACTACTCACATGATTATCCTTAAGATTTGCCTGGCTATTGCATGGGTTTTGACTGATTTTCTGGACAGTAAGACGGCCACAAAGCGTATTCTAGCCGCATCTATTCTCACACTGCGGCCCTGCATCAATTAGAATCCATCTCAAATACCTTTTTACCTCTTAATTTTGGCTTTTCAGGCGCCAGCACAGGCAATGTCAGCAGCAAAATCAATCACAGACGCCAAAACAATCGGTAAACTGCAGCGCGCGGCAAGTTATGCTTCACTCGGTGTCGCACTCACCCTGGTAGCAACCAAAATCTGGGCCTGGCAGGCAACCAGCAGCGTATCCATCCTGAGTTCGCTGGTCGACTCATTTCTAGATGTGCTTGCGTCGGGCATTACTGCAGTTGCCATCTACTACGCGCTCCAGCCCGCCGACAGCGAACATCGATTCGGCCATGGTAAATCTGAAGGTCTTGCAGCACTGGTGCAGTCTTTTGTCATTACCCTGTCAGCCCTCTATGTTGGGTTCGAAGCAGCTGAACGGTTCGCCAACCCAAAGTCGATCGATAACCCAGCCATCGGCCTAGTCGTAATGAGCATATCAATTGTTCTGACACTCGCTTTGCTAAGCTTCCAACGGTATGTGGTGCGTGCGACCGGTTCAATAGCAATCGCTGCAGATTCATTACATTACCGCGCAGATTTGTCAGTCAATCTAAGCGTCATAATCGCTGTCGTTCTGGCAAGCCGGACAAACTGGTCGCTAATAGACCCACTGATTGGATTTGGTGTTGCAGCCTATATCATCTGGAGCACCTATGGCATCGCAACCAGTGCGCTGGATGTTTTGCTGGATCGGGAGCTGCCGCCAGATGAACGTGAGCGCATTCGTACCATAATTTTAGACCATCCCGATGTTCATGGCTTTCATGATCTGCGCACACGCTTCGGCGGCTCGCAATATTTCATCCAGTTTCATCTGGAGCTGACACCCGAAACGAGTTTGCTGGACGCACATCGAATAATGGATAACGTGGAAGATGCTATCCGGGCCATCTATCCGCGCTGTGAAATCATTGTGCACACAGACCCCATAGGTGTTGACGAAACGCGCGACGGATTCGACTGAGTTGACCAACCTTGATCAGGATGGAATTTCGGTACAACCCGGTACACTAATAAGATTACCAGCAACAGCTAATACCCGTTCCACCAGCATGGGCCAAATAGAAAGCTAGTAATTAATTGATAAAATCAAAGCAAATCATTGTTTTACTAACAAATATTATCACTATCGTGGTGCTTGTTGCGTGCGCAAAATCAGTTGAAGTGACAACTGACTTCCCTCCTCCATTAATGGAGCCCTATCCATTGGTCGCGGGGGTTCGGTATCCTGCAGAACTCACAGACTTCATCCATACCGAAAATCCGGAACTCCAGCCGCAATGGACGATCAAACTGGGTACAGCAAATTTGCAGATGTTCCGCGCTTTACTCAATGGAATGTTTATTAAAACCATTGAATTAGACGTAGATACTCAAGCAGCTGTGGATCCGGAAATTGATTTTATAATTGAACCCAGGCTGGAGGAACTGGAGTTTTCTGTACCACAGCAGTCCGGGTCAGATCAGTTCGTTGTCTGGCTCAGATATAACCTGAAACTACTCCAGCCTGATGGTCAGCTTATTGGAAACTGGCGCATCACCGGTTACGGGCAGGAAGATGAGGGTGATATGGGAATGGGCTCGGCAAACGCCATGAAAGATGCGGCCATTACCGCGCTGCGTGATGCGGCAGCCAGTATAGTAGTTGGCTTCACCAAGGCACCGGGTGTTGAAGAATATATATTAACCAGGATTGATAAGCCCGACGAAGCCTTACCGGAGATTGCTTTACTCGAGGATGGCGTACCTGAGGACCCTTTAGCTGAGGACAATCTACTAAAAAATCATGAAACTGCAGAAGATCAAAGCTGAGCCACACACGGAGCATCAACGGACAGGCAATCCGGGCCACGCCGGAATTTATGTATTGCTGCTCAGTGCAGCCTTAAGTGGTTGCATGACCACCCGCATAGAACATGTAAAGGATACATCTACAGGCATAGAAGCCGGCGAGTCTATAGTCATCTTCGCCAGTAGCTACCACACATCAAACCCGGCTGAAGATGACCTGATCGAATGTGTGACAAAGAGGGTGCAAAGTGGTTCAGGCAAACTGCAGGTGCACCCGGAAGCTGAATTTCGTGATGCCCTCTTCCCCTGGCTGGAACCACGCACCGCACCACGAACGGCCGAAGACCTGCCTGAACTGCTTGAACGCCCCGGGGTCTGGGAACAGGTCCGGGAACGGAATATACGCTATATAGTCTGGATCCAGGGAGACACCGAAAGAACCAGCAGCGGCGGCAGCTTGTCCTGTGCAGCGGGTCCGGGGGGCGGAGGATGCTTCGGCCTGGCGTGGTGGGAAAATCTGTCGGCCTATGAAGCAACAATCTGGGATCTGGATGACGGCACTCGCGCCGGCAAAATCACCACCAACGTAAATGGCACATCAGTGATACCCGCCCTGATCATTCCGATACCGCTTATTGCACGGACTCAGGCAGCAGCCTGCAAAGGGTTGGCGAAACAACTGCAAAGCTTTATCACCGAATCACCTCCTGCAACCTGAATATTACCCGTTAACACGTCTGCCTAAGCAAAGTGTGAACTGCGTCACATTCCTGAGCCCGCCTGAATCACTATCATGGTGGCTGAACAGGTGTACCCGATAAGCAGGCACCGCAATAGTGCCTGCCAAATAAAAAATTGACACCAATCAAGCATGTCGCAACACCCTGGTGCGCCCAAACACGGCGCAGAAAACCAGTCGCAGTTTACGAACAAAAACGGATAATAATAATGATGAGCGATGATATCGACCCTGATTCCAAAGATATTGATGCACTGCTTCGTGAAGATGCAACCCAAAGTCACACAGACGATAGCGGCCTTGGTAAAAACTCCAGTTTGCTACTGGACCACAACCCGCCAGCACCGGCAGAACAGACACAGGTTGATCGCCTGCTTGCTCGCTCCACCCAAATAAGCAGCAATTTGCGGCAGGCCCTTAGCAGCATCCGTGACACACAAAATACAGTCGATATCGATCGTGATGCATGTACCAAGCTAGCTGCAGAATTGGAAAACTGGGATCGACTCATCGACGAACTGGAAAAAATTTGCACCCGCCTGATTAGTATGACAGCAGATAAACTGGTCCAACGAAGCCCCGCTATACCCAAAGAACTGACTGAAAACCCAGACCCGCGGGCCGGGCTGGTTGCAAAAATTGCAGATGAGTACGCCAAAATTCATGCGCTGAAGTCTGAACTGAAGCAACTGGATGCATCTATCAGCAAAGACTCAGCCGAAAATCATACCGATACATCAGGCCCAGACAGGACATCGGCAGCCCACACTGCCGTTGGTCAGGGTCTGAACCGTTTAATTATTGCAATTACAGACCAGGGTAATCTGAAATTTCCGCTGCACAAACACATCACGACAATTGGTCGAGCCCCGCAGAATGATATCCATATTCGTTCACGATTTATCAGCCGCTACCATGCCCGTATCGTATGCGATGAGGGCGGCGCAATTATCGAAGATCTCGATAGCAGCAATGGAATAGCCATCAATTCACATCGCGCCAGGCGCCAACCCCTTCGTAGTGGTGACCTGATTGACCTGGGTAAGACCCAGCTCAAATATATAGACCTTACAGAAGGATCATCGGGCGAAGGTCAGGCCTGACACATATCCCTCCAGTTAGCGCTTGCAGCGCTTTAAATCTGCACACCGCAAACCATCTTTATGCGACAATCCATACTCGGCGTCAGGCTTCGGAAGCCTGGCAGCATCACTCGGAATTAGCGGATGAATTACCGATTTAGGCGCTGGATTGTCCTAATGGTGGCCTGTGTGCTTCTGGTCCCTATACTTATATACATATCAGGTTGGCTGTTCGTTGGCCCCTATGAGGGCGAATCCGGGTTATTCGGGCTGGTCACCAGTATCTATGGCGATGCACTCACTGGTAGCTTTTCAACCTGGTTTTTACTTTTTTCCCCTATGCTGCTTGTCCTGATATGGTCAACCTGCGCTTGGATGCGCAGCAACATAAACAGCCGGATAGCTAAAAATACTTGAATCAGCAGGGTACTATACCTGCCTTATGTTCAATCGCAGGTGCGGGCATCGTAGCGGAGTGTGTATGCTCTAGCCAGGCCGCTGATATCCGAAAAATAATTACTCCGCTTTCAGCGCCTTTACTAAGGCCAGTAATAACGCCCGGCCAGCAACAGGCCGAGCCACAAGCCCGCCATAGGCAGATGCCGCCAGGCCATCTGCTTTAGCGAACCCAAAAAACTGAGCCCTGCAAATACGGACAGTGCAAAAAATATGGCAGTACTCTTTAGCAGGCTATCAAATTCGGCAAGCAACCGAGGGGCTTCATCTTGCAAAAACCAGAAAACAAAACATACGATTCCAAGGCCAAAACTTATTGAGAATACGGTTCCCAGCAAAATACCGATCAGGACCGTAAATGGGCCAAAATTGAGGTCTTCCAGATCTGCCGTAGGCTGCTGCATGGCTTTGCTATGATTATTCCTGATTTCTGCGACGTTGCAGGTATAGTCTGTCTGAAAAGTGGTAGAAAATGAATAAGTAATTTGAAGATATAAATTATATGACTCATACAATTATAAAAGGCAGACGCAATGCGACAGGCTCCATACTGGCGAGCCTTGTACTGGCGCTGATACCTTTCGTCAGTTTTGCACAAAGCAAAACTACAGATGCCGAACCCATAATACTGGAATCCAGTCAGCGCCATTATCAAATAGCCCGTCTGGTCACCAAACTTTCGGAACGGGCACATTACGCCAGAACACGCATCGACAATGATTTATCTTTGATTCTGCTATCCAATTACATTGAAGGCCTGGATGTTAATCGCAGCTTCTTTACTCAGTCTGATATCGATGATATTCAGCGCTATCGCTTCAGCCTTGATAATTCATTGCGATCAGGCGATATGGAACCGGTATTTAATATTTTTCAAATATACCGGATTCGTACTGCAGAAAATTATGCTTACGCAATTACCCTGTTGCAGGCAGAACCTGATTTCAGCATTGATGAAAGCTTCGTATTTGACCGGACTGATATGGCCTGGCCAGCTGATGAAGATGAAATGCATGATATATGGCGCAAAAGAACTAAGAATGACATGTTAAGCATGATGCTGGCTGATCCTGATAAACCCTGGGAAGAAGCTGCCGAAACACTAATTAAGCGTTATAAACGTTTCTTGAAACGCATAGATTCACTCGACTCGGATGATGTATTCGAAGGCTTTATGAATACCTTTGCGCGTACGCTGGACCCTCATTCCAGCTACATGTCCCCGCGCCAGTCTGAGGAATACAGAATTCAAATGAGCTTGTCCTACCAGGGTATAGGTGCATCACTGCAACTTGAAGATGATCTGGTCACGGTCCTCAATGTTATTCCCGGGGGTCCCGCCGCTATCGATGGAAAACTCAAAGCTACAGATCAGATTATCTCGGTTGGCCAGGGAACTGAGGGCGAATTGGTCGATGTAGTAGGCTGGATGCTCGATGATGTTGTCCAACTTATTCGCGGTCCTGCCGACACAACTGTTCGCTTGCAAATTCGCCCCGGCTCTTCCGCCCCGGGAGAAAATGAGCACGTACTGGCGCTGGTCAGGAACAAGATAAAGCTAGAAGAACAGGCTGCAAAGAGTGAAATTCTGAACATCAACCGGGATGACGATAGCTACAAAGTTGGTGTTATTAGAGTGCCAAGTTTCTACCAGGATTTTGATGCCCGTAGTCGTGGCGAAGCCGATTATGTAAGTACAACACGCGACGTGGAACGCCTGATAGGCGAACTGCAGGAAGAAGGTATCGAAGGACTCGTACTCGATTTACGCGGCAATGGTGGTGGCCATCTTTCAGAATCAACCGCGCTTAGCGGGCTCTTTATCCGTAATGGCCCGGTCGTTCAGTTACGCAATACTACCGGGAAGATAGAAGTGCTGGAGGACCCTATTCCATCACAGGTATATGACGGCCCGCTTGTCGTGCTGGTGGACAGATTCAGTGCATCAGCCTCCGAAATATTTGCGGCAGCAATTCAGGATTACAACCGGGGAATCGTCATTGGGCAGCAGACCTTTGGCAAAGGAACGGTGCAAAATCTTTATGTACTCGACCAATATGCACCACGTTCGCAGATTGATGGCCTTGGTCAGCTAACGCTGACTATAGGCAAGTATTACCGGGTCACCGGCGGCAGTACGCAAAATCGCGGAGTCATACCCGATATTGAACTCCCCTCGCTCATAGACACCAGTGTAATTGGCGAAAATACCAAACCACGTGCATTACCGTGGGACCAGATTGATGCAACCCAGTTCAAACCTGACCCGGCACTGGATCAACAGCTTTCCTTGCTTAATCGTGGCCAGATTCAACGATCTTCAGTTGACCCGGACTTCCAGCTGCTACTGGAAAACATAGCAGTTGTTAAAGAATTACGTCAGCAAAAATCTGTTTCACTCAATATGGATACACGCAAAACAGAGCTGGAAGATCGCCGCACCGCACGCCTGGCACGTGAAAATAACCGGCGTAAGGCTCATGGGCTGGAGGCTCTGGAGTCACTTGATAATATCGATGCAGAGGAAGTGCCTGATGTACTTCTGAATCAGGCTGCCGAAATATTGACTGATATGGCAACCATGACTAATCCTGAAGGGAATGCTGTGCTGAGTCGAGCCAACAACCTATAGTTACTCAATTCAGCAGTGCCGCAAAAACATCCCAATACTCATCAGCCAACACATTGATATTGACTGACCCACATGGCTTGCCATCAGCCTTAAGCAAGATGATTCTGTCCAGCACCTCAGCGCTTGGAATAGTATCGTTATCATTCCGATAACTGACTAGCGAAGCCAGGTGTTGAGCTCGCACCTGATTCCTGTCCTGCATTTTCCTGTCGGCTTCAAGCAAACCTATGCGTTCTTCAATATGGCTGCTTATACTCCTGCAATCATGCTTGTCACCGTAGCGTATATCACTTAATTGACGAATATAGGCTTCGCGAGCTTTTTTCGATATTTCCTGATCTGCATAATGCAGGTAAAGCTCCTGAGCATAAGCAATAACCATGAGATTAATCGAACGCTTTTCCTCTATATCCAGACCCGCAAACTCGGGTGGAGATGCGCTGGACCGGGATTGAATATCTTCAGTCAGCTCTCCCAGACGCATAGTAATCTCCCTGCGTTCTGCGCGCAGTTTTCCAATCGCAGAGGTCAATTGACGGCGGGTGAAAAAGTTCCAGAAGCCCTGACACTGAGTCCGTTTTTCACGCAGCATATGTATCTGACTACGCAGTAACTCTCCCGACTGATTTATCTCACCAAACTCACCCTGGATTCCTGTCAGGGATTTATACAAGTCACGCCGAAAACCAGCAACATGCAGGCGGTATTTTTTGTCGTGATGAAGCCTGGATAAGTCATCAGAAACTGAAGCAAGACGTTCGAAACACCTGCTCCAGACATCGCGCAATTGATAATAGGTTACCGAAGTTGCTGCTGTGGCCGGGCTCGAAAGCATTGCCTCAAGTTGCTCATATCGTTGCTGTACACGCAGTTTAAGGGCCTGCTCATGCTTAAGCTGGTCCGAAAGCTGATAGATATCATTGCGCAACGAGTCGAGTTCTTTCTTTAGCTCAGCACGGTTCCAGAACAACTTTAGAAGTTGCTCTTCATCCTCCGTATTGCTGCCCCCTCTCGAAAACAGCTGGGTCGCCAACGTCACCATGCCACCAGTACCTCACTCACAAGCTAGTGCTCATGAGCCGGACACACGCCGACTCATGCCACGAATTTAGCGAAATCCGGGCAAGCAAACCTTGATCAAATCGACAGTTCTTAGAAGAAATTTAACTTAAATCAGTTGTTTATGAGGCATCTACGGGAAACAGGTGCCCCTGATCCAGCAGATAATCCAGCCATTTATTTAGCATGATATTGCGCGTCCAGCATTGATCCAGAGGGCGGCAGAAACGGCGGCCAAGCTCACGGAGCAACTTGTGATGATCAGCATTTATCCAGCCTTTCACCTCAACCATACGTGCATCGAAATAAACTTTGGCCAGCAAATCAGGGTCCGCAACATGCTCGTTACAGTTGTCCTTGTCATCACTGTCAAACAAGTAGGTCAACCTGAGATGGCAGGTATATCTAGTCCGTTCTTCGATTAGCAGGTGGAGATCACAACCGTTGTCAGAACGCGACAGATGATACCCGGAGCATTCCGGCAAGCTATGCACTAATTGATTAAGCTTGATGTAATTAGCCTCATACATGACCATCAGCCCACCGAAACTACCCGGATGGACTATACATTCTGGCAATATATAGCTATCTACAAGCATGTTTCGACTATATCACAGAGAAATTTTAACGCCTTCGGCCAACATCACAAAATAGCGGTAACAATAATTGAATATACACCAGGTACATTGCCAACCCTTTTCAGATCAGCGTCCCGGCACCGCGGGCCTGCGCAAGAAAGTTACTGTGTTTCAACAACCTCATTATCTGGAATGCTTCGTCCAGTCGATACTGGACACGCTTAAACTTGAAAAAGGCGCCTCGCTGGTTATTGGTGGAGATGGTAGATTTTTCAACCGCGAAGCCATACAAACTATTATTGCCATCTCGGCAGCTAACGGTATAGGCAAACTTATTATTGGCAAAGGTGGATTGCTATCTACCCCAGCGGCATCAAATCTCATCCGGGTTCGAAATGCTGCTGGCGGAATTATTCTGACGGCCAGCCACAACCCTGGGGGGCCTGCTGGCGACTTTGGCATCAAGTTCAATACATCATCTGGCGGGCAAGCCCCTGAACAGATGACAGATGCTGTTTTTGAGCGCAGCCAGGCCATCGATGGCTATCAGATAGCAGATATTCCTAGCGTGAATCTCGATGCACTTGGCAGTATAGAACTGGGTAAGTTGCGGATTGATATTGTAGATCCGGTAACGGAATACGCCGATTTGATGGAAGAGCTGTTCGATTTCGAGCTCATTAGAGCTGCATTAAAGAAAAATATCCGACTGCATTACGACGCACTCAACGCTGTAACCGGCCCATATGCACAGAAAATTTTTGTAGATATGCTGCAGGCACCGGCAAGCAGTATTCACAACGCAACTCCTCTGGAGGATTTTGGGGGGCTGCATCCTGACCCTAATCCGGTAGATGCAGCACATCTGGTCGATGTGGCCTTCGCGGAAAACGCACCCGACCTGATAGCCGCATCGGATGGCGATGGCGACCGGAATATTATTCTGGGTCGTGGCATGGTTGTATCACCCGGGGATAGCCTGGCCATCATGCTTGCCAATACAGCTGTCGCGCCGGGTTACAGAACCGGTGTTGCAGGCATTGCGCGGTCAATGCCTACCAGTCGGGCAGTCAATATGGTGGCTGATGCACTCAATGTCCCATGCTACGAAACACCCACCGGCTGGCGCTTTTTCTGTAATTTGCTGGAATCCGGCGCGATCACATTGTGCGGTGAGGAAAGCTTCGGCACAGGTTCCGCACATACGCGGGAAAAGGACGGATTGTGGGCTGTTTTATACTGGTTAAATATGATGGCGGCACTGGACCAGTCAGTTGATGAAATTGTGCGCAAACACTGGCAACGGTTCGGACGTTGCTATTTCCAGCGTCGTGACTATTTCATTCCTGACTCTGACAACGGCAATGCGATAATTCACTATCTGTCAGATAATATTGATGCTCTGGCTGAAAAATCAGAATATGGCTCACAAATTGAATCAGCCGATATATTTACCTACACAGATCCGGTAGATGGCAGCATTTCTGCCAACCAGGGGGTCAGAATTTATTGTGCTGATGGTGGCAGAATAGTATTTCGGCTCTCAGGAACGGGTACCTCAGGAGCAACTCTGCGGGTATATCTTGATCGTGTGGAAAAAGACCCGGCAATGCTGGAAATGGAAATCTCACTCGCGGTAGGGAAACTGGCCGATATGGCAGCAAATATTGCGCGTATCGAGCATTTTACGGGGCTGACAACACCCACGGCCATCATCTAGAAATACTGCCTCGTTGTCAGGGGCTGATACGTCTCTCCACACCTGTATTGGCGAGAATCGTACTGGCAAGCTCTTCGATTGATGATTTAGTCGCATCTACATACTGAATCTTGTACCGCGCAAACATGGCCTCTGCAGCACGAATCTCAAAACTCACCTGCTGCATCGTTGCATACCGGCCGGTTGAGCGTCGCTGCTGGCGAATTTGCTGCAGACGCTTAGCCTCAATCGTCAATCCATATACCTTGGCCAGATTAGGCTTAAGCACGGCAGGTAAATCGCCGGATTCTAGCTCATCTTCAGATACGGGATAATTGGCAGCGTATACGCCGTAGGTCAATGCCAGATACAGGCAGGTTGGTGTTTTTCCTGATCGGGATACGCCCACCAGAATAATATCCGCCTTGTCATAATCCTGCGTTCGGGAACCATCATCATTATCTAATGCAAAATTGGTTGCGTCTATGCGTTGATCGTAGCGGAGCGTATCGACCAGGCCATGTGCACGCCCGGCCTTATGTGACGATTTAGCATGCAGCTCCTTTTCCAGTGCGGGCAGGAAGGTGTTAAACAGATCAATTAACACCCCTTTTCGAGGCTTGAATCGCTCCCGCAGATTATCCTGTACCAGGGTGCTGAAAATAATAGGCCCCTTACCCTCCTCCGCTGCCCGGTCATTAATCAGCTTTAGCGCCCCATCAATCTTGTCAACCGTATCCAGAAATGGCAGAGTCACGGAATTAAACTCACTGCTTTCAAACTGCGTGAGCAGACTATGGCCAAGAGTTTCGGCGGTAATGCCGGTCTGGTCTGAAATAAAAAATACAGTTCTGCTAGTCATAATATTTTATTCTGGTGCAATAAATGCATTATTAGGTCCGATACCATTTTTACCTGTATTAATAGCAAGTCTTTCATTTCCTGCTTGAACACACAAGGAATAATCTGTTGGCTCCATATGTAATACCGCTGGATCAACTAGGCCTCAGCGACCTTGAAACCGTCGGCGGCAAAAATGCTTCACTGGGTGAGATGATCACCAATCTGTCTCAGGCGGGTGTAAATGTGCCGGGAGGATTCGCGACTACGGCTGACGCTTATCGCAAGTTTTTGCAGCATGAGGGCCTTGCTGAACGGATTGATGAGCTTCTCCAGAAGCTGGATGTCGATAATATCGCCGAGCTAAACAGCACGGGAGCCCGGATTCGCCAGTGGCTGCTCAGTGCCCCTCTGCCTGACGACGTACACGCACAAATCGTGACTGCATGGGAGACCATGAGCGCCGGGCAGGATGACTCATTTTCAGTGGCAGTTCGGTCATCAGCAACTGCTGAAGACCTGCCGGACGCATCCTTTGCCGGGCAGCAGGAAACCTTCCTCAATGTCCGGGGTCTAGACCCGTTATTACAGTCTGTAGTCAAGGTCTACGCATCGCTGTATACGGACCGGGCAATTGCTTACCGCGTACATCAGGGCTTTGACCATCATGACGTTGCCCTGTCGGTAGGCGTACAAAGGATGATCCGCAGTGATCTGGCATGCAGCGGCGTGATGTTCACCCTGGATACGGAATCCGGATTTCGTGACCTGGTTTTTATCACTGCTTCCTGGGGACTGGGTGAATGTGTGGTACAGGGTGCGGTTAACCCGGATGAATACTACGTCTATAAACCCGCTTTACGGGCTGACCGGCGGGCCATTATTCGCCGTAATCTGGGCAGTAAAGCAATCAAGATGGTTTTTGATGACTCGCCCGCTACAGATGAGTTCGTCAAAACTATCAGCGTAGCGCCTGAGGATGCCAATCGTTATTGCCTGAGCAATGAAGACACCGAAACACTCGCGCGCTATGCCTTAAGTGTGGAAGAACATTATGGCAGGCCAATGGATATTGAATGGGGCAAAGATGGCACAGATGGACAACTCTACCTGCTACAGGCCCGACCGGAGACCGTTCAAAGCCGTGCCGGACAATCTATACAGCGATACACACTAAGAAACAAATCAGACATAGTCACCTCCGGCCGCGCAATCGGACAACGAATCGGTTCAGGCATAGCAAAGATTGTGACCAATATTAATGAGATGGACCGTATTCAAGATGGTGATATTTTGGTCACCGACATGACTGACCCCGACTGGGAACCAGTCATGAAGCGGGCCTCAGCTATCGTTACGAACCGGGGCGGCCGCACCTGCCATGCCGCAATTATTGCCCGGGAACTGGGTATTCCGGCAGTTGTCGGCTGCATTACTGCAACTGACGACATCACCGAGGGACAGGCAGTTACTGTTTCATGTGCCGAAGGCGATGAGGGTTTTATTTACGACGGACAGCTTGACTTTGAACAGCAGCAAATTGAACTGGATCAACTGCCCGAGATACCGGTCAAAATCATGATGAATGTAGCCAACCCTGATCGCGCCTTTGCATTTGCCAACATTCCCCATCGTGGCGTCGGCCTGGCTCGTCTGGAATTCATCATTAATCGTATGATCGGAGTTCACCCACGGGCCTTACTGGAATTTGACAACCTGCCGGGTGATCTGCAGTCGACGATAAAACAGCAAATGGCTGGTCACGATAATCCTGTTGAATTTTTTATAGACAAATTAAGTGAGGGCATTGCCTGCATTGCAGCTGCTTTCGCACCTGAACCCGTTATCGTGCGTCTGTCCGATTTTAAATCAAATGAATACGCCAATTTAATCGGCGGTCAGGCTTATGAACCGCACGAGGAAAACCCCATGCTCGGTTTTCGTGGCGCTGCGCGCTACCTCTCGCCTGATTTTCAGCCATGCTTCGAACTCGAATGTACCGCATTAAAACGCGTGCGCAACGAAATAGGGCTGACCAATGTTCAAATAATGGTTCCGTTTGTTCGGACGGTAGCCGAGGCAAAACGGGTAACCGAACTTCTGGCGAGTCTGGGCCTGAAACGAGGCGAGAATGGCCTGCAGATAATTATGATGTGTGAGCTACCCACCAATGCGCTGCTTGCAGACCAATACCTGGATTATTTTGATGGCATGTCGATCGGTTCAAACGATATGACTCAATTAACCCTTGGGGTGGACCGTGACTCAGCCCTTATCGCAGACCTTTTTGATGAGCGTGATGATGCGGTCAAAGCCATGCTAAAGATGGCAATCGATGCCTGCCAGGCGCGTGGGAAATATGTGGGCATATGTGGGCAGGGACCATCTGACCATCCCGACCTGGCAGTCTGGCTGCTGGAACAAGGAATCGAAAGCATATCTCTAAACCCCGACAGTGTGGTCGAAACATGGATGTTCCTTGCCGGCAAGTCGATTTAGACAGCATTTATTCGGAGATTAGCCTGGCACAGTTACAACCATGGTCGAAATAATTACCTGTCGATGCTTGCTGGGCTGCAGGACGTTAGCTGCCAAAAAAACTGCTCTAAAAATCACTCCAGGAAGATTTTTTCTTCCAGTTGATACGGGGAAGAATCAAGCCAAGCAACAAACCCAGCATCAGCACAGCACCACCAACGAGGAACCACTCTCGATTAGAGCGACTGCCCAGCCGCTTGTTTTCTGCTGCTAATATTTCCATCTGCTGATCACTTTCCACCAGGCGTTTTTTTAACTGCCTGTTCTGATCATCAACCTGAATCGTACCTGCCGACAACTTCGTCACACGGTCCAATTGTTGCTGCACCGATGAACCACTCGATTGCAGCTCTGCCACCTGATTCTCAAGCTTTTGTCGCTCTTGTTTTAGCTCAGACATTTCCTTTTTCAGCTCGGCTGTCTTCGCTTCACTTTTATTTAAGCGAGCCTCTACATTTGGTAACAATAATTGAGCCGTCGGCCCGCGTTTCAGATAACGCGATAAAACCCAGCCTTCGGTACCAGCACCAAGCCGAATCTGCGTATAGCCTGCCGCCTTATCTTCAGCAAGAACTTCAACCTTCGTGCCGCTCTTGAGCTGGCGTACTATGGATTGACTATTACTCTTCCCGGTACGCATCATGACTTCAAATTCATCGGTTACCCAGCGGTCCTCTGCTTGCGCAACAGGAATTGCCAGCAGCAGTAGTGCAACGAATGATAATGCTGTTTTCACTCTTACGACCCCAACAGCTATATTCGATTTAACCTTCACTGTTAAACTGCCTCGCTCAATTCAACCAGATGGGACTCTAGCACAATCGAAAATTCCTTCGGCAAAACTAAGAAGACCTCTAGCGGCAAAACTAAGAAGACCTCTAGTCCCAAATGAAGCATCTGCTCTCGGCCGACATTCTCAGTCGGTCGGCTCTGTCACGAGAAAATGCTCCCGATAATGCCGTAGTTCTGCAATCGAATTACGAATATCATCCATTGCCAAATGTGTCGAATCCTTCGCAAACCCGTCTGCAACAGTCGGTGCCCATATAGCTGCCAGTATCTTCAAGCTGCTGACATCCAGGTTTCGGTAATGAAAAAATGCTTCTAAATCAGGCATTTCACGTGCCATAAACCGGCGATCCTGACAAATACTGTTACCGCACATAGGCGAAGCAGCGGATTTCACCAGGTCTGCCAGGAAATCCAGTGTCTGTTGCTCAGCATCGGCCACCGTAAAAGAGCTCTTTAACACCCTGTCTACGAGACCGGATTGATTATGCTGACGGGTGTTCCATTCATCCATACGATCCAGCACTTCTTTAGTATGATGGATGGCTACAATCGGACCTTCAGCCACAATATCAAGGTTCGTATCTGTAACGATTGTTGCTATCTCAATGATAGAATCACAATTCGTATCCAGACCCGTCATTTCGAGATCAATCCATATCAAACGATCTGCCTCTACAACCATTGCTTTGCGCCTCGCAACTCCAAAAATGATGCGGCATTCTAGCATTGCCGGTCACATGCGACTTTTGCCTGAAGAAAATTTGTGATGGCCGACTTATCTGCAAAATATTCCGGGTTGGTTATTGCAAGTTATGGGCGCCGGGGAATCCTGGCCAATCAGGATGGTGTTGAGCACAGATATATCCTGAAAGGCCGCAAACTTCGCGTGGTTTGTGGCGATCATGTGATGTGGCAATCGGTCGATGGTTCAGCTGAAGTGATCATCGCCGAAATTCTTGAACGCCGCAATGTTCTGGAGCGACCGGATTCGCGCGGTAAGCCCGAGTTGATCGCGGCCAATCTGTCACAGATAGTAGTTGTCCTGGCCCCCAAGCCCATGCCCGATTTTTTTCTTGCCGATCGGTATCTGTGTGCAGCGGCGATTTTGGGTGCAAAGGCCATAATTAACTGGAATAAAACAGACCTAAGCAACACGCTGCCAGAGAAATTGACTAGAGAACTGGACAAATATCAGGCACTCGGCTATTCGGTCTGCCGCACTTCCACAAAATCCGGCGCGGGCATGGAGTTACTTGAATCTCACCTGGCCGAGGGTGTCAGCATGCTGGTCGGTCAATCAGGCGTCGGTAAATCATCGTTGATCAACCGCTTAGTTCAAGATGCGGATGTCACGGTAGGTGCACTGAGCACTGCGAACCAGGAAGGTCGCCATACGACAACTGCATCCTTCATGCATACCCTGCCCAATGGGGGCAAATTGATCGATTCGCCCGGCGTGCGCGAATTTGCACCGGTAATTCGTGACCCTGGCAAAATTCAAAATGGCTTTACTGAGATACTCAGGCTAGCTGACAGCTGTCGCTTCACCAACTGCCAACACTTACGTGAACCGGACTGTGCAGTGAAACAGGCGTGTGATTCAGGAAAAATTTCTGCGCGACGCTATGAAAGTTACAAGCGTCTTTGCAACACGACTGCTGCGTTCAAATAGATACTGTGCCTGGGTCAATGAAAGAAAGATCCCGGCAAAAAACTGCTACTCCACCTCGAGTAAACGACGACCAGAAATTGCACGTGACAGCGTACTCCGATCCACGTATTCCAGCTCACCACCAATCGGCACGCCATGAGCGATCCGGCTAACCATCACATTATTTTTCTGCGCCAGGGAAGCAAGGTAGCCCGCCGTTGCCTCGCCCTCAACGGTTGAACTCGTAGCCAGAATAATTTCACGGACCTCGCCGCCAGCTATCTGCAGCTCAAACAAGCCCAGCCCCAGTTCCTCAGGACCTATACCGTCTAATGGCGACAAGCGGCCTTGCAACACAAAATAGCGGCCATTGAAGACCGCCGAATCTTCCACGGCAAGTACGTCTGCGGGCGATTCGACAACACACATGAGCGCTGGATCCCGTTCAGATGAAGCACAAATCCAGCACAATGAATCTTCTGCAAACATTCTGCATTGCTCACATTCACCAATGCGAGCCAGACCTTCAGTTAATGCCTCGATAAGTGCCTTGGCACCATCCCTGTCGCGCTCGAGCAAATGAAATGCCATGCGCTGAGCCGTGCGTGGCCCAACCCCGGGAAGGCAACGTAAGGCCCCCAGCAATTGCTGTAATAAAGGTGAAAAGGCCATTGCTCAGATGACTGCCACTAAAAAGGCAGCTTTATGCCCCCCGGCAACCCCAATCCGGCAGTCATGCCTGAATATTTTTCCTGGGTAGTCTTCTCCACCTTACGCAGTGCATCGTTAAAGGCGGCTGCCAGAATATCTTCCAGCATATCCTTGTCTTCACCAAGTAATGCATCATCAATCCGGATGCTGCGGATCTCATGACGACAGGTCATGGTCAAATGAACCATCCCACCACCGGCCTCACCCTGCACTTCCAGATTGCCCAGCTCTTCCTGCGCATCCTGCATTTGTGTCTGCATCTGCTGGGCCTGTTTCATTAAATTACCAAGCGGGTTTTTCATTACAGTCTCTCTATTAAACTAATGCTTCGGGTCAGCTACTTTTCCCGGAGCCCTAAACTTTCCTAATTCTTGCGCTCACTCACAGGCCGAATAGAATCCTGCTCAACCTCGGCACCAAACATATCTACAAGATCACGAACATTCGGATCATTCTGAATCGAATCCTGGGCCGCCTGTAATTTCAGTGAAGACTCCTCAGCCTGGCGTTTAACAACCGTCTCAATATCACCGTCGACCACGGTGATTTGTAATTTCATACTTTCGCCAAACGCATCCTGTACGGCACTGATCAATCGCTTCTGTAACTGATCGGTCAGCAGATGCTCACTCATACGGTTAAGCTTAAGTTCAATTTCTTTTTCGGACCGACTACCGAGCGCACAATTCTCAGCAAGCTGACGCACGGCCCCCTTCAGCTCCAGAAACTCGACTATGGTGGGCCAATCAGCATCCGCCGATGGGGCCGGTTTCTGCCCCTGGGTTGCTGCTGACCGGTTGGCAGCAACCGCGGGTTTGGGAGGTGCCGCAATAATAGCTGGCCCACCCCGTGGTGCCGCTACAGGCTCCTTGCCGGCGGGCTGGAAGGCGACCATGCGCAACAGAGTCATTTCAAACCCAATTCGGGGGTCAGGGGCCAAATTGATATCACGTCGCCCCGTAATAGCGATCTGGTAATAGAGCTGCACCCGTTCATCGTCGAGTTGCTCAGCAAATTCACTCAATACATCCAGATCAGCATCTTCATCCAGACTCCCGGCACCCGCAAGCTGCATAACGGCAGTTTGCTGTAATACGGTCGCCAGGTCGTCCAGCACTGACTCATAGTCCGGCACCATTTCCTGTAGCGCACGTATCTGCTCCATTAAAGCCACTGCATCACCAGCAGCCAGGCAGCGCAACAAATCATTGATATGCCGCTGATCCATGCTCCCTAACATTTCAGCCACTTCTGCATCGCGCACTGCACCACCGCCAAAGGCCACAGCCTGATCCAGCAAACTCAGCGCATCACGTACACTACCCGTTGCAGCCCGTGCAATCCTGGCTAACGCGCCTGCATCAGTACTAATTTCTTCCGCCGTGCAGATACGGTTCATTAGCTCGGCGATTAATGTGCTTGGAAGCCTCTTGAGGTTGAACTGTAAACAGCGTGACAACACCGTAACCGGCAGCTTCTGCGGTTCAGTGGTCGCCAGCAGAAATTTCACATGCGGCGGCGGTTCTTCCAGCGTCTTAAGCAGCGCATTGAAAGAATGATTCGACAGCATGTGCACCTCATCGATCAGGTATACCTTGTACCTGCCAGAGGTCGGGCTGTACTGGACGTTCTCCAGCAACTGGCGTGTATCCTCAACTTTGGTTCTGGATGCCGCATCAACCTCAATCAGATCGATAAACCGGCCTTCATCGATACTGACGCAAGCAGCACATTCACCACAGGGCTCCGCATGCACGCCCGTTTCACAATTGAGTGCCTTGGCCAGAATTCGCGCAACTGTCGTCTTACCCACCCCGCGGGTACCGGCAAACAGGTAAGCATGATGCACACGATCGCTTTCTAGCGCATTGACCAGCGCCCGGACGATATGGTCCTGCCCCGCTACATCCGCAAATTTTTTGGGCCGCCATTTTCTGGCAAGCGCTAAATAGCTCATTTTATTAGGTTTTCCGGAAACCACCGGCTACTGTTATTAAGCCCGGGTATTTAAAAAAACAGAAAGGCCCGCGCCAGCCACACCCCGGCGCCCGGCACCCCCGTTACCGCTGCTCCCTTCCGGGCCTGACGGAGTTCACGGCTGGCCGTCGCGAGAGGACCGGCGCAGACCCAGAGCAAAGGGTATGCGGTGTTGCCGCCGTGAGCAAGCCTGACGAAGCTTTCGGGATACCCGCGCAAGCAAATTTTTACGCTGCAACTGCGCTTTGCAAATGACCAGAAACTTTGCCAGCATGGATAATCCTCTCAGATAGAATGATTTACTGGTTAATCTTTCATGCAACAACATCAAAAAATATGTCTGTACCGCAGTGCCCTGATCAACCTGAGCCTGTCCCTCACTATCGCGCTTACAGCCGGTGCCTGCGCTAGCCAAACCAGCGTTTCTTCAAGCTGGCACGACAAGAGCCCGGCCCATTCAAAATTTGAGAATGTGCTGGTAGTCGCTATCACTGAAAACGCTGACAACCGCCTGAGCTTTGAAGATGCCGTGGTTTATGACCTGCGTGGCCCCAACACACAAGCCTGGGCAAGTGCGCGCGGCATGAAGGCAAACGAGGCCATCAATGAAGAAAATCTGCGCAAACTTGTAGAGGAAAAGCAGATAGATGCCATCCTGATAACAAAAGTGACCAGCATGGAAATTAAAGCTGTTGAGGTTGGCGGACGGACTGATGTCATCGAGAATCAGCAGGACACGGGCATGGGAATGGTACCCCAGCGCAGGAGCGGTACTGTATTTCAATACGACTATAAGGAGACGGTGGAACCTGTCTATACCACCGCCAAGTACACGACCATTCTCACTACAGATGTTTACAGCGCAGCTAGTGGTGAACATGTTTATACAGTTGTATCAACCGCAACCAAGCAAGAAACATTAGCTGATGTTATTGATGTGTTAAGTGACGTCATTGCGAAACGGCTTCGTTCTGACGGAGTTATACGCTGAGCCTTGCTGTGCTGCGCGGGATTGATGACTCGCTCCCCGCTATCTGAGTTGCTGCGCACCCCATCTACCGGAACCGGGTCGAACGAAGGGTTCTCACCGGGCTCCTTCTCCGCCACCCATAAAAATGGCCCCGCAAGGGGCCTTTTTTATGGGTGGCGGAGAAGGAGGGATTCGAACCCTCGATACGCTATTAACGCATACACGCTTTCCAAGCGTGCGCCTTCAGCCACTCAGCCACTTCTCCATTTCTAAGCTGTTTAATCCCTGATTCAGTTCTCATCACTATCCTGGTAGTCAGGTGGTTCAATCAAACAGGGATCGCCTTTGGTCGTCGGCTCAGTCCGTGTTTCACCAAAGGGCACTGCCAATCGGTTTTCATCTTTGAGCGGTTCCAGATCGCTCGGGACCCTGACACGCGGGCCAATTGTGGCAGTCTGATATTCCTGTGCTTTATGGCACTTTTCCAATTTATTTTTTGGACCGCTGCAAGCCGTCAACAGCAGCAGACTAAGACATCCAGTTAGAATAAATCGACTCATGGATCACTTCACCAATAAGCCAGCGCGTGCCAATGCGGCCTCAACCGCTGGCTGACTCTGGAGCGACAAGGAGACAAGCGGTAGCCGGATGCCATCACCCACCAATCCCATACGAAGCAGAGCCCATTTAACCGGAATAGGATTTGATTCGATAAACAGTTCCTGATGCAAACCTGCCAGCGGTTCATCCAGTTGTAAGGCTAATTCAGTATCGCCTGCCAGTACCGCTTTGCACATTGCAGCCATGGCCTGTGGTGCAACATTAGCTGTCACCGACACCACGCCCTGCCCGCCAGCCAGCATAAATTCACGCGCGGTCGGATCATCACCGCTATAGAGCCCAAAATCATCACCACAAAGCTGGCGCAGTTCTGCTACACGACTAACCTCACCGGTAGCTTCCTTTATTCCAGAAATCTGCGGGTGGCCTGCCAACTCTGCCACCGTCTCTGGCAGCATATCGACACCTGTACGACCCGGTACGTTGTACAACATGATCGGTCCGGTTACTGCATCAGCTACCGCAGCGAAATGCCTGATCAGGCCTGACTGCGGAGGCTTATTATAGTAAGGCGTAACCACGAGAAAACCATCAACGCCAAGCTCCTCCACTGTCCGCGATAGTTCTATCGTCTGTGCAGTCGAATTAGACCCGGTTCCGGCAATGACAGGGATTCGGCCCGCAGCACATTTTACCACTGCTTCGATGACCGCAACATGCTCTGGCTTTGTCAGGGTCGCAGATTCACCGGTAGTACCGGCGACGACCAGGCCATCCGTGCCTGCAGAAATATGCAACTCAATCAACTGCACGAGAACATCAAAATCGATGCTCCCGTCCGATGTCATCGGCGTGACTATGGCTACCAAACTTCCCGTAATCATGAATGTGGTCCGGCTAAAGAACGGCGATGGTACGTCTGGCCACTCCGGTTCGCAAGCTGAGCATCCTCTACCGGCTCCTGCTACTCGATGCAGGGACTGGTGCTGCTTGATGCAACAGGGATTCACGGTACACTTCTCGCCCCACCCGGAGAAGGCTAGATCAGATATGGAAAAACTACTTGCGGTTACGGCAATTGGCGCTGACCGGACGGGTCTGGTGCGCGATGTGAGTAATGCTATCAGCTCAGCGGGTGGCAGCATCCTGCAAAGCCGTATGACAACTCTGGGGCAGGAATTTGCCATGATGGTACTCGTCTCGGCAAACTGGCATGCCATCAAGAAGGTAGAGGACTCGCTGGCCGAATTACAGGAGCGAGCAGATCTCACCCTGACTGTCCGGGCAACGGAAGAACGCCAGACACCAGCACCAGCTGCACCCTACAGCGTAGATATAGTCGCAATAGATCAGGAAGGGATTGTTGCAGGACTTGCCACTTTTTTTGCTACACGGGAAATCGAAATTGCCGACCTGAATACGCGTCAATACAATGCTCCACATACCGGCGCAGCAATGTTCTCAATCCAGATGGCTATAAGTATACCTACCACTATTCATCTGGCCACATTGCGCGAAGAATTTCATGAATTTTGTGAAGAACAAAATCTGGATGCCATTATGGAGCCTATACAACGCTGATTTATTGCCTGGCTGCTACCTTGAAATCACAATATATACACGACACAATTATAGGGATCGCTATATGACTACCGCACAATTAGGCAAAGTATTACCGGCGCTGAAACTCCCCGCTACCAGCGATCAAGTAATTGATTTGAAATCTTTGCGCGGGAAAAATATTGTTGTCTATTTCTACCCCAAAGACAGCACGCCTGGCTGCACAATCGAAGGTCAGGATTTCGCATCAAATCATGCAAAATTCAAACGCCTTAATACTGTCATACTAGGCGTCTCACGTGACACGGTCGCATCGCATGAAAAATTTCGTGCCAAGCATAACTTCCCCTTCGAATTGTTGTCAGATTCAGATGAGAAGGCTTGTTCTATCTTTGACGTAATCAAGGAGAAGAATATGTACGGCCGTAAAGTTATGGGCATCGAACGGAGTACCTTTTTGGTTGATACTAAAGGAAAGCTCGTGCGTGAATGGCGGAAGGTCAAGGTAAAGGGACACGTAGATGACGTGCTGACGGCCGTCAGGGATTTATAAGTTTTTGCGATTCATGGCTATTTTCAGCACCTCCTTTGGTCATATTTTAGGCCACATTGTTTTTCGTTGCGGGATACTTGCGCTCACTGCAACCACCGTGCTTATAGCGGCACCAGCAACGGCTGATACCGAAGACCTTCCAGATATCGGCAGCCCATCCGATGCAATTCTTTCCCGCCAACTCGAGTCACAGATTGGCCGACAGATTTACTACAGTCTGATTCAATCAGGCACTGTAATAACCGATCCCGAAGT
>Ga0114950_10000622_pt1 | contig 24802 bp, 19 predicted proteins | sample N075metaG_FD_83503 | JGI IMG/M metagenome (GOLD analysis project Ga0114950, IMG submission 83503) | Deep subsurface microbial communities from Kermadec Trench to uncover new lineages of life (NeLLi) - N075 metaG | ecosystem: Environmental > Aquatic > Marine > Ocean trench > Sediment | place... | reverse complement strand
GCGAGATTCTTGGGATAGTCGGACGGGGCGAGCTCGCGATAAAGACGCTCTCGTAGTGCTCCCGCTGGTACGGGCAAGGGCTCTCCGCAATAATGATAGGTTCCGACACCGTAGCCCTTGGGCAGCATTTGAATCGTGCGCTCGAATCGCTCGATTGTGGCCGAGGCGTCGAGAATGGATTGGCACTCCGAAGGTGCTATCAGCTTGGGCAATCGGTGTATACCGCTTGTACGAAGGGCCATTCGCCCGGCCCCACTCGATCCTATCGAGCCGTTTCTCTAACGGATCGAGGCCCGCCGCAGCGCTAACGCTCGACCTTGGTGGAAGCGGCTCACCTGAAAACGGCGGCGTCCCAGCCGGCTGGAAGCCGCGCGCGCGGGCAACGGCCTCATCGGCGAAAGCCTCGAGCTCCTCGGAGCACCATTTCAATTTTTCGGCCTCGACCGGGCGTGCGAGCTCTCGCGTACCGTACCGACCGACGAGACGGGCGCCCATACGTCTCGCCCAGAGGTCGATCGATTCTCCGGCTTTCGCTCGTGCGCCTTCACGGCGCAACTGGCTGCACTGTTCGCCGTCTCGCGGTTTTCCGCTAGCGCTGACGACGCGGTGTCGGGGCAATTCCGAGGGACAGGCCGCGACAGCTCGTCCTGCTGCGCGGGCCGCGCCCGGACAACCGGCCATTGCGGCAAGCTCCATGAAGGATCGCGTTTGCCCTTTCGGAATTTGCGCGAGTGCTTCCAGAAAGACGTTTCGCGCCATCGAGACCGCAGAGTCTAGCATGGACGCCGTGTTTTGCCGCCGTGAGCATACCTCCGAGACGGATTCTCCTTTGCGCCTCAGATCGTCGGTCGCCGGCGCCAAAGGTTGTCTCTGTCCGGCTCGCGAGGGTTGCGACGATGTCTCGTATAATGGTCGACCTATGTTCGAGGCGGGAGCGCTGGCGCTTTTACTAACCCTCGTGCCTCAGAACGACGGCGACGGACACATCGCGCTTCAAGATGAACGCTATCGCGAAGCCCTGGAGATTTTCGATGCGCTCCTCGCGTCGCAGCCCGAAAACGCTTCCGGCCATCACGGTAGGGGACTTGCATTATCGGCTCTCGCGGATGATCGCGGTGCGGTTTTGGCCTTCGAGAAGGCTGTTGCTCTCGCTCCGACCGCGGTTGCCGCCCGCTACGACTACCCGCGATCGTTCGAAGCGCTCGACGAGCTCGCACACGCGCTCGATGCCTATCGTGCTGGTGCTCGAGCTCAATTCTAATCATCGGGGCGCTCGCTATCGGCTCGGAACCCTCTTGCTGCGCGCCGGGAGGGCCGAGGTGCCGAGCGTTTCCTGCGAGGCTATGAGCCGTTCCGGCTCTGGGACCACCAGGTGCGTCTGCTCGAGGCTATGCTCGCGTCCGATAAACTCGCTCCCACGGACCGCCAGCAAAAGACGCTCGCCTTGCTGAGGCTTTTTCTCGATGGCGGTGAAATCGACCAAGCGCGACGCGTCCTCGATCGAGCTTTGACCGACTTCCCGGAGGCGTCCTTCGCGGTTGCCCGCGCGCGATGGTTCATGCTGTCCGGGCGTGTGACTGAAGCGCGCCGAGCGCTCGATTTGGTGATGTCGAATAGCTCGACGGCCTCGGCAAATCGAGACGCAGTGTGGCTCGCCGCCAAGCTCAATGTGCGAGAGCAGCGCAAAGTCGAAGCGCTTGCGGATTACAAAACGCTGTTGAGGCTCTGGCCCGAGCCGCCTGCGCGGGTGCATCACGAAATCGGTACGACTTACGCGGTGAATGGCCGCCTGGAGGAAGCCATCATCCACTTCAAGAAAGCTCTCACCGCCCAACCTCGCCTTGCCCAGGTCCATGCGGATCTCGGACTGGCGCTCGTGAGCCTCGGCCGCTCCGCCTCGGCGGAAGCCCACTATCGCGAGGCGCTCGAGACAAAACCTTCGCTGATCCCTGCGCAGCAGGGGTTGGGTAGCTTTCTTCTGGAGCGGGGCGAAGCCCTCACAGCGATCGAGCTCTTCCGAGACAGTGTGGCGCCACGCCCAGGCGATCCTATTCTTCGCAAGAATTTGGCACTTGCCTTTCACCATGCCGGGAGGTTTGAGGAAGCCGAGGCCGAGCTCCAAAAGGCACGCGAGCTCGAGCACTAGAGATCTCGCGTCTGAGATAGGCTTTGACGTCTCCGATCCAAAGCTCGACCGAGAGGCGTGCGCGCTCGGCGCGACGTTATACGCGAAGCCGGCTGACGGGGTCGCCTGGTCCGGCAAAGCCCTCTACCGCCGCGTAGCGGCGGCTCGCAAACGACGCGCTCCCGCGGCAACCGAGCATGATGAGCTTCCACCGCTCAATCGATGATCGCCCGCGCGATGCGGGGACGCACGGTTGGGGTTAGAGTTAGAATAGGGCCGCTTTGGCGGTGTAGCGCCGTCGGGTGACAGAAGGAGTAGATTTATTGAGATTCTCAAAGGCCTCATTCTTGGCGTTTTGCATGCTCGGCTCGCCCAGCTTCGCTGGCGCTCAGGAGCCGTTCATCGAGCTCATGCGCTCCGACCTTCCCACGGAAAAAGTGGCGATCCTCACTGAATCCATGGCGTTTAGCGAAGATGACGCGGACGTCTTTTGGCCCATTTACCGGGAATACGAGCTCCAGCTCTCGAAGCTCAGTGATCGCCGACTCGAGTTGCTCACGCAATATGCAAGCAAGTATGAAAGCTTCTCGAACGAGAACGCGAGGCGGCTGGTCGAAGCCCGGTTCCAGCTTCAAGAAGATCATCTGAAGCTCAAAAAGAAATATTTCGGGCGTGTCGAAGAAGCACTCTCCACGACGATCGCTGCCAGATTCATTCAAGTCGAGCATCAAATTCAACTGCTCGCCGAGCTCGGCCTTGCCTCTGAGACGCCGCTCGTCAAACCGGTGAAAAAATGAGACGTCAGAGTTTTTGGATCCTTGTCGCCGTCATCGTCTTGGGCGCGTGTCAATCGGGCGGGGAAGCTCCTCCACGGCCGGCGCCTGAAGTCACCGTTGCGGTGCCTGAGCAGCGGGACGTGATGGGATATCAGGAATTCACCGGCCGAACCGAGGCGGTCGAGTCCGTCGAGATTCGGGCGCGCGTGTCGGGCGAGCTCGAACGTCAAGCGTTCCAAGCGAGCGCCACGGTTCGAAAAGACCAGCTTTTATTCGTGATCGAGCAAGCGCCCTATATCGCGCGCCGCAATGGGGCCGATGCGGAGGTCAAGTCTTGGGAAGCCGAGCTTGCGCGCGCGCGGTCCGACCTGGAGCGGCTCGAGCAAGCGATCCGCACCGACGCGGTCAGCCAACAGGAAGTCGACCGGGCGCGCGCGGACGTGCAACAAGCCGAAGCGAGCTTGCTCGGCGCAAAAGCGCGGCTCGAGCAAGCAGAGCTCGATTTGAGCTATACCGAGGTGCGTGCTCCCATCGCGGGTGTCGTCAGCCGGCGGCTCGTGGATGTCGGCAACCTCGTCGGCTCGGGAGAGAACACGCTACTCACGACGATCGCTCGCATGGACCCCATCTATGTCTATTTCGACGTGAGCGAACGGATCGTCCTCGAGCTTCTGAGCCATCGCGGCCGTACGGTCTCGGAGCGAATCCGTAGCCCGGAAGAGGAGGTCCAGGCTTTCTTGGGATTGGCCAATGAGGACGGATGGCCGCATACAGGTCGTCTCGACTATGTCGACAACACAGTGGACGCCAATACGGGGACGATTCAGATACGGGGCGTGTTTCCGAATACGGACGGTCTTCTCTTCCCGGGTCTTTTTGCTCGTATCCGCGTCCCGACCGAGCTCCAAAAAGGCGCCCTTCTCGTCATCGAGCGCGCGATTGGAACCGATCTCGGCGGCAAATATCTACTGATCGTCGGCGAAGGGAACATGGTCGAGCTCCGCCATGTCGAGCTCGGGCGGCTCGAGGACGGGATGCGTGTCATCGTCTCTGGGCTCGAGGCGGGCGAGCGCTACATTATCAATGGCTTGCAGCGCGCGCGGCCCGGACTTCCTGTGTCGCCCAAGACCGCGTCAGCCTCGGCGGAGTCCTGATTCATGTTCAGCCGCATTTTCATTTATCGGCCGGTCCTCGCCCTAGTCATCTCGATCTTCATCGCTCTCATCGGCGTGATCTCGATCCCCGTGCTCCCCATCGAGAACACGCCGGACATAACGCCTCCTACCGTGGAGGTCCAGACACGCTATCCCGGCGCGAGCGCTCCCGTCATCGCCGAAACGGTGGCCGTGCCCCTCGAGCAGGAGGTCAACGGCGTCGACGACATGATCTACATGCAGTCGAAGAGCTCCGACGATGGCTCGATGAACTTGACTATCACTTTCGAGATCGGGACCGATATCGACATGGCCACCGTTCTCGTTCAGAACCGCGTCGCCATCGCGCAGCCCAAACTGCCCGAAGAAACGAAGCGTCAGGGCGTTACGACCAAGAAAAAGTCGAGCAACATGGTGCTGATGGTCAACTTGATCTCGTCGCTGCCCGAGCACGACGAGATCTATATCAGCAACTACATCAACTTGAACATCAAAGACCAGCTCGGTCGTATCTCGGGCGTAGCCAACGTACAAGTGATGGGCGCGAAGGATTACGGGATGCGTATTTGGCTCGACCCCGAGCGCCTCAAAGCCCGAGCGTTGACGACGAACGATGTCGTCCGCGCCATCCGCGAGCAGAACGTTCAAGTGGCGGCCGGCCAGATCGGCGCGCCGCCGTCGCCCATGGGGCTCGACTTTCAATACACCGTGAACACGCTCGGAAGGCTCTCGACCGTTGAAGAGTTCGAGGACATAATCCTCAAAGTCGATGGAAGCAGCCTGTTGCGTCTGAGCGACGTCGCCCGAGTCGAGCTCGGCGCTCAAGCTTATAACTGGTACGTCCAGCTCAACGGACAGCCGTCGATTGGGATGGCGATTTACCAGCTTCCAGGGGCGAACGCGCTCGAGATCGCAGACGGCGTGACCGCGGCGATGGACGAGATGGCGACGCGTTTTCCTGACGGGCTCGAATATAAGATCGCGTTCGACTCGACGCGCGCGATCGATGCGTCGATCGCGGAAGTGATCGAGACCCTCTTCATCGCAATGTTTCTCGTCATCCTCACGGTTTATGTTTTTCTGCAGGACGTCCGCACAACGCTCATCCCGGCGGTCACGATCCCGGTCGCCCTCTTGGGGACTTTCGGCGTCATGCTCGCGATGGGACTTTCGATCAACACGTTGTCGCTATTCGGGATCGTGCTCGCGATTGGCATCGTGGTCGACGATGCTATCGTCGTCGTCGAGAACACCATGCGTCTCATCGACGACGAGGGCCTTCCCCCCAAGGAGGCGGCCGCCAAGGCCATGGAGCAGGTTACAGGCCCGGTCATCGCGACGACACTCGTGCTGCTTGCAGTCTTCGTCCCCACGGCGATGATGGGCGGCATCACCGGCCGGCTCTACACGCAGTTCGCCATCACCATCTCGGTGGCTACCGTCTTTTCATCCATCAACGCGCTGACATTGAGCCCCGCACTCTGCGGCCTCTTGCTGCGCCCGTCGACGAAGAAGCGCGGCTGGTTCTTCACGAAGTTCAACGAGTTCTTCGATCGCACCACGAAGTCCTACACGGCCTACGTCCATATGTTCGTGCGCCGCGTGGGTCTCGTGATGGTGTTTTTCGCCGCGGTCGTTGGGGCCACGGCTTTCGGTTTCATGAACGTCCCCGGCGGGTTCATCCCCGATGAAGACCAGGGCTACTTCTACGCGAACGTAAAACTTCCCGACAGCGCTTCGCTCGAGCGCACCAAGGAGGTGCTCGACGGCATCACGCAAACGCTGATGGAGACCCCGGGGGTCACCGACGTCATCACGATCGGTGGCTACTCAATGCTCGATTCACTCCAAAGCAGCAATGGTGGCGCCGCGATTGCTGTGCTCGAAAACTGGAGCCAGCGGTCGGATCCGGAGCTTCACGCTACCGCGATCGCGAACGCGATCACGGCGAAATTGCTCCGGATCGAAGAAGGAACGGCGTTCGCCTTCATCCCACCCCCCATTCAGGGGCTCGGAAGCGCGGGAGGCTTCGAGTACATGCTGCAAGATCGTGGCGCGGCGGGCGTGCAGCAGCTCCAAGCGATCGCGGACGATCTTGCCTTCGAGGGAAATCAGAATCCGATATTGACGCGCGTCAATAACAGCTTTCGCGCCAATGTGCCTCAGCTCTATCTGGATCTCGATCGCACGAAAGCCAAGACGCTCGGCATCCCTCTCTCGGATATCTTCGATACGCTTCAGGCCTATCTCGGCTCGGCCTATGTCAACGATTTTAATATATTTGGTCGAACCTATCGGGTCATGATCCAAGCGGATGCGCAGTTTCGCTCCCGTATCGAGGACATCCGAAGGCTCGAAGTGCGCGATCAGGCAGGCAACATGATCCCGCTCGGGACGCTCATGGCTGTCGAGGATACGGTCGGGCCTCAAGCGATCACGCGCTACAACCTCTACCCAGCGGCGAGCATTACAGGCTCGCCTCGCGCGGGCTTCAGCTCGGGCGAGGCGGTCGCGTCCATGCAGGCTCTGTCGAGCCGCTTGCTCCCACCGTCCATGGGTTACGAGTGGACCGGAGTCACCTACCAGCAACTCGCCGCGGGGAACCAGACGCCCATTATCTTCGGCCTCGCTTTCATCTTCGTCTTTTTGTTCCTCGCGGCCCAATATGAGAGCTGGCTCATCCCGTTCTCGGTACTCTTGACGATTCCGTTCTCGCTACTCGGCGCCATCGCCGCCACCTGGGCTCGCGGTCTCGACAACAATGTCTATACGCAGATCGGGCTCGTGCTCCTCATCGGGCTCTCCGCGAAGACGGCCATCCTGATCGTGGAGTTCGCGAAGAAGCTCAGAGAGGAAGAAGGGAGAGACACGCTCGAGGCGGCCGTCGAAGCGGCTCGGCTGCGTTTCCGGCCGCTCTTCATGACGGCGCTCTCATTCGTTCTCGGCGTGGTGCCACTGCTTGTGGCCTCGGGCGCGGGCTCGGCGAGCCGTCGCTCGCTCGGAACGGCCGTCTTCGGAGGCATGCTGCTCTCGACGGTCATCGGCGTCTTTCTCACGCCGGTCTTCTTCGTGTTCGTGCAGAAGCTGCGTGACCGGAGCATGAAAGCCCCGACGAAGACGCCGACCCCGGCGGCTGCGAGCGCGGGAGAGTCGTCATGAAACGCCTAGCATTGCTGGTGGCCGTGGCGGCTATTGCGACCGCGTGCAAAGTCGGGCCGGACTACGAGAAGCCGCCGCCGCTTCCAAACGATCAACCGTTAACGGACCAGTGGTACACCGCCGCGACGATGGGACTCGCTAGCGCCGATTCGGACGTACAGACGTGGTGGACGGTCTTTGACGATGACAAGCTCCAAGAGCTCATCGAGCGCGCACAAACCGAGAACCTCGACTTGCGGGTGGCGGTCGCACGCATTCGCGAGGCGCGCGCCGGCGTGGGGATCGCGCGCGGAGAGCGCATGCCTGTCCTAGACGCTGCCGGCAACGTGAATCTAGGCAAGCCGAGCGAAGCCGCTGCGCCCATATCGCCCGAAGAAGGCTTCGAAACAGCCGCGCTCTTGGGTTTCGGTGTGGACGCGCGTTGGGAGATGGACGTCTTCGGGAAGTTCGCCCGCAATATCGAAGCCGCGGAGGCGAGCTACGAGGCCACGGTCGAAGACTATCGCGACGTGCTCGTGTCGCTCCTCGCCGAAGTCGCGCTGGCCTATGTCGATGTGCGGGCGTTGCAGCAGCGGATCGATTTTGCCAGCTCCAACATCGAAGCGCAGCGGGATAGCTTGCAACTCACCCGGGATCGATTCGACGCCGGTCTCACTTCCGCGCTCGACGTGGCTCAAGCGGAATCGAACCTCAGCGATACGGAGTCGACCATCCCGAGGCTCGAGCAAAACTTGAATTTCGCCCTCAACGCTCTCGCTGTCTTGCTCGCGGAAACACCGGGATCGCTTCATGAAGAGCTCTCGACCGCCGGTGCGACTCCCGTGCCGCCCGAGTCGGTCGCTGTCGGCATTCCTGCGAACGTTATGAGGCAACGGCCGGACATCCGCGCGGCCGAGCGCGTTCTCGCCTCCCGCACGGCACGGATAGGCGTCACGACGGCGGATCTCTACCCATCATTTTCTCTAGCCGGCTTCCTCACGTTCAACTGGGGCAATGTCGGTAACGACACCACGAGCATCGGATGGAGCCTGTTGCCGGGATTCAACTGGAACCTGTTCGATCGCGCGCGTATCCACAGTGCCATTGACGTGGCAGAAGCCCAGTCGGAGCAAGCCTTTTTCGCTTATGAGCTGACCGTGCTCAGAGCACTCGAGGAAGTCGAGAACGCGATGATCGCCTATTTCAAGGAGCAGGAGCGGCGCGATCGCCTCGAAGAAGCGGTCGATGCTGCCCAGCGAGCCGTCGACCTCGTGCGCACGCAATATCTCGCGGGCCTGACGAACTTCCAAAACGTGCTCGACAGCCAACGGTCGCTCTTTCGCTTCCAAGACCAGCTCGCGGAGAGTGAGGGCTTGGCGGTGCAAAACCTCATCCTCATCTACCGCTCGCTCGGCGGCGGCTGGGATGTCGACGCGGCGACTATTCCCGCGACGACCGACAACGAGTAAAGTCTTCCGGATCCTCTGGCACCGTTGCGGCGAACACGTGTGCGCAGATTATGTTAAACAGACGTTACGAAGGGTAACACTTACCGAACTCCCCCCGATCTAGAGTGCGCTCCGGAACGTAAGATCTCGTCCCCCACCCTGCCGTTGGACCAAAAACAAGGGTGGTAGCTCGTTAGCCCGTAGGCTAGGCTAGCACCGGACCAAGGCACGAACCTAATTCGAGCGACTTGGTCCGGGCTGACCGACCTCCTCGAGAATGCGCTCCTGCGGCGCCTCATGCGGACGCCGCGCTTTTGTGGTCGGTCCAAATCGTCAGGTTTTCGACCGTCCAGTCTAGGACTTTTCCATCGAGAATAGCTTCTAACGCGGCACGTTTGGAGGCGCCGGCGACGAGAAGATGGACCTCTCGGGCCGCGTTGATGGTGGCCGGCGTCAGCGTTAGTCGGACAGGCGGAGGTTTGGGACTGTCGAGGACGGCCACGACCAAACGCTGTCTCTCCTCGAGCTCGGGTCTTCCGGGAAACAGAGACGCGACGTGGCCATCTTCTCCGAGCCCAAGGAGCACCCAGTCGAGACCTGAGTGCTCGCGGAGCATTTCTTCGTAGCGTCTGGCGGCTTCACCGGGCTCCGTGAGGTCGGTTTGTGGCGCGTGCACGTTCTCTTCAGGGATAGGAACGTGGTTCAGCAAGAGCTCGCGCACCAGGCGAACGTTACTCATGGGGTCGGTCGGAGAGACGTAGCGCTCGTCAGACCAGAAGACGTGCACCCGCTCCCACTGGACCTCGCCCTGTAGCTCGGAAGCGAGCGAGCGGTAGAGCGGCTCGACTGTGCGCCCGCCCGCGAGCGCCACGGTGAAGCTTTCGACGGCTCGCGCCGCCTCGACGAAGGCAAGAGCGACCGCTCGCCCCATCGCCTCGCGATCCTCGAAGCACTCTAATGCACGCCGCATCCCCGCTCCCAGGCGCGCCCGTCGCGGGCGAGAAGCGCGTCCGCCTGGCTCGGTCCAAAGCTTCCGCGCTCATATCCGGCGAGAGGCGGCGCGTCCTTTGACGCCCAACTCTCGATGACAGGATCCATGATCTGCCACGAAAGCTCGATGCCGTCCCGGCGTAGAAATAGAGATGCGTCACCTTGAAGCGCGTCGAGGAGCAACCGCTCATAGGCCCCCGGGATCGCGATCCCGTCGAAGTCGTCCGCGTAGTGAAACTCCATGTCGACGGAACGGAGCTCGGAAGCGGTGTCCGGCACTTTTGTCTCGAACCGCAAATGCATCCCCTCATCCGGTTGCACGCAGATGGCGAGATAGTTGTTGCGGACGACGCCACCTTCCGGGAGCGGGAACATCACGTGCGGGGGCTTTCGAAAATGGATCAAGATCTCGGAGACCTTGTCCGCCAGAGCTTTTCCGGACCGGAGATAGAAGGGGACCCCTTGCCAGCGCCAGTTGTCGATGTCGAGCTTCATCGCGCCATAGGTCGCTGTTTGTGAGCCTTCCGCAACACCTTCGGCCTCGGTGTAGCCGTGATACTGAGCCCGGACCGTGTCCGCGGGTGCGATCGGCTGAACCGCGGAGAGAAGCTTCGTCTTCTCGTTCCGCACCGAGTCGGCATCGAAGGAAGCGGGCGGCTCCATAGCGATGAGGCTTAGGAGCTGCAGCAAATGGTTTTGGAACATGTCGCGCACCACACCAGCCGAGTCGTAATAGCCAGCGCGATGGCCCACGTCGACGGACTCGGCGACCGTGATCTGCACGTGGTCGACATAGTTACGATTCCACAACGGCTCGAAAACGGTGTTCCCGAAACGGAAGAACAAAATGTTCTGAGAGGTTTCCTTTCCGAGATAGTGGTCGATGCGATAGACCTGGCTTTCGGCGAAGACGTTTTGGATCTTGTCGTTGAGCGAGCGGGCTGAGGCGAGGTCGCGGCCGAACGGTTTTTCTATGACCGCGCGGCGAAAGCCGTCGCTCTCCACTGCGATATCGCAGGCACCGAGATGGGCGACGATCGGTTCGTAGAAGCGCGGCGCCACGGAGAAGTAATAGAGTCGGTCGGCGCCACCGTTCTCGAGCTCTCGAAGGCGGACGTCGAGCTTACGATAGTCGTCCCGCGTGTCCAGGTCTCCGCGAACGTAGAACAGGCGCTGCGCAAAAGCGGCGAACGCCGCGCGGTCGGCGACGCCTTCGCCCATCCGCTCACGAAACGCGTCGTCGCTATAGGGCCGGCGCGCGTAGCCCACGATCCGGACGTCGTCGGCAAGTCGGCCTTTCGAGTACAGGCTAAAAAGAGCCGGGATGAGCTTCCGTTTCGTGAGATCGCCAGAGGCCCCGAAGATGACGACGCTAGTCATGCTTTTTCACCGCATGGCCGCCGAATTGGTTCCGCATCGCGGCGAGGAGCTTGGCCGCGTAGCTATCGTCCTCACGGCTCGTGAAGCGCATCATAAGCGCGAGTGTTATGACCGGTGCCGGGACGTCGAGATCGATCGCTTCGTTCACTGTCCAGCGCCCTTCGCCGCTATCGGCGACCCATGGTTTGATGCCGGTGAGGTTCTGGTCGTCCGTAAGAGCACGCGCCGTCAAGTCGAGAAGCCACGAGCGTATGACACTTCCGTGGCGCCAGATTTCCGAAATCTGATGGATGTCGAGGTCGAATGCCTCTTTTTTCTTCAAGATGTCGAAGCCTTCCGCATAAGCCTGCATCATCCCGTACTCAATCCCGTTATGGATCATCTTGACGAAGTGCCCGGACCCTGAAGGGCCCACGTGGCCCCAGCCCCGATCCTGTGCCGGCGCGAGCGACTCGAGAACCGGGCGGAGGCGATCGACAGCCTCGCCCTCGCCGCCGACCATCATGCTGTAGCCTTCTTTGAGTCCCCACACGCCCCCGCTAGTGCCGACGTCGACAAAGTGGATGTCCTTATCCTTCAACTGCTTACCGCGACGCATCGTTTCCTTATAGTTGCTGTTGCCGCCATCGACGACGAGATCTCCCGCGTCGAGAAGCTCCGATAGCTCTTGAACGACGCTCTCCGTGGGAGCACCAGAAGGCACCATGACCCAGACGGCGCGCGGCGCCGAGATCTCGAGGACGAGCTCTTGAAGAGACTCGGCAGCTACAGCACCGCCGTCCGCCGCGACCCGCACCGCTTCCGGATTGCGGTCCGTGACGACGACGCCATGACCGGCCGTGAGAAGACGCGTCGTCATGTTCGCGCCCATCTTGCCGAGCCCCACCATTCCGAGCTCCATTACTTGGTCTCCTTTCCCACCATGTTCAGAGGTCGCACCCATTGGTCGAATTGCTCGCCCGTGACGTGGCCGAGCGCGAGCGCTGCCTCCCGGAGCGTCGTTCCCTCCGCGTGAGCTTTTTTCGCGATCGCGGCCGCTTTGTCGTAGCCGATATGCGGGTTGAGCGCGGTTACGAGCATGAGCGATCGCTCCAAATTCTCCTTCAGCCTTTCGTGATTCGGCTCGATGCCGGTGACGAGCTTTTCCCGGAAGCTGTCGCAGCCATCCGCGAGCAGGCGCGCGCTCTGGAGAAAGTTATAGATGATGACGGGCTTGAAAACGTTCAACTCGAAGTTTCCCGAGGCGCCGCCGATGCCGATCGTGACGTCGTTTCCGAAGACTTGGGCACAGAGCATCGTCATGGCTTCGCACTGCGTCGGGTTCACTTTGCCGGGCATGATGGAGCTTCCAGGCTCGTTCGCGGGGATCGTGATCTCGCCGATGCCACTTCGTGGTCCAGAAGCGAGCCAGCGGAGGTCGTTCGCGATCTTCGTCAGCGACGCGGCGAGCGTCTTGAGCGCCCCGTGCGCGAAGACGAGAGCATCTTTCGACGCGAGCGCTTCGAACTTGTTCGGTGCCGAGACGAAGGGATAACCGGTGAGCTCGGAAAGACGGGCCGCGACGCGCTCGCCGAGCTCTGGATGAGCGTTCAAGCCGGTGCCAACAGCCGTACCGCCGAGTGCGAGCTCTTCCAAGTGGGGGAGCGTGCTGCTCAAGCGCTGGACGTCATGGTCGAGCTGGGAAGCGTAGCCCGAGAACTCTTGGCCAAGGGTGAGCGGCGTTGCGTCCTGGAGATGCGTCCGCCCGATCTTGACGATGTCGTCGAAGGCTTCGGCTTTTTGTGCGAGCGCGTCCCTGAGCTTCTCGACCGCGGGGAGGAGCCGAGCGCGCGTTGCCTGGACCGCGGCGACGTGCATTGCGGTCGGGATGACGTCGTTCGACGACTGACCCTTGTTGACGTCGTCGTTCGGATGGACGAGGCGCTTTGAGCCCCGTTCCCCGCCGAGAAGCTCGCTCGCCCGATTTGCGAGGACCTCGTTCATGTTCATATTCGATTGGGTGCCGCTCCCGGTTTGCCAGACGACCAAAGGAAACTCGTCCGCATGTTTTCCCGCGAGCACTTCGTCGGCGGCCTCGACGATCGCTTGGGCCTTGTCGGCGTCCAAGAGGTCGAGCTCCTGGTTGACGGCCGCCGCCGACTTCTTGACGAGCGCAAGCGCTTGAATGAGCTCCTCCGGCATCCGCTCGCCGGAGATGCGGAAATTTCGGCGGGAGCGCTCCGTTTGGGCGCCCCATAAGCGGTCTGTTGGCACTTCGATGGGCCCGAGCGAATCGGACTCGACGCGTGTTGTTTGCTCCGTCATATCGCCCTCCTTCCCCCAAGCCTACACCGGAGAGGTTCCTGTTGCATAAATGTGACGAAAGCGCGAGAATTCTTGTTCGGATCAAGCCAAAGGAGGAAACTGAATGACAGACTCGACCAACGGGGGCGGGCTCCAACTCGGTGCCAGCGTTCCCGATTTCGAGCTCGCCACTTACGACCCCACGAAGAACGATTTCGGGACGGTGAGCCTCGATCAAAACAAGAAAGCCGGGAAGTGGACCATATTGTTCTTCTATCCCGCCGATTTCACCTTCGTCTGAGCGACCGAATTCGCTGCTCTGGCAGAGCAGCAAGATCGCTTCAAGAAGTTGGGTGCCGAGCTCATCACCGTCAGCACCGATACGCAGTTCGTACACCTTGCATGGAAACAGCATGAAAAAAGCCTCGAGAATGTCGAGTACTTGATGGGCGCGGATCCAAACGGGAAAGTCTCGCGTCTTTTCGGGGTCTATGTCGAAGGTGCGGGCTTGGCGCTGCGAGGCACGTTCATCATCAACCCCGAGGGCACGCTCTTGAGCTCGGAGGTCAGCTTCTTCAACGTGGGCCGCAACATTGACGAGGTCATGCGGAAGTTCAAAGCGAACCTTTACGTTGCCAGAAAAACGGCCGAGGCCTGCCCGGCGCAGTGGAAGGACGAGGGCGACAAGACGCTCACACCTGGTCCCAACCTGGTCGGCAAGGTCCACGAAGCGCTTACAAAGTAAGCGAATTGGCTACAAAGGGTGAGGCTTGCCGCGCGGCGGGCCTCACTCTCGCCTTTGCTTGCTAGGCGCCTAGTAGTGCGCTGAGGTTGAGCTTGTCGTCTTCGACGCCCGGGCACCAGTAATAGCCGCCGGAAACGGGCTTCGAGAAGCGAAACAAACCGTCCACGATGCCGTCTTCGCGCCCGGTCATCCGGATGAGCTGGGTCTCGAAGGCGTCGAGCGTGCGGCCGAATGCGACGAACATCAAACCTTCGCCGTCGCGATCGAACCACGGCATGGACTGGCGGACGACAAAGGCCGCAGGCTTGAAGCTCTCTTGCGCCGTGCGCTTGACGTGGGCGGACTCGGGCGCATCCTCGAGCTCCTCGTTGTCTTCGAGGCGCCGGCCGATCATGTCATCCCGCTCGGAATCCGTTAACGATTGAAGGCCGACGAGATCGTGCTGCCACTTCTGGACGGCCACGAAGCTCGACCCGTCGAGTCCCGCGCTCAAACCCGAGACGATTGCCGCTGCTACGGCGTCCTCGCCCGTTGGGTTCTCCGTGCCGTCCTCGTAGCCTGAAAGATCACGGCCGCGTCCCTCCGGCGTCGGATCGTGTTTGAAGCTATCGACAATCAGGGCCATTTCGAGCGCGGGATCCAAGAGCTGCTCGAGCTCGAGAGAACGGTGGATGAGCTCGCCGCGGTCGGTATCGCTGCGCAACCAAATCCACAGCGCGGTCTGGGTCGAGGGTATCTCGACTCCTGGGCCTGTTAAGCTCGGAAACGCTTTGAGGCCTTCAATGGTGCTTTTCCAGGCGAGTACGAGCGAATTACCGATCCCGACGACGATGTCGTCATCGAGCTCGAGCTCCAGAAGCGCATCGCGGGCGTCGCGGGGGTCTTCGTCTGGAGCGAGGTTGAGAAAGAGATAGCGTCCCAGCGCAGGGCCAGGCGCTAGGATGCCGGTTTGCGGTTCACTCATGTTCTGGTCCTGATCCTTTCTTAGTCGCCGTAGTACAAATCCGCCGCGCGGGCGAAATCGAAGTCCAGATTCGAGATGCCATCCACGTCGTGCGTCGACAACAAGATGCTGACGGAGTTGTAAACATTTGTCCACTCCGGGTGATGGTTGATGCGCTCGGCAACGAGCGCGAGCTGGGTCATGAATCCGAAAGCATTGACGAAATTCTCGAACTGGAACCTCCGGTGGAGCTTGCCATCGACGAGCTCCCAGTGCTCGAGCTTTGCGAGCGCGTTCTCGAGTTCTTCGTCCGACAGTTTTTCTCTTTTATGTTTTGTCATTAGTCTAGAAGACGAGGATGATTCCCGCCGTGATATCTCCCATAGACCAGGCTGTGACGAGTGAGAGCAATGCTAGAATGATCTGCCTGATCGTGCATCACTCCTTTTCGACCGGGTTAAGGATATCACCTCGTCTATTGCTGCCGCGCTCACTCGACGCGCGGACCGCCTCATGCTTCTCACCAATCGGAGGGCGTTCGTAAATCCGATGCCGGTTGAAGAAGCAACGGAACACATCCGTGAGTGACTCACCGGATCGGAGTTGCAGATTACTTGGCGGACAAAATCCGACCGCACGCGGATGCGCGATGACGGAACAACTCTTCTGCCACCTTCGCGACGCTCGAGTGTCGTAACCCTGAGAGGCTACAATACAGAGCGAACGGAGGACGGCTATGTGGAATCGGGCAGTTTGGGTGCTCGCGGTGTTTGGACTCTCTGGGCTCGCCATGGCGGAGGATTGGCCGAATTGGCGCGGTCCCGACGGCAACGGCGTGAGCTCCGAGCGAGGCTTGCCGCTTGCCTGGAGTGAGGACGAGAACATCGCTTGGAGGGCTCGGCTCGGCGGGATGGGCCTCTCCTCTCCGATCGTCTCCGGCGATACGATCCTGGTGACGTCGCAGGCGGGACGCGGAGTCGTCCGTGGCGGCAACCATCCGACCCTGGGGGGACGCGGCGGCGGGCCCGAGGAGCGCTCGATTGGCGGGGCAGCCGGCGGTGACGTGGTTTTCCTCGTCGAGGCCTATCAGCGCTCCGATGGAAGGCGGCTGTGGCAGCATCGCATTCCCGCGACCGGCGAGCTTCCTTCCGTGCATCGCAAGACCAACCTCGCCAACCCGAGCCCGGTCACGGATTCTGAGCATGTCTATGCGTGGTTCGGCAACGGCCAAATCGTGGCCCTCGATATGGAAGGGAAGCTCGTCTGGGAAAGACACCTCGGCGAGGATTACGGCCCTTTCGAGATCACGTGGGGCCATTCGAGCTCGCCGACGATTTATGGCGATGCGCTCATTCTACTGTGCGACCACGAACCCGCATCCTACCTCCTCGCGCTCGACAAACGTACGGGAAAGGAGCTTTGGAAAGCGGACCGAGGTGAAGGGCTCCGCTCCTACAGCACTCCTACCGTCGTTCCCGGACCGGAAGGCGACGAGCTCGTGATCAACTCGAGCGAGCGCATCGAAGGCTATGATCCAAAGACGGGCAAGCGGCTCTGGTATTACGTCGAGCCGAGCCGTTTTCCGATTACGGTACCGTCTTTCTCCTACTCCGATGGCATCATCTATACGAGCCGCGGCTATCGAAGCGGTCCGTACATGGCGATCCGCCCCGGTGGACGCGGCGACATCGCGGGCACGGAGCATCTTGTTTGGCACGTTCCTACCGGTGCGCCTTATGTCTCCTCGGTTGTGCACTATGACGGTGTCGTCTACTTCGCGAGCGATGCAGGTGTTCTTCAAGCCGCCGATGCCAAGACCGGCAAGCGGTTGTTCCAAGGACGAACGGGTGGTGTTTTTTCGGCAGCCCCTATCGCGGGCGACGGCAAAGTCTATTTCGTGAGTGAGACCGGGGAGACCATCGTGCTGCGGGCGTCGCGCGAGTTCGAGATTCTCGCGCGTAACAAGTTGGATGCGCGCTTCCTCGCGTCTCCGGTGGTGTCGAACGGACAGATCTTTCTTCGGAGTGACGACGAGCTAATCTGCGTGGGTACGCCGTCCGACGGTTTATGACTGCGCGGCCTGGCGGCGTCAGTTCGTCGAATCCACCCATCCCGTTTGGAACAAGTAACGCGTGATGAGATTGTAGATGTGGAGCGTCGTGCCCTCGCCCTCTTTGATGGCGTGCGATCGGTTGGGGTAGACCATCAGGTCGAACGGCTTTCCGAGCTCGACGAGTCGGTTCACGAGACGTTCCGTTCCTTGATAGTGCACGTTGTCATCCCCCGTGCCATGAATGAGGAGAAGCTTTCCTTCGAGGCCTTCCGCGAAGTTGATCGGAGAGCCGACACGATAGCCTTCCGTGTTGTCTTGCGGCAAGCCCATATAGCGTTCCTGATAGATCGTATCGTAAAGTGTTTGATCGGGCACCGGGGCGACCGAGACGCCCACACGGAAGATATCAGGGAAGCGGAACATCGCGTTCAACGTGTTCGACCCGCCGCCGCTCCATCCCCAGATGGCGACACGGTCTGCGTCGATATAGGAACGCTCTTTCACGAGCGCTGTAACCGCGGCGGCCTGGTCTTTCGACGAGAGATCTCCGACGGTCCCGTAGATGATCTTGCGCCATGCCGAGCCTTTGGGCGCTGGCGTTCCGCGGTTGTCGAAGCTCGCCACGATGAAGCCAGCATTGGCGAGCGCGCGATGGAACAAGGAACGCGCGCCGAACCATCGGTTGAGGACGGTTTGCCCAGCGGGCTCGCCGTAGACATAGACGAGCAGCGGGTATTTCTTTTTGGCGTCGAAATTGGCGGGCTTCAGCATCCAAGAATCAAGGGTGACCCCTGGCTCGATCTCGAGCTCGAACATAGAAACAGGCGGGTCGAGAACTCCGTCGAGCGCCGCTTGCAAATCCGCATTGTCTTCGAGGGTTCTCAGGACCGTGTGATCGGGAAGCTCTACGAGATCGACCCGCGGTGGCACGTCGAAGCTCGAGAAAGTATGAAACGCCCATCGGCCATTCGGCGACAGATCGTAGGCGTGGGTTCCATTTGCGTTTCGCGGTGTCAGCCGCTCCGGTGGAGCGTCGCCTTCGAGGCTCGAGCGAAACAAATAGCGCTCGGTGGCGCTCTCGGGGGACGCGATGAAGTAGAACCATTCGCCGGCTGAGTCGAGTCCCAGCGGTTGGATGACGTCGTCCTCGAAGCGCGTAAGGAGCCGCTCGTGGCCGCCGTCCCGGCTGATAGCATAAGCATGACGGTAACCGTCTTTTTCACTTAGCCATACGAGCTCTTCGCCTGTTGGGGTAAAGTCCATGCGCCGGACGACTTCGACCCAAGCGTCGTTGCGATCTTGGTGGATAGATACGACGTCGCCGGTCGTCGCGTCCGAAAGCAGCACGTCGTTGGTGTTCTGAAGGCGGTTCAAATGCTGAAGGACGAGATGGTTGTCATCGGCCCACTCCATGCGAGCGATGTAAGTGTTGCGCGGATCCCCCGGTACTTTCATCCACGCCATCTCTCCGCCCGAAGCACTCACGACCCCAATCCTAACGGCCGAGTTCGTCGTCCCCGCTTTCGGATAGGGAATGCGCAGCAGGGTTGGGTAGAGCTCGTCCGTGTTGTTAATGATGGTGAACTCGCCGATACCTTCCGAGTCAAAGTTCCAGAAAGCGATGCGCTTGCCGTCGGGGCTCCACCGAAAGCCGTCGCGAAGCCCGAACTCTTCTTCGTAAACCCAGTCCGAAGTGCCAAAGATCGTTGTCGGTGAGTCGCTTTCGGTCAGCGCTGTGACGGAGCCGGTCATCAACGTCTCGACGTACAAGTTGTTGGCCATGACATAGGCGACGCGCGTACCGTCGGGCGAGAACTTGGCGAACATGAGCGACGAGGTTGGAGCCACGCCGCCGAGCTTTCGCAGGGCGCCGCTCGCGACGTGAAGGACCCAGTAATCGCCGCGCGTGTTCCGCCGCCAAACACGGACGGTGTTCGTAAACACGAGCAGACGTGTCCGATCGGAAGACCACTCGTAATCGTCGATCTCGAATGGCCGCGTCGCGTCCGGCGGCCGGAGTGTTTTCGCCGAAACGAGCACTTCTCTTGCGCCGGTTTTGGTGTCGTAACGGACGATGTCATGCGCGTCCTCCACGGATTCCGACGACTCCACGGTCGTATAGGCATTGCCGTCATCCAGCCACTTCGCTGGGCCAAAATCTTCGGACTCGAAGTCTTCGCTGCCGAAGATCCGTTTCAATTGATCTTGAAGCGGCGCCGGCACCTGGCCGTAGAGAGGTGCTGCGAGAACGGCCCAGAGGAGCGCGGCGAGCGTCGTGAGACGAAATTTCATCATTCGATGTCCTTTCAAGGAGGTGGCAGGCTGCAGTTATTCACGATTGCGGTAGAGGCGTCAAGAGGCGTCGAGCGCTCTGCTACAATCCCTTCTCATGGGAGAAGAATTGCTGCTTCAGGGCGGGACGATCGTCACCGCTTCGGACGCGTTCGAAGCGGACCTTCTTGTTCGGGATGGCCGAATCGCGTCCGTAGGACAATCCCTTTCGACGACAGGCGAGGTCCGCGACGTCTCAGGTCTTTCGGTCATGCCTGGCGGCATCGACACCCATGTTCACCTCGAGCACCCGGTCGATCGTATCGGGATCGAGACCGCGGACGATTGGAGACGCCTTCTCAGATGAGGCGGGCCGTCGAGCAGGGCTTCACGTCGTTCAAGATCTACATGACCTGCGCGGACAAGTGGCGTGGGGGGCGCATCGACTGGTACAGCGCGATGTGGCCGTCGACGATGCCTTTGCGGGCTTCCGCGTTGGGCTCCATCGTCCAGACGCCACGTTCGGCGGTGCCGCCAAGAGCGATGCCGTCGGACCGTGGCGTCATGTGCAGTCCGATCCCGAACTGGCCGCTCGTGGAGTCGAGGCCGCCCGAAGTTTTGTAGTTCACGTCCGATTGCGGCACCAAGAGCGTCAGCTGTCCCTTGATGGGGGTGAGCTCGTTGTCGCCTAGCAGGTCGCGCGAGCCGAGACCAGTGCAATTGACGATGACGTTCTCGGTCAAGGCCATCAAATCGCGCCGGGTGTCGAAGGTGCGGATCTTGATGCGACCACCGTGCAGGAGAACGTCACGCACGAGAGCGTCGAGATAAATGGCGGGCTCGATACGCATGGACCGTTGACGGGTGGCGTAGCGGAGCGGGAAAGGATGTTGTCCCGGGCCGAGAATCTCGCGGCCGATCCGAAGATGCGCGGGAAGGAGTGAGCGCGGGCTTTGGATCCGCTCGGGCGGAGGCTCGTCCATGGTGCCGTAGCTGTCGATCCACGACACGCCGTAGTCCCGGCCCACCAATAGCTGAAGCTCGCGATAAGCATATTCAGCGGCAAAGCGAAACTGCTCGTCCCATTCCGGGGTGCGCCGTGTTGTCGAGACCACCCGTGAGGTGGGCGTGAAGCTGGCGAGAGCCATGTTCGACGTCGTATGGGGAGGGATGGATTTCGCGTAGATGGTGACGTCGAAGCCCCTGCGTTGGAGCTGGCGTGCCGCCGTCAAACCCGAGGCGCCGCAGCCGAGGACCGCGGCCCGCCGCTCGCGATGCGAGAGCGCCATCTCGGCGGCGAGGTAGCTCGTACCCCAGGAGAGGGAGATGCCGCCTCCGCCATGGCCGTAATTGTGAATGAGAGTTTTCTCGTCGAGCTTTTCCGGTTTCACTACGAAACCCGAAGCGCGGTAGGGCCGAAGACCTACGGTCGTATGAATGATGCGATCCCACGACGCCTTGACAGGCACGAGATCGAGGGCTGGGCGTACGCCACGGCCTATTGTCCCTATCATTGGGGGCGCTTTGGGGGTCTTCGGACCACAAGCACCGAGACCCATTCCGACGAAGGCGAGGCCGCCGGTTTTTAGCAGTGTCCGTCTGTCCATCGGTGAAATCTAATCGAACGCGCCCGAGATCTCCACAACGTGCCAGGGATTGTCCTTTTTCACGTACACGATGTTCAAACGCGCTCGATGATGGTCGCGATGCCCATCCCGCCGCCAATGCAAAGCGTGATGAGCGCCGTCGTTAGATCGCGCCGCTCGAGCTCGTCGAGGGCCGTACCGAGAAGCGCCGCACCCGTCGCTCCGAGCGGGTGGCCGAGCGCGATGGCGCCGCCATTCACGTTCACGTTCTCTTCGCTGATCCCGAGTTTTTTCATCGTCTGGAGCGGGATCGCAGCGAAAGCTTCGTTGATCTCCCAGAGGTCAATATTAGACGCGGACATGCCGGCTTTCTCGAGCGCGCGCTTCGAAGCCGGCGCGGGAGCCGTCAACATGATGACGGGCTCGGATCCGTAGGTCGCGGTGGCACGGATGCGAGCGCGACCTTTGAGCCCATGCGCTTTCACGTAGTCGTCGGAGGCCAGGAGCACGGCCGCGGCGCCATCGACGATGCCGCTCGCATTGCCGGCGGTGTGCATGTGGTTGATGGCTTTGACCTCGGGGTAGCGGCGGAGCGCCACCTGGTCCCAAGTCTCGCCGTCGACGGCCGGTGAAGCGCCAAACTTCGCAAAGACCGCATCGAGCTGCGCCAAGCCTTCGAGCGTCGTGCCGGCGCGCGGGTGCTCATCCTTTTCCAAGACGACGTTACCCGTGCGCGGGTCTTTCACGGGTACGAGGCTCTTCGAGAAATAGCACGCCTCTTGCGCCGCTTGCGCACGCTGCTGGGACTGCAGAGCAAAGCGGTCCACGTCTTCGCGGGAGAAACCTTCGACGGTTGCGATGAGGTCGGCACTGATTCCCTGAGGCACTTGGAGCACCTTGTCGCGTAAGAGCTCGTTATTGCCGTCCGCGCCGCCGCCATCCGAGCCCATAGGAGCGCGGGACATGCTTTCGACGCCGCCGCCCATCGCGACCTCCTGCTGTCCGGACATCACGCCCATCGCGGCAAAGTTTATTGCTTGGAGACCCGAGCCACAAAAACGGTTGAGCGTCACGCCCGTGACCACGTCCGGCCAGCCCGCGAGCATGAGAGCGTTCCGCGTGATGTTGGCGCCTTGATCCCCCGCCTGGCTCACGCAGCCCATGACGACGTCTTCGACGTCCTTTTTCTCGAGGCCGATGCGCTCGGCGATGGCGTTCAGCGTCTGCGCGAGGAGCTCTTGGGGGTGGATGCCGCTCAGAGCACCTTTGTCCTTTTTGCCACGGCCCCGCGGGGTGCGGGCCGCATCTACAATCCATGCGTTCGTCATGTCTCTAGTTTAGCGCCAATCGAGCCCGATCTAGAATGCTACGCGCGTGCCGGTGCCGGTCTCGACTGCTCGCTGATAGAGAAATTGGGCGGAGGCGAGGTCCTCGACCGCGATCCCGAGGGACTTGAAAAGCGTGATTTCTTCAGCGGAGCGGCGGCCGAGCGGCTTTCCGGCGAGGAGCTCACCGAGCTCCGCACGAATGTGGTCGGGGCCGATCGCGCCGTCTTTGGCCGCGAACAAATAGTCGCCCGACTCGTTGAGTGTCGATTCTCGGCGATCGACGAAGAGTGTTGTCGCCGCCATGGTCTCGGTGTCGAGCTCGCGTGCGGAACGGATGCTCGAGCCCACGGCGTTGATATGCGCTCCCGGCGCGATCCACTCGCGCTTCAATATGGGCTCGCTCGAGTTCGTCGCGGTCACGATCACGTCTGCGCCTTCGACCGCCTTCTGTACGTCGTCGGCGGGCTCGATCGAGAGCGAATATTTTGGCCCGAGCTCATCGGCGAAAGCGCGTGCGCTGTCGGGACGCCGAGAAGCGACGCGTACGCGCTCGAACCGGTCGAGCGCCGCCATGGCCTCGAGATGCGATCGCCCTTGGACGCCCGTTCCCACAATCGCGAGCTCCTTCGCGTCCTCCCGGGCCAACAACTTCGTAGCGACGGCCGAGACCGCCGCTGTCCGAATCGCGGTAATGGCCGACCCGTTCATGACGGCGATGAGCTCGCCCGTCTCCGCGCTGTGGAGGAGCACGGAGCCTTGATGCGCATCGAGGCCGCGCTTCGGGTTTTCGGGAAAGATGCAGACCTCCTTCAAGCAATAGGCCGGGTGGTCGCCGCCGCGATAGGCGGGCATCAGGCCGAGAAAGTGACCCGTGTCGGGTGGCTTGACGACGGAGCGCAGCGGGTTATAAGCGTCGCCACGCTCGAGCGTTTCCAGAATTTCGGCCATGACGTCGATGCAGTCGCGCATGGGCATGAGCTTTTCGACCTCTTCGTGACTCAGGACAACGATTTCCATGATCCTTCACCTGTGGAAGCGAGCATTTGATCTTTGCGCAAAACATCCTCGATGCGAAGCCCTTTCGACGAAAGCGCTCTTTTGCGCAACGCGTAGTAGAGCGCGCCCAAGGCGATGATAGACGCAAACACCCCTACGGAGGCGCCGCTCTGAGCGACGCCGAGCCCGATGAAGCCGAGCGAAAAAAGAATGAGGCCCACGCAACAAAAGACGCGCCAAAAGGGACTCAAGCGAAAGCCGGCCGCCGCGAATCGCTCCGGGCTTTTCCGCGGGAGCGCGAATACCGCCGCCGCGGAGAGAATCTGAACGAGCATGATCGCCATGACCGCGCTCAGCGCATATTGCGTGATCGAAGCACCCCACGAGATGCCAATCAAACCCAACAAAGCGACGGTGAGGATGGCGGCGCGCGGCATGTGCTTCTGTCCGCCGAGCCGGCCCAGGGCCGCGGGAAATATTTGGTCGCGCGCGAGCGCGTAGATATCGCGCGAGATGGCGAGAAGAATGCCGTTGACCGAGGTCGCCGCCGCGAAGAGCGCGCCGAAGGAGATGAGGCTTGCGACGATGCCGGGTAGAAACGTCGCCGCCGCGGTAGCGACGGGTGCGGTGGTCTCGGCGAGCTCGGCCCAAGCGACGGTTCCCACGAGCGTGAACGGCACGAGCGTGTAGAAGAAAACGATACACAAGAACGCGATGAGCAGTGCTTTGGGAATCGTGTTGCCCGGGTCTTTCACGTCGCCCGCGAAGTCCGCGATCATGGAAAAGCCCACATAGGAGAAATAAGCGGGGATGGCGGCGCCGATGACAGGGCTATAACCGTTCGGAAATAACGGCTCGAGATGGGCCATTTGGACATGCGGCAATCCAAAAACGCCGAAGACGAACAAAGCGAGGAGAAATCCCGCCACCATGAACGACTGCGCGAGAACGCTGAGACGTGCGCCGAGCAAATTGATGACCGCAAAGAGCACGACGAGGCCTAGCGCCACCGCCATTTGAGGAACACCGGGAATGAAGAACGCCAAATAATCGGCGAATCCATAGGCGATGAGTGCGATCCCTATCGTGGCGCCGAGCATGAGCGACCAGACGAGCATGAAGCCCGCGAACGGTGACAAGTTGCGGCTCGCCGCGATATACGGTCCGCCACTCACCGGATAGACGCAGCCGATCTGCGCGGTGACGAAGCACGACAACAGAGCGGGAATGGAAGCGAGCAGGAAGGAGAGAAAGATCGCCGGCCCCGTCGAAGCGGCAAGCTCTCCAGGAAGGATGAAAATAGAAGCGCCCACGACGTAGCCGACGAGCGGTGGCGGCCGCGCCGCCGAGACCGATGCTGCGCTCGCTCGAGCTTTTGGCCTTCCATCGGTGCGCATCATACATCTGCCGGCATCTGCCGGCATCTCCTGGCATCTCCGGGAGTCGATAAGTTTTGCATTATGATGCGCGCGTGCGTTTCGCTCTCATTTTCGGCCTCCTCCTTTTCGCGCCCGCCGCGCATGCGAACGCCCGAGATCGCATCGAGCTCTATACGGTAGGCTCCGGCGACGAGCTCTTCACCAAGT
>Ga0114950_10000621_pt1 | contig 24809 bp, 19 predicted proteins | sample N075metaG_FD_83503 | JGI IMG/M metagenome (GOLD analysis project Ga0114950, IMG submission 83503) | Deep subsurface microbial communities from Kermadec Trench to uncover new lineages of life (NeLLi) - N075 metaG | ecosystem: Environmental > Aquatic > Marine > Ocean trench > Sediment | place... | reverse complement strand
CTTATTTTTGCAGCGAATATGGCAAGAATACTGGCTTTAGATTATGGAACCAAGCGCACGGGAATAGCAGTTACCGATGAACTGCAAATCATCGCTTCGGGTTTAACAACCGTTGAGACTAAAGAGCTACTTCTTTTTTTGAATGATTATTTTGCTGAAGAAACCGTAGAGTTGGTACTCGTTGGAGAACCCAGGCAACGCGATGGAACACATTCGAGTGTAGAGGAGGAAATTGGTAAGTTCTTATTGGAATATTCGAAAAAATTTCCGGATATACCCCTGCAAAGGGTGGATGAGCGATATACTAGTAAAATGGCATTCCAAACCATGATCGATAGTGGATTGAAAAAGAAACAACGTCAAAATAAGGCATTGATCGATGAGATTAGTGCCACCATTATTCTCCAGACTTATTTGTATAAAAAATAATAGTAACAGAAAAACAATGATTCTACCCATTTTAGCCTATGGTGATACAATATTGAGGAAAAAGACAAAATCCCTCTCCAAAGACTATCCTAAATTGGATGTACTATTGGACAATATGTTCGAAACCATGTATGCGGCTAATGGTATAGGTCTGGCCGCACCGCAGGTGGGATTACCTATCCGTTTGTTTATTGTGAATGCGACCCCTTTTGAAGATGATGAAGATCTGACGGAAGCAGAGAGAGTGTTTGCGTCAACATTCGTTCAGGTGTTTATCAATGCTAAAATGGTGGAAGAAACCGGAGATGAATGGGCCTTTAATGAAGGTTGTTTGAGCATACCCGATATTCGGGAGGAGGTGTTTCGTCAGCGAACTATAACGATCGAATATTACGATGAAAAATTTGTGAAACACAAAGAAACCATCGATGGAATTGTAGCAAGGATCGTTCAGCATGAGTTTGATCATATCCAAGGAATTTTGTTTACCGATAAACTATCTGCTCTAAAAAAACGTTTGATAAAAGGAAGATTGGCAGACATTACCAAGGGAAAAGTTGAAGTGGATTATAAAATGCGGTTTCCTAAGGTTAAAAAGAAACGTTAATGCGTTTGGAAATCTATATCGAAGCCAACATCTTTGCACCCTATTAAGTGAAAACTGCGGGAAACAAAGCATTTCAAACTTAAAATAAGCTATGAGTTTAGAAAAAATACTATCCATTTCCGGAAAACCCGGGTTGTATCAATTGAAATCCCAAACCCGATCAGGTCTTTTGGCCGAATCTATTGTTGACGGAAAGAAAATATCGGTGAGTGCACGTCAAAATGTAAGTTTACTTTCCGAAATAGCCATTTACACATTGACCGAAGAATTACCTCTGAGTGAAGTTTTCAGAAAAATTGCAAAAAAGGAAAATGGAGGAGAGGCCATTAGTCATAAGTCGTCCAAGGATGAACTGGAAGAATATTTCTTTGAAGTCTTGCCCGAATATGATGAAGACCGGGTATATCCAGGAGATATAAAAAAAGTGATACAGTGGTATAACCTGCTGACAAAGAATGGTATCACCGATTTCTCCAACAAATCCACTGAAGAAGAGACTTCCAACGCAGCCACCGAAGATTTAACGAAGAAAGTAGAGGAATAGCTCTTAATAACTTTCCGATAAAAATGCCGTCCATATCCCTTCAAATGAAGTGATTTTTTTAGTTTTATTGAATGAATTCAAGACAAGACCAACTCAAGGCATACGACCGATTATTAACGATAATGGACGAGCTGCGTGAACAATGTCCCTGGGATAAAAAACAAACCATTCAAACCCTGCGTCATCTCACTATTGAAGAGACCTACGAGCTGGGTGATGCCATTCTCGAAAATGATCTTGATGAAGTCAAGAAAGAACTGGGAGACCTTTTATTGCATATTGTTTTTTATGCCAGAATAGGCAGTGAAACCAACGATTTCGATATGGCAGATGTCGCCAATGACATTTGTGAAAAACTAATTTCACGTCATCCTCACATTTACGGCGATGTAAAAGTAGCCGATGAGGAAGAAGTAAAACAAAACTGGGAAAATTTAAAGCTGAAGGAAGGCAAGAAAAGCGTGCTTGAAGGCGTCCCCAAGTCCCTGCCGGCTATGGTAAAAGCCAACCGTATTCAGGATAAGGTTTCCGGAGTAGGTTTTGATTGGGAAGAACCCCATCAGGTTTTCGAAAAATTAAAAGAAGAGCTGGATGAGCTGCAACACGAGGTAGCCGAAGAAAATTCGGAGAAGATCGAACAAGAATTTGGTGATGTGCTGTTCTCGCTGATCAATTATGCCCGTTTTCTAAAAATAGATCCCGAAAGCGCCCTCGAACGGACCAATAAAAAATTTATCAAGCGTTTTCAGTATTTGGAAAGCAAAGCAAAATTGCTGGGCAAGACCTTAAAAGAAATGAGCCTGGCAGAAATGGATGTGTACTGGAATGAGGCGAAAAAATTATAGAATTCTGTTTTTGTGTATTTTACCCCTCAGCGTCTCTATTTAATTAAAGTTCGAAAACGATCAACCTTCCATCAATTCTAACTTTGGAAAAACCGACATTTTCTTTTATCCACTTCAAATTCTCTTCAGAATAAAAAACAATATGCGTGGGATCATTTTTGTAGTACCAGTTATCGAAAGAGATATCTTTTGGCAATAATTCACTCATGCAACACAGTTTTCCGCCTGATTTCAATAAGTTTCTCATAAGTTCGAATTCCTTAAATGGATTGTGGAAATGTTCCATTGTTTCACAGCAAACAATGAAGTCATAACGGTCGTTCAGAACTGATTCATCAAAATGAAAGAACGGATCCCAGAGACTCATCCGATACCCTTTATCCGTCAGTAATTTTGAAATTACCGGCCCTGAACCGGCCCCAAAATCAAGGCCTTTGCTATTCGAGTCAAATGATCGGCAAACTTCATTGACAATTGGCGTGACGAACGATTGATAATCGATGTCATCAACATTATTGTTGTGTGACAAGTAGCGTTCTTTCTCTTTTTCTGAAGTTAGATAATGGTTAGAGTGCCGGAATATTGTTCCACAAGTATCGCAATTATAGAACTGTGGTGAAAGTTGCCGCTGATTGGAAGTTGATCGATTACACAGCGGGCATTCCATGAGGTACTATTGTTTACGTAATGACCGTATTTTAACCAACTTGGATTTCCACACATCCAATTGTTCTTTTTGTTCGGCTATGTTCTTTTGAACTTCTTTTACCAATGGGTTATCCTCTTCGGTATGTCGAAAGAACCCAAGGTTATTTTCCAATTGACGAATTTCATCATGGGCATCTGTAATTCTTTTGGAGATGAAGAATTCTTCATTCTGAAGTTTACGTTCGTCCTCCTGTGATACCAAAGAATTGAGTTTATTCTCAAAACGTATCATCTCGACCTCATGCTTGTCAAGTTTTAGTTTACCAAAGAGTTCATCCAAAACTTTATTGAATTTTCGTTCGATATTACGTTTGTTGAAAGGAACACGGCCTATGTCTTTCCATTCGGAGATCTTATCTTTTATAACTTTTAGATCCTCCGTATGCTTTCCGCTAAATTTTAAATTTGAAAGTGAATCCATAAAATCCTTCTTCTTCTCAAAATGGACCATTTCTTCCTTGTTCGCCTCATTGCGTTCCACATGGACTCTATCAAAATAATGGTTACAAGCGTTTTTGAATTGTTTCCAGACCTTGTCACTTTCTTTCCTGGGCACATGGCCAATCGCTTTCCAATCACTTTGGATCTTCTTCATCAAAGGCGTCACTACCTCAAAATCCTCGTTGTCTTTATTTTCTTCAGCAAACTCGATGAGCTCTCGTTTCTTCTCAAGATTGATAAATTGCTCCTTTTTTTGATCTTTATAGAACCTATTTTTCGCTTTGTTGAAATCATGGGTGGATTCTTTGAAACTTTTCCAAATTTCTTTGGTTTTGGTCCTTGGTACCTTGCCTGCTTCAAAATATTGATCCCGAAGTTTCTGCACTTCTTTGATCGCATTTTGCCAGGCCTTGTGATTATCGCCGGTGTTGGCGGGGATCTCCTTAATTTTATCGATAATATCGTTCTTGAGATCCAAATTACCCTCATAGTACTTCTCTTCATCCTTTAAAAACTCCTGTCGCTTATCGTGGATTATTTTGGTTGCCACACTGAATTTCTCCCAAACTTCCTCACGAAACTCCTTGGCTACAGGTCCTATGTCTTCTTTCCACATTTTGTGTAACATTTGCAATTCACGAAATGCTTTACCAACATCACCTTGTTGTGCCAACTCTTCTGCACGGCCTATCAATTTCAATTTTTGATCGAGATTGTGTTTAAAATCCAAATCGCGAAATTCCCTGTTCAAATGCAAGAAATCATAGAAATTCTCGACATGGTGCCGATATGTATTCCAAATGGTGTTGTATTTGTCTCTTGGGATGGCCCCTGCAGTATGCCATCTTTCCTGGATATCTTTAAAATGCTTATAAGTTGTATTGATATTTTCCTCGGCGTTCAGAAGGCCTTTTAACTCATCGATAAGTTCTTCGCGCTTTTTAAAGTTTGCTTGTAAATCGCGCTTTAGGTTTTTGTAATAGTCATTTCTTTTTTCTTTGTAATCGAAATACAAAGAATTGAATCGTTTTTTAAGGGGAGTAGTATAGTAAAAATCAATTATATTTCCACCTTCGGCCAAAAACTCCCCCTTACTACTCTCTAATTCATCCTCGAATTTTGCGTTAAATTCTGTTTTAATATTCTCTACGTCGTTCTTAATTTTCTGAATGGAATTATCCTTGAGTAGCTTTTGAAACTCGGTAATTAATTGTTCTTTTGAAAGGGCATGGTAGTCTTTTTCCTCTTCAGCTTCCGTTTCTTCATGGTGTTCATCATCGTCGGATGAGGTGACTTCTTCATCCTCATCATTTTCTTTTGCCACGGATGGATCCTCTTCAGCTCCCGTCTTATCTGCAGGCAATTTCGACGATTTTTCAGCTTTACGTTCTTCCGAAGGGTCTTCTTTTTTTACTTCTTCTACTGAAGGTTTTTCTGTAGTTTCGACAGATTTTATTTCTTCTGAATTCTTTTCAACTGGTTCTTCGGAATCCGCTGTATCTTCAGCAATTACTTCAGTTTCAACATCCTTCGTTGATTCTGTTTTTTCTTCTAAATTCCCTGTAGTTTTCGGGCCTGCAGCCTGGACAGTTTCTACAGACTCATTTATTTTTTCGTTTTGCAATTCTTTGTCAGACATATATTTCAATGTTATGGTTCGTAATTCTAATATGCTGGAAGATACTAACAACTCCGCACATGGCAAAAGGTGTGGACTATTTTTGAGGATTTTCCGGCATATATCAGGATTTCCAAATACTCCACGCTTTTATGGCCTGATACTCCAACATTTTGAGACCATTGCTTACTCTGGCCCCTTTAGCGAAGCCGCGTTTTATAAATTCGGTTTCTCTCGGGTTGTAGACAAGGTCAAAACATACGTGTTTTTCTGTGATATGTTGATATGGAATATCAGGACATTCCTCAATGTTTGGAAAAGTTCCTAAGGGGGTACAATTAACAATAAGAAAATGCTTTTCCATGATCTCACGAGTAAGTTCATCATAGGTGAGTGTCTCTTCAGACTTGTCGCGCGAGATAATCAAATACTCGAAGTCCATAGCATCTAAAACGTAACCAACGGCCTTGGAAGCCCCACCTGTACCCAGGATCAACGCTGTTTTTTCTTCCAGAGGAAGAACATCCGCCAATGATCTCGCGAAGCCGTAATGATCTGTGTTATAACCGGCGAGCCTACCATCTTTTAACACTTTTACTGTGTTGACCGCACCTATCTTCTGGGCTTCTTTATCGATTCGATCCAGTAGTGGCATAACAGTTACTTTGTATGGGTTGGTAATGTTTAAACCTTTAATATCCTTTTGTTCCTTAAGAATTTGAGAAAGCATATTTATATCCTCAATATCGAAATTGTGGTATGTATCCTTCCGTTTTTCTTGTTCGAATTTTGCAGTGAAAAATGTCTTCGAAAAAGAATAACCCAGGTTTCTTCCAATAAGCCCGTATTTAGTCATTTTTTTGGGTTTTTAGATGTTGATACCAGACTAAACTCAGAATGATAAAAATACCTAAAATAATAAAGAAAATTGCCAGAAATGTGTCTAACGAAAATTCCGAAGGAAAAAATCGTTTATATCCATTGATAATTTCCTGTCCATTGGCATCCAGCATAATATTGCCACTTGGGTCAAAGTCAAACTCCTTATTTTTCCAGGGCCAAACCACTCCCAGTGAACCCGTTATAAATCCGATGATCACAGCGAAGGTAGCTTTTTTGTAGCGTTTTAAAAAATAACCTAAAAAGTGTGATAATGAAACTAATCCGGTCAAAGACCCGGCAGTAAAAACAACTAGCACCTTTAACAAATCCATTTGTACAGCGTTTTTCGTAAAGCTAAAATCACCGTGCAAAATCGCAGCTATCGTATCATACATTGCATTGACAGAGTCGACCAAAAGCAATACATAATTTCCGAGAAGGATAAGTATAAAAGAACCGGAAAGACCGGGTAAAGTCATTCCACTCACTCCTATGATTCCGCAGAGAAATACAAAAAGTAAGTTATCATTTTCTTGCGCTGGTTCCAGGAAACTAATGCCAATACCCACGATGATCCCGAAAACCAAATAGGCAAGATATTTTCGGCTCCAATCACCAAAATCCTTGGCGACATAATAGATAGATCCAATGATCATACCAAAGAACACACTCCAGACGTAGAGCTCATAGTGTATTAAAAAGTAATCTAATAATTTAGAAACACTAAAATAGCTGATCACCATTCCCAGGATCAGCAATCCTAAAAATCGACCGTTGATATAGGTCCAACAACTTTTAAATCGGCCGTTAATAAGCAGTTTGAACGCCTTGCCGTTCACCTTTTGAAGCGAGTAGATAAATTCCTCATAAAATCCGGCGACAAAGGCTACCATTCCACCCGAGACACCCGGTACCTTATTGGCCGCACCCATTGCCAACCCTTTTAGGACCAGCCAGACTCTATCGCCAAAAGTGCGAGTTTCGTTCATTTAAGCTTTCTTTTTTATGGTGGCTACACGTTCAAGAATAAAAATGGTTAGAAATCCTAGAACCAAAAAAATGAGCGCATAGAGCAGTTGTGCATTCCCTTCGTAATTATCCGGAAGAATACTTCTTTCAAGAAACGGAACTTCTTCTCCACTATGATTGATACGGTATTTCAGCACTTCTTTCCAGGGCCATATTTTGTTGAGGGCGCCTATCATAAAACCCGTTAATACGGTAAGTATAATATTTTTATGGTGTTTGAACATCCAGTTCAAAACTCTTGAAAAGGCCTTTAATCCAATAATAGCGCCCAAGGCAAAAACAATTAATTTTATAAGCGCTTCAGAAAATAAATTCCAATCCAGCGTCATAGCCCCTTCAATAAATTGAGTAATAGTACCGATGATAGCTTCATAGGCACCCAGCAAAAGTAAAATAAAAGCTCCGGAAATACCTGGTAAGATCATAGCGATAATGGCAATAAACCCGGCAAAGAACAAGAACCAAGTATTGTCTGGAGATCCAATTGGTTCTAAAATGGTAATGAAATAAGAAAATCCGGCGGCTAAAATCATGGCTAGAATAGAACTTATTCTCCATTGGGTTATTTGCCTGGCAATAAAAAGTATACTGGCGATAATTAGGCCAAAAAAGAAGGACCAAACGGCAATGGGATGATTGACAAGTAACCAGGTGATCAATTTTGCCAAAGATAATATGCTCATTAAAATACCACTGAATAAAATTGATAGAAAACCAAAATTATATCGCTTCCATGCAGCGTTTATCCCTTCTTTTTTCCAAATTTTAAAGAAGCCAAAATCCAATTTATGGATGGTCTCGATCAACTCTTCATAAATACCCGATATAAAGGCTATCGTCCCTCCGGAAACACCCGGAACAACATCCGCGGCACCCATAGCCATACCTTTTAACAAAATGATAATGTTTTGAAAGAAATTACGAGATCGCATAAGTAAGGCTTACGTTAATGAGCCTCAAAAATAAGAATTTTATAACGACGGTTTCCTGTGATTATTGATTAATTGCTGAACGCTCTGTTTTCTAAATACTTTTGGAAATAATTCCTCGATGATCAATGAAAACTGATCGTCCAGGTCCAGGGCATTTTTTAAGTGAAACTCTGCTTTATTGTCTTCCAAAAGTTTGTAATACAATCCCGCCAGCCTATATTCGATCTCTGCATTCTCCGGGTAGAATTCTGCCGCCTGTATGAGATTTTTTATTCCCGCATCGTACTCGCCTAACTCAATGAGAATATCACAGCGCGACAACCAAGTCTCCATTTCATAATTGCCCAACTCGATGCTTCTCCTGAAGCCATGTTCGGCCTCTTCAAAAAGATTGAGCCGTTTGTTGATCTTTGCATAACGCTTCCAATACAATTCATTTTCCGTATCGATATCGATAGCTTTCTCAATATAATAAAGTGCTTTTTGAAAATCCTTTTTTCTGAAATGAAAATCGGTTATAGCGATCCAGCCTTTGTCCAATAATGCATCTTCTTCCACACATTTACTGTAGAACTGAAGGGCCAATTCATTATTCTTTAGCTTCTCATAGCACTTGCCAATTCGCAACAAGGCAAACGACGTTGGATCGTCCAATCCCAATGTAATCGAATAACTTTCAATGGCCATCTCATACTCTTTCAATTTCTCCAGCACCTTTCCCTTTTCCAGATAAGCTCCTATAAAGCAGTCGTCGCTAATGATAGCAAAATCAAAGGCTGCGAGTGCTTTTTTATAATCTTTCAGGATAAAATATTGTTTCCCCAGCTGATGCCAGGCGACTTCGCAATATGGGTTTTTATTCAAATAGTTATTGAGGTATTCAATGGCGACCTCGTTTTGTTCCAGATAATCAAAACAATAGATGATATTGTACAGCGCCGAATAGTCGTTCTCATCCTGTTCCAGGCATTTCATGAAGTAGTATTTGGCATTTTCGAAGTCCTCCATGAACAGATATTCCATGCCCATTAATGAGAGCACATCAGACTCGTCTGAAGTGATCTCCAATGCTTTTCCCAGCAAGTTGATCGCTTTTTTATGTGCATCACGACGCGAATATATATTCGCTTTTTGGATGTAGATCTCCTCATTGGATTGTTCCAAAACATAGAGGTCATCCAGTAAGGCCTCCGCGGTGTCCAATTCGTTTTCGAATATGTACATCTCTACTTGAAATAACTTTAAGCTTGTGGCAGCAGGATGCTGCTCCAAACCAAGCTTCGTTGCTTTTTTTGCGAGGGCTATCTTTCCATTTTCTAAATAGTGATGAATTATCTCTTCGAACTCTTCGGAGTCGAAAAAGTACACATCATTAGTCTTTAACATGGATTCAAATCGGGAAAGAGAAAAATTGTTATGCTCGTTAGGGCTTAAATGCATACGCACCGTTTTAACTGTTTCTTCAAATTAAAGATACTAATGTAATGAAGCATTCAAGAGTCGTGCCCCTTTTGTTGTTAACAAGCTTATTAACACCGGTTTTGAGCTAATAAGATGTTGAATAACAATTAGTTGAAAAACAATTAATTGTTATGAAATTCATCGAGAACATCCGTCAAAATGGCACAACCTTCTCTAATTTCTGTTTCGGTAATAGTCAATGGAGGAGTAATACGTATGGCACGGGGCTCGAATAGTAACCAAAAGAGGATTAAATTTTTGTCTTTGCACGCTAGAATGATCTCAGTAGCGATTTCTGCAGAATCGACCATAAAAGCCAACATCAATCCCTTTCCTCTCACTTCTGTGATAAGAGGATGTTTCAATAATGATCTGAATAATTTTTCCTTCTGAAGGGTTTGTATCATCAGATCGGATTCTATGATTTCTTTTAGGGTCGCCAACGCGGCCGATGCTATAACTGGATTGCCACCAAATGTCGTGATATGGCCCATTTTTGGATTGTTTTTCAGTACAGACATCAAACTATTAGATGCCGTAAAAGCTCCAATGGGAAGGCCACCGGCCATTCCTTTGCCCATCACTAAAATATCCGGGACTGCGTTATAATGTTCAAATCCGAAGAGTTTACCTGTCCGTCCGAATCCTGTCTGAATCTCATCCAGGATCAAAAGGGCACCAATCTCTTCGCATCGAAGTTTCACTTTCCTCAGATAGTCATTTTCAGGCAGGATAAATCCTGCACCTCCTTGAATGGTCTCTAATATTACGGCAGCTGTACCTTGTGTGATCTTTTTGATATCCGCTTCAGAATTAAATAAAATTGAGTGACATTCCGGCAGCAGCGGACCGAAGGGTTTTTTGCGTTCTTCATATCCCATAACACTCAATGAACCCATGGTATTACCGTGATATGCATGGTGAGCATATATTATTTCGCTTCGTCCTGTGGCACGCCGGGCTAACTTCAAGGCACCTTCAATCGCCTCGGTACCACTATTGACGAGGTAAGTTGTATCAAGAGGATGGGTAAGTTTTTCGGCCAACAATTTTGATAGATTCACGGCGGGTTGCTGAGCGTATTCACCATATACCATCACATGTGCGTAGCGATCCATTTGATCTTTTACAGCCTTGATTACTTTTGGGTGACCGTGCCCCAAAGAACAAACCGAAACTCCAGCCACAAAATCTAAATGTGCGTTCCCGGCAGTATCGTAGATATAACTGCCTTTGGCATGTGAAATTTCCATCGCCAAAGGATACATGCTGGTTTGCGCCTGATATTTTAGGAAGTCTGACAACATAGTATCAATTGTCTTTTTTCTGAGGAATATCTTTTTTATTTATTTCCAAAGAATCTTTATTGGCGGTCTTGAACTTAGGATCTTCCTCTCTATTTTGAAAGTCCTTCGGACTTAATTTCGATGCATCGGGAATCATTAGGTCATCTTCGGGGATGTCTTCAAAGAAATCACCTTCATCTTCGGGTAAAGGGATTCCTTTTATCTTCGGAAGTATGGGTTTTGGCTTGCCTTTGAAGAGATCGCTCTTTTTCATCAGCCGTTCATCACCTCGCCAAAGAAAGCCGGGAAGTATTCGAGCGTTTTCGGGAAGAGCACTTTCAGGATATACTTTGCCGGGAACTTTCTTGATGAATTTCATCCCGACAATTTTTTGTTCTTCCAGATACAATAGTATGGAACTTGAAAGGGTCTTGTTTATCCCAACCAACTCTTCATTATCATTTCTGAAATAATATACTACCTCACTATTCTTGATGATATTAATTGTATCCAATTTGTTATTGGTAAACAAACCGATGAGTCTTTCTCCTTTTACCTGGTTGTATCCGGCACTATCCTTCTGAATTAAAAAGGCGTTATTGAACACCTTCAAAGTGTCTAATTCTTCCGTCTCTTTATTGTTTAAAATATGAATAGTGTCACCGGTTATTTGATTTTCGCCACTCCACAACACCGGATTGCTCAGTAATTTAGTAATTCCGAGCTTTTGGTTGATATAAATAGAATCACACTTTCCGCTTGTGGGCAGTTCATTTTCCAGACCTCGCTTGAACATTCGAGCCCGGTAAAAGCCTTTTATAATTCTATTTTCCGGCTTTCCGGTCACTTGTAAAGTATCCGCATGAACATACACAGAGTCATTCTCTTGCAGGGTAATCGCGACTGCGCGTTTTGTAATGAATACAGAGTCCTTCGCACGAAATACTTCGGCATAATGTCCCAGAATTATAGTTTTATTAATGGTGTCTAAAACTTTAATATTGTTGGTCGCGGAGGCAAAACTCTTATTTCGGTCAAAATAAATGCTATCACCGTAAAGAGTCCGATTTTCGTAATCGATCCTTGAATTTTTCACAAAATAACCTGTATCTGCACGTGTGTCATAATAACCACGCTCACAGTATACCGTACTGGTTTCACTAACTATGGTTGATGCACCATACAAATAGGCGACTCCGGTTTCAGAATAGAAATCCAACTGGGGGGAGTTGACCGTATACTTAGGGTTTACAATTTTAACGTTTGATAAGAATTGATATTTTTTACTTTTGGCAAAATAACGACCAATCCGGCTGGTTAAAATACTGGCTGTATCCCGAACCGTTCCACCGGATCGATAATAGGCTTGTTGTTTAATGCGGTCAAAATAAAGTGTATCTGTATGGAGCGTAGTGTATGGTTCGGTTAGAACCACATTGCCACTGGCGAAAGCGAAGGAGGTATTTCCGTTATACTCGGCATAATTACTTCGCATTTGGATAGAGTCTCCCTGCTCAATAAGTACATTACCATAAGCCTTTACAAAATTGTCTTTAAAATAAACATAGGCCTGATCGCACCACATTTCAACATCCTCATGGACAATATAAACCTGCCCACTATTGTCACGAGTATAGATAACCGCATCGGGAAATTCAGGTTTCTTTTCAAAGTATCCCGACTTTACTGATACTTTCGTCGTTTTTGTGGTATCGATGATCTTCACTTGCGATCTAAGCGTGATTCCGAAGAAAAGAAAAAGGAGTGATATGTAAAAAGTCGTTTTCAACAAACAAGTATACTAATTATCGTATAAATAGGGTACTAAGGATATATTAAAAAAAGGTAATTCTTAATTTTTGAACTACCAATGTTATACGGAAAAAGACCTCCCGGGAGACCAGCGGCAACACCTTGAAGGTCGCTCATTTACCTAAGTATGGTCTGTGTTCTATCAGGCCCAACAGATATAATTTTGATGGCTATTTCAAGTTCTTTTTCCAAAAAGTGGATATAGTCATTTAATTCCTGTGGAAACTGAGCAGTATCGCTCATTTTTGTCAGATCTTGTTTCCATCCTTTCATTTCGGTATAGATGGGCGTAACATATTCTTCCTCTATAGTGTAGGGCAAGTGTTTAATGATATCACCCTTGTAGTTGTAAGCGGTACAAATTTTCAAAGAATCAAAACCGCTCAGCACATCGCTTTTCATCATCATTAATTGTGTGACACCATTTACAGCACAGGTATATTTTAGAGCCACCAGGTCCAACCATCCGCAGCGTCGGGGTCTTCCTGTTACCGCACCAAATTCATTGCCGATCTTCGCCATTTTGGCTCCAACATCATCCAACAATTCAGTGGGGAAAGGTCCGGATCCCACGCGAGTGGTATATGCTTTAAAAATACCATATACTTCTTTTATCATTGTGGGGGCTATTCCTAATCCTGTACAGGCACCCGCTGCAGTGGTATTGGAAGAAGTCACATATGGATAGGTTCCAAAGTCAATATCGAGTAATGATCCTTGGGCTCCTTCGGCTAAAATACTCTTTCCTTTTTTTATCGCATCACGCAAGTATTCTTCACTATCAATAAACTTCAACGATTTTAAGATCTCTATGGCTTCGAAAAATTCTTTTTCCATTTCGTCCAGATCGTATTGGATATCCACTTTGTAAAAGTAGATCAGGCTTTCATGCTTGTCGGCTAGAGCGCGGTATTTCTCCTTCCACCCATCCATCTCAATATCGCCAACCCGAATCCCATTACGGCCTGTCTTATCCATGTAAGTCGGGCCGATTCCCTTGAGCGTTGAACCGATTTTCGCCTTTCCTTTTGCGGCTTCACTGGCGGCGTCCAACAATCTATGTGTAGGTAGTATTAAATGTGCTTTTCTGGAAATTAGTAGTTTGGACTTATAATCGATATTGAACGGCTTGAGACCTTCCAACTCTTTTACAAAAACCACAGGGTCTATAACTACACCATTTCCTACGACGTTGACTGATTTATCGTGAAAAATACCGGAAGGGATGGTTCTTAGAACATGTTTGATGCCATCAAACTCTAAAGTATGTCCGGCGTTAGGACCTCCTTGAAAGCGGGCAATTATATCATAATTTTTAGTCAGAACATCGACTATCTTTCCTTTTCCTTCGTCGCCCCATTGTAATCCAAGTAGTAGGTCTACTGCCATAAATTCAGGTGTTGGGAGTTTTTCGGTTTCCGTAGAAATACAACGAATGATTGGTTATTTCAATGTTAAAAACTTCTTCTATCGTTTTTTTGATCGTTTGAATGCGTGGGTCACAAAATTCAATCACTTCTCCGGAAGAAAGGATAACGTGATCATGCTGCCTGTCGAAATAAGACTTTTCGTATTGTGCCAGATTTTGACCAAATTGATGCTTGCGCACCAGACCGCATTCCAGCAATAACTCGATAGTGTTGTAAAGTGTTGCACGACTCACACGGTAATTTTTGTTTTTCATATTGATGTATAAGGATTCAATATCAAAATGATCATCGTGGCCGTAAATTTCTTGTAAAATAGCGTAGCGTTCCGGAGTTTTACGATGTCCATTTTCTTCGAGAAAACCCGTAAAAACGTTTTTTACAATAGCCTGATTTTTTGTGTCTGCAGCTGCACTCATAGCGAAGAGGCAAAGTTACTCATTTTAAACTCTTGTCACTTTATCAATTCCGTTTATTTTTTTAATGTTTTTTACCAGATTATCAAGAATCGATTTATTTTTAACTATCACCGTTATTTTTCCGGTGAAGATCCCATCATCACTATCAAAATGCACAGTTTTCATATCGATATGCAGGTTGTTTGAAATGACTTTAGTCACATTACTAACAAGTCCTATGGCATCTATACCTGTAATGACCAAATTCGCTTTGAATTCTTGTTGTGTAGAGTCTATCCACTTGGCCGGCATGATGCGATAATTGTAATGGCTTTGCAGCTGCAGGGCATTGGGACAATTTTGCTTGTGAACCCTTAAACCCTCGTTTACGGTAACAAATCCGAATACATCATCGCCCGGAATAGGATTACAACAGCTGGATATTTTATAATCGAGTTTTTCTTCCTCCTTCCCAAAAACCAATTGGTCATATTTAAAAGTGAGTTCGTCTTTATTGATCTCCTCGGGAAAACTGGGTTTACGAATTCTATTTTTGAAAAAACTTACGAATTTATTGCTCCTTGCCGCGGCATAATCTTTCAGCATGGGGTTGGTGATAATTCCTGCACCAATCCGATAAAACAGATCCAGGCTTGTTTTTATTTTGAAATAACCCACCAATTGGTTGATGGTTCTTTCGTCCAGAGTGATCTTAAGCGACCTTAATTTGCGCGCCAGGACTATTTTCCCATCAGCTGCAATTTGTTTTTGTTCAGCTTTTAACGAAGATTTAATTTTTGATCGTGCTCGCCCGGTCACTACAAAATTAAGCCAGTTGGCAGAGGGAATGGATTTTGCTGAAGTGATAATTTCTACCTGATCCCCACTTTTCAGTTCATGACTCAACGGAACCAATTTTCCATTTACTTTTGTGCCACGGGTATGCAAACCAACTTCAGTATGCACATGAAAGCCAAAGTCAAGCGCCGTCGATCCTTTGGGTAAGGAATACAGATCTCCTTTGGGAGTAAACACAAAAATTTCTTTTGCATAAAGGTTCAACTTGAATTCTTCGACAAAATCCACAGCATTAATTTCTTCATTTTGCAATGTTTCCTGTAGCTTATCGAGCCAGTCATCCAGGCCTCCATCTTCTTTTTCGGTGTTTTTATATTTGTAGTGCGCGGCATAGCCTTTTTCCGCGATCTCGTTCATGCGTTCACTGCGTATTTGAACTTCTACCCAACGTCCTTTGAGGCCCATTACCGTGATATGGAGGGCTTCGTAACCGGTGGATTTTGGTGAAGAGATCCAATCTCGCAACCGCATTGGGTTCGGCTGGAAGTGATCGGTTACAATCGAATAGATCTTCCAGGCGAAAAATTTCTCGCTTTCAGTATCACTTTTGTAAATAATTCGAACAGCGAACTTGTCATACACTTCATCAAAAGAAACGGATTGGGTGATCATTTTTCTCCGTATAGAAAAAATTGATTTTGGACGACCTTTTATTTCATAATCCAGTTTTTCGTCATCCAGGGATTTTTCGAGCACTTTTGAAAATTCCTTTATATACTGATCTTGCTCCTCTTTGCTATCTTTTATTTTACTGAGGATATCATTGTAAACTTCAGGTTCGGTGTATTTGAGGCCCAAATCCTCCAATTCGGTTTTAATATTATACAAACCAATACGGTGGGCCATTGGGGCATAGATGTAGAGCGTTTCTGAAGCGATCTTAACCTGTTTGTCTTCCGGCATAGAATCCATGGTCTGCATGTTGTGAAGTCTGTCGGCAATTTTTATGATGATTACCCGGATGTCTTCATTGAGTGTCAACAGCATTTTACGGAAATTTTCAGCCTGCAGGGATACATTACTGTCATACTCCAGTGCCGAAATTTTCGTTAAACCATCCACAATGCGAGCCACGGTTTCACCGAACATTTGTTCGATATCCGCCAGGCCGTATTCGGTATCCTCAACTACATCATGTAGTAGTGCAGCAATGATAGAAGTGGCACCGAGGCCAATTTCCGAAGCCACTATCTTGGCGACGGCTATTGGATGAAAAATATAGGCTTCCCCACTTTTTCGACGCTGATTTTTATGCGCATCTACAGCGACATCAAACGCAGACCGAATGAGTTTTTTATCGGCGGCTGAAAGGGTACGGTAGCTAATTTTCAATAATTCCTTATACTCTTTAGCAATTTCCTTGTTTTCGGCTATGATTGCTGCTTTCGTCATAAATTAAAAATACAATATTGTGTGATAATGAACAACAAATTTTGCGCCAATTGTGCCGTAAAACATTGAAATCATTGTTTCAGAATTATTTCATCAAATTCTGAAACCGTTTCAATAAAGTAGGATGCGAATAATACATAAAAACATAAGCCGGGTGGGGAGTGAGGTTGCTCAAACTATTTTTGGACAGTTTTTTTAACGCTGAAATCAAGGGAGAGGCTGCATATGTCGTTTTGGCATAGTCATCTGCCTGAAATTCAAATTTTCGTGAGATGTAGTTCATAAACAACCCGGTTATTTCGGAAATGGGTGTATATAAAACCCCAAACGCGATTAACCCAATATGAAATGAAGGCTGTGAAACACCTAAAGCTTCCGATAGCGTTGCATTACCAACAAAAAGGGATAGTAACCAAAACGTAAATCCGGTGGTGATCACAGTAGCTACCATATTGTAAATTATATGCCTCAGCTTGTAATGTCCCACCTCGTGCGCAAGAACTGCCACGATCTCGTCTTCCTCCAGATCATTGATCAATGTATCGTATAAAGTGATTCGCTTTTCCCTGCCAAAGCCCGAAAAATACGCATTAGCCTTGGTACTTCTCTTGGAACCATCGATCACAAAAATATTCTTTAAATTAAAACCAACTTTGCTGGCATATTTTTCTATTTGCCTACGTAAAGAACCATCAGCCAGCGGTGTTTGTTTGTTGAATAGGGGCACGATAAGACGAGCGTAAAACAGATTCATAAATACCGAAAAGACCGTGACGATCCCCCATGCATACAACCAGAAATAGACGCCCGTACTCTCATAAAACCAAATAATAATTGCTAATAATCCCCCTCCAATTATCGCGCCTATCAACCAACCTTTGAATTTGTCAAAAATGAAAGTCTTTCGCGTCGTTTTGTTGAAACCATATTTCTCCTCGATCACAAAAGTGCTGTAATAATAAAATGGAGTCCCTAACAGATCACTTGCAAGCATTATTATTCCGAAGAAGACAATCGCAATAATGATATTATTATCGGAATATGTACGGGCAATCCCATCGACTAAGGCAAAGCCATCAAAGAAGAAGAAAAGTAACGTAGCCACTATGGAAATAGTTCCGGTAAGCCTGCCAAAATGGTATTTCTCTCGCTTATATAATTGGGATCTTTCGTATTCAGAATTGTCGTATACATCCTTCAGTTCTGGTGGAACGGAATCTTGAAACCGTCGAGCATTGAGTAGATCAAGGATCTTATCGATGACAAAATTGACGACTAAAATACCTATAATGATGTAGAAGAGAGTCTGCGAGGTCATTGAGTTTGAGTGAATAATGTGTAATTATTAAATAAAGTTTCGCTGTTTTATCGCCTCAAATATAAGAATTCCGGCAGCTACAGAGACATTCAATGAATCAATTTCACCTCGCATGGGGATGATGATATTTTCGGTACTGTTTTTCAGCCATTCTGCCGATAAACCAATGTCCTCGGTACCCACTACGATAGCAGAATTTCCAGTAAAGTCACAGCCGTGGTAATGGATAGATCCTTGCAAGGTTGCACAATAAATGTTGAGGTTATTTTCCTTTAAGTACGTGATAATTTCGGTAGTACCAGCGGTCGCAACAGAATTTGTAAATAAACAACCCACACTACTTCGTAGAATATTGGGGTTATACATATCGGTCTTATGATTTGCAAAGATAACAGCATCGAGATTAGCCGCATCTGCTGTACGCAGGAGTGCTCCAATATTTCCGGGTTTTTCAGGAGCTTCTGCTATTAAAATAAGTGAGTTTTCCGTTGATAGATCGAGATTTTCAAGCGAGAGATCTTTTGTTTGAGAAATAGCCAGTATCCCTTCCGTAGTAGTACGGTAGCTTAATTTTTGGTATACTCCGACCGATATCTCAATTATTTCGGTGGTCTCACTTAGGTTATCTTTTATTTCTGAAAATTCAAATTCAGTAATAATATCAGGGCATATCAAAACTGTTTTGAGTGTATAATCTCCTTTTAACGCCAACTGTATCTCCCTTTGACCTTCAATTATAAATAATCCCAACTTTCGTCGCTCTCGTGACTTCTCTATGAGTTGCAACATTTGCTTTACCAACGGATTCTGAAGGCTGGAAATTTGTTTGATCATGGGGCAAAGGTAATTAATTAGCATATGCATTAGATAGGAATAAATAATGCCACATTAATTTATCTCAATCCACTAGAGCTACCTCTAATTCACTTCCAATCGTTGAAAAAATATAGTGAGTTTCGGATTCGCTGGTTTTTACCTTTTCGCTGAGAATGTCCACACTGGTATTTTTCCTCTTCGGAAGTTGAATTTCCAGTGTCCAATCAGGTTTATCTTGAGTTACTCTTACCCTGGTTTGCCCTTCTTCTTTTGAGAAAAATACTGAAATCTCATTGTTGCCTACCTGCACATTTTCTAGTGACACATCATCCCATTCTGAAGGCATTTGCGGTGCGATCACAACTTTTTTGTGTGCGGCATCCGGTTGTATCCCGAAGAACTGCTCGACGATGGGTACTGCAAAGCCATAAATATTCCAGGCTTGGGTCATCATACCATAATCGGGGGAGACTTCATAAATACTGCCGGGAAGGGCATAGCTGAATGTGCGTGTTATTCTTTTTAAATAATTGAGAGCCTGATCCGGTCTGCCATAATTATTTTCGGCGATAATTTGCACCCCTGTGGGTAGGGTCATCACGGCTCCGGTATATGAAAATATCTCACTGCCTTTGAAAGAACTCTCGTCTGAGCCAGCAGACTCATCGCGATCGATCCCTGTTACAAACACCCCGAACGGATTCACAAACTTCTCTGCTGTTATCAAAGCTTTGATCCCAATATCATAGGGAGCGATCTTCATCTCCATGGGTGTGTTCACAACCCAGTTGTGATGTAAAACAAAGGGTCTCGGTTTTGAAGATGGGTTCGCTAAGATATATTTTTTGGTTTGTTGCAATTCGGACACGGCCCATGGTTTGTGAAGTGTGTCCGCACGCACAATAGCTGCCTCAATTAGCAGAAGGGCCTGTTCGTCTGTACCAATAAAATCGGCATAGGAGTTGAATTCTTCGCTCCAAAACTGTTCATTTATATTGATCTTCAGTAGATTGGCGATGGAATCATACCGTTTTGAAAGTTCATCTTTTCCAAGTTCCATGGCCATTTGCGACGCATCTTGAAATGCTTTTTGCGAATAAACCGCTACATCGATCATTTCGCTATCCATTCCGTGGATCTCCATCATCCCGTAGCCATCGGGAAAACCATTCTTGTTGGAGTCGTTCTCGTTGAGTAACCAGTCAAGTCCGTTTTCAACCGTAGGGAAATAGCGTTGTAGAAATTCAATTTCACCATTCCATCGATATACTTTCCAGATCAGCGAGGCGAATTGCGGTGTTTCGTTGATGTTACCTTTGTTGTAGACCGAACCGTTAGTTGACATTTCATGAATGATCCTTCCGTTACCGTTTAACGCGTTGGAAACGCTGTCGAGCAGACGGATAGTGCTGTAGACGGCTTCGGTTTGTCCAACTGCCATATACCCCTGGAGGCTATATTCGCTATCAACGCCAAACCACCATGGGTAATCCGGTATTCCTGCACCTATTCCGGTGCCAATTTCCGGTACAGTGCGTATCAACCAATCACAGTTATACTTAACCCATTCAAAGGCTTGTTCAATTTCTTTATCGGCGATGGTTAGTCTGGATTTTTGAGCGAGGCTTTCATATCTGAGGCGTTTTGAAGTTAGGTCTTCCTCTATGTTCTTCTGAATAGATTCATAAGTATCCCATGCTTCCGTTTCCGAAGTATAAGAACCCGCTATAGTAAAATTGATAAGGCCGGTATCATTGTGAGCGAGATGCAAGGAATAATCTATAGAACCTGTAATACCATTACCTTCATAATCTGAAAGTCCATTTGAATGATCGATCGAGGAAAAGTTTGACCCAAATACCGTAAACCACGGATTTAAGCTGTCTTTGAATATATAAGCTTGAGCTTCTTCATTAAAAATGACGATATCATTACCATCGATCATGTTGGTGCGTTCTCCTAACCAGGTAGGTCTAAGATCGCTCGCAGCGGTAAAACTAACGCCAATTTTTCGTTCTGATCCTTGGTTTTTGACCAACAGTTGAATGCCCAATCCTTCTTTGCCATCCGGCACAAATTGCCAACGCTCTATAATTAGTTGTTGGTCTTCCCATATAAAATTATGCTTATTCGCGTATGGATAATTGGTAAAGCTTTCTGCTTGATTTAAAATCAGGGTATCGTTATTAGTGGTCAATGATATTTCAAATCCGTCCATTAATTTGATGGGGTGATCCCAAATACCGCCCATTTCTCCTTTTAAATGCCAGCCCAACTCCGGAAAAGAGCCATCTTGATGACCTACCATATAAACTCGGTCTCCGGCTGTAACCATTGGAGAGTTGAGGTAGTCTTTCTTTCCAATAATAAACGGACTACCTTGAGTCAAGTCATTAAAATTTTTTGGCTGGTCACCCCCGCAGCCTGCAAATATTACTGCAGCTGAAACGAGTAGTAGAACTTTTTTCATAAGTTGAAGTTACTAAAAAACTTATTCCCTATCCTCGAAAGGTACGACAACCCCGTTTTCCAGATAATTTTTTAAATAACCTAGTAACGTGGCCCAACAATACGAAGAGTGCCTAAAATGTTCATTACAATGTGGCCAGTTTTTATGCCAGAATTTGAGTCGCACTCCATCTGTGAGTTCTTCCAGATCGAAGCCAAATGTAGTAGGACTCCAGTCTTCATCGGCTTGAGTCATTTTAATATGAAATGCCCTATTGGGTTCGCACATGGTCACTTCGCCATACCAATTGTATTCCGGAGCGAAATAAAAATTATATTCTGCCCTTAATTCAGGAGTACCGGTACTTGTGAGGGTCCACCAATTATTTAAGTGTCGCGGCAAACTCACTGCATCATAGACTTCTTTTACAGAAGCAATAATAACTAAGTCGTGGAATATATCAAACGTCTTTTCCATGGTCAGGATAATTTAATCACTTCCCTGAGTATTTATCCATATAGCGTTTCCAAAGCCCGGTTTGGTGGGTTTCCAGCGAAATATCTCTACCATCAATGAAAGCATGTGTCAACTGGTTTGTGCGCATATCCAGGGCGTCGCCTTCGCTAACAAATAATGTGGCGCTTTTACCGACCTCTAAAGTACCGTAACGATCACCAATACCTAAAATATTTGCGGTGTTGGATGTAATCAGTTTTAAAGCTTCTTCCTTATCCATTCCTTGTGCTACAACCTGACCCGCGTAAAAAGGAAGATTCCTGGTTTGAAAGTTGGAAGTACCGGAGTTCTGAATACCCACGAGCAATCCGCCATCGACCAACAATTTCGGTAATTTGTAAGGAAGGTCATAATCGTCATCATCGCTGTTGGGCCGTGAATGTGTCCGCTGTACCAGGACCGGGATATTATTTTGCTTCAAGAAGGGAATGATCTTATAGGCTTCATAACCGCCCACGAGTACGACGCTTTTCACACCATTATCTTTAGTGGTGGTCACTGCATCGATAATTTCTTTTTCACCGGAGGCATAGATGTACAGTTTCTTTGAGCCATCAAACAAGCCTTGCATCGCTTCAAAGCCCTCGTTTTTGGAAATTGATATTTTCTTTCCGTAAGCGGCAGCATTTAGCAAATAACTACTGATCTCTTCTAATTGTTTCGTGTAATCTTTATTAGGTTTCCAGCCTCGTTCTTCACCTAACCACCATCGTCCCCGACTAAAACTTTTTGGCCAGTTCAAATGAATACCATCGTCTTCTTTTACGACTGCATCTTCCCAGTTCCAGGCGTCCAATTGCACTATGGAAGACGTACCTGAAATTCGCCCTCCTTTAGGGGTGACCTGTGTTAGCAAGATCCCGTTGGGGCGCATACTTTCTACCACCTTGCTTTCGGCGTTGTAAGCGATTATACTTCTAATATTGGGAATAAAATCCCCGATCTCATCCTGGTCATTACTGGCCCGTACGGCATTCACTTCTATCAATCCCAATGATTTTCCAGGAGCGATAAAACCAGGGTAGACATGCTTGCCTTCAGCATTAATAACCCTTCCTTGCGTTGGAGTAGAGGCGTTTCCCATTACTGTTATTTTTCCATCGCTGAAAACAATAACGCTGTTTTCGATCATGGTTCCATTTCCAATATGTGCGGTCGCCCCTTTTATAGTGATAGTTTCAAATTGTGCCGGTGCAGGGATTTGTTGCGCCCAGGCATGTAATCCAACACTTATGGTCACAGCTAATAATATATTTTTTATAATGTTCATTGTTGGATCAGTTTATGGTTTCACAATCAAAATGAATTTTGTCTTTCTTCTCTGGCGGGCGCTTTTTCTCATCCTTAGGTTTTTCAGAAAGCATCATCTTCATCAATTTATTTCGTTCTTTGCTAATGGCAATTCTTTTGGCTTTATCCGCTTCCATATCGAAATAGAGAGCCCCTTCGATAAAGGTCTTTTCAGCTTTGGCGTATACCGAGAGAGGGTTGTCACTCCACAATACTAAATCGGCATCTTTTCCCTCTTTTATACTCCCGGTGCGGTGGTCCAGATGCAACAATTTGGCCGGATTGATCGTCACCATTTTCCATGCATCGGCTTCGGTCATTCCTCCGTACTTTACGCCTTTAGCAGCTTCTTGATTAAGTCTGCGTGACATTTCACTATCATCACTGTTAATGGCTACGGTAACGCCAACACTACTCATAATGGCTGCATTATAAGGGATCGCATCATTAACTTCGTATTTATATGCCCACCAATCACTAAAGGTAGATCCACCAGCACCATGCGCTTTCATCTTGTCTGCTACTTTATAGCCTTCGAGTATGTGGGTAAACGTGTTTATTCTGAAATTGAACTTCTCTGCTACCTTCATCAGCATATTGATTTCACTCTGTACATAACTGTGACAGCTTACGAAGCGTTCCCCATTCAAAATTTCAACAAGGACTTCCATTTCTTCATCGTATCTGAAGGGTTCTCCGCTATTCTTTTTTACTTCGTATTCTTTGGCTCGATTGAAATAATTCACATACAATTGTTCCACACCCATACGTGTTTGTGGAAAGCGACTAAAACTCTGCCGGTTGGACTGCTTTACATTTTCACCTAAGGCAAATTTGATAAACTTGGGACTGTTGCTGTATATAAGTCCGTCGGCATCTTCTCCCCATTTCAGCTTTAAAACCGCAGAGCGTCCACCGATAGGATTTGCAGATCCGTGTAGGATCTGAATACTGGTCACACCTCCTGCGAGATTCCTGTAAATACCTACATCCTCCGGGTTTACGACATCTTCTATACTCACTTCAGCAGAAGAGTTGTGTCCGGCTTCATTAATGGATAACGCTGCTATATGAGAATGTTCATCGATAATTCCGGCTGTCAGGTGTTTCCCGGTGCCATCGATTACGATTGCCCCTCCGGCACTTAGATCTTTACCTATTTTGGCGATCTTTCCATTTTTAACCAGTACATCGGTATTCTCTAAAACACCTGCATCCTCGCTCGTCCAAACCGTTACATTTTTAAAGAGTATGTTTTGTTGTTTGGGTTTTGTTGTAAATCCGTAGCCAACATTTGGATGGGTAAGCGGAACAATTTCAAAGGCTTTGTTTTCCTCTTTTTTATCGTCCTTCTTTTCTTCGGCGTCTCCCGTTCTGGTCGCTACAAAATTGCTTTCTGTCCCATCAGGTAAGATCAACCGGCCGGAAAAAGTAGTTCCTCCTTTTGGAATCAGCCCTGTAGCCGTATAGGCCTCTTTTTTGTCTTCCGAAGAAAAAGAAAAAGTCACCCAATTTCCTTTGTAACTGATCTTGGAGGGAAACTTGGTCTCGCCTAATTTCACTTCTATTTTAGGTTTTGAACTTTTGCCGGTAATCGACATATCAAAGGTCTTACCCGCAGCCGAAAGATCATATTTTCCACGAATATCTTTTTGGTCCTTATCATTGATAACATGCTTGACACCTTGCACCCAATTCTCGAATAGTGTGGTTTCTTTGTCAAAAATATCACCTGAAGTTATAAGAAAATT
>Ga0114950_10000619_pt1 | contig 24821 bp, 23 predicted proteins | sample N075metaG_FD_83503 | JGI IMG/M metagenome (GOLD analysis project Ga0114950, IMG submission 83503) | Deep subsurface microbial communities from Kermadec Trench to uncover new lineages of life (NeLLi) - N075 metaG | ecosystem: Environmental > Aquatic > Marine > Ocean trench > Sediment | place... | reverse complement strand
CGCCTGGGAGGAATACGCGGAGATCGTGGGCGGACGGTTTCTTTACCTGCCGGGCTCGCTGCGCGGGCGGGACTGCCCTGATTCGGGATATCGCCATGGTGTCGAGCACACGGTGCGTGTGGTAGGCGAGCACCCGGTAACCCATGGGCTGCCGGCGTCGTTTTCCATCACCGATGAGTTGTATCTGTACGAGGTGTTCGAGGACAGCGTGGAGCCCCTTCTGGCGAGCGATTACGAGTTCACGGCGAAAAACTTTTATTCGTCGGCCAAGGTGGTTCGTGAGCAGAAGATGTTCGACAACGAAGGCTGGGAGCATCCTCCGGGCAGCAATCTCATCGGCTGGGCGCATACGAGGGGCAATAGTCGGATCGTTTACCTGCAGTGTGGGGATGATCCGGTTGCGTATGGAAACCCGCAGTATCGGCAGTTGGTTCGCAACGCCATCTTCTGGGTATCCGAACGCGAGGAGTGAGGAAGGGGTGGTTGTGGGGATGCTCCGCGCGGTTCCGGCTGCCGTCCTCCCGGCAACAGGACGGTTGAGACTCGACATTTTCCGTTCGGCCACGGTGGCGTGCTCCGCCGCCCGGCTGAATACCGCGATATCGCTTTGTATGGGTTGGTCGATCTCCAGCAGCCTTTTGCCATCGGACACTGCGTAGGCCTGCATTCCGAAAGATCCGGATACCTCAATCCCCTCGGAGTAATGATCGCGGGGATGGGCAAAAAATGTGCGCATGCAATGGCCGGAAAAAAAGGCCGCGAAGGGGTGCATTAGGGGGTCCCTGATGGTACAACTGCTCCATCTAAAACATGCAACCCTGACGGTTTTGCTTAGGAGATTAGAAACGGCATGACGGTATATCGAAAAATCGAACGATTTGCAGATCCGCAGACTTCCAAAACGCCCTGTCAGAAGGAGCCCGATCCGGATCTGGGCTACGACATTATTCCCAAGGAGCGCTACACGTCTGATGCGTTCCGCCAACTCGAGTGGGATCGTATGTGGACCAAGGTCTGGCTGATGGGCGCGTGGATTGGCGACCTTAAAAATCCCGGTGACTACGTCGTCACTGAAATCGGCAAAGAAAGCATCGTGATCACGCGGGATGAAGAAGGTCGCTACAACGCCTTCTACAATGTCTGCTCGCATCGCGGGAATCGGGTTGCGTACGGTAAGAAAGGCAACACCGAGACGTTCAAGTGCTCCTATCACATGTGGCAGTACAACCTGCGTGGAGAACTCGTCAACGTGCCGGATATCGAGACGTTTCCCCAAGGCGCACCGTGCGACAAACTCAGTATCGTCAAGCTGCCCTGCGAGGCGTGGGGTGCCTGGGTGTGGTTCAGCCTGAATCAGGATGCTGAGCCGCTGCACGAATTTCTCGGCATGATTCCCGAGCACCTCGATCCGTATCATTTCGAGAGAATGGCCTTGGTCAATGACGTGACAGTGGAGTGGGACGTTAACTGGAAGGCATCGGTAGATGCGTTCAACGAAACCTACCATGTCGCGGGCACTCACCCTCAGCTCCTGTGGATGCTTGAAGACATGGATGTGCAGATCGACTGCTACGAGCGCCACAACCGGTATCTCATCCCCTTCGGCTGCGTGAGCACGCATATTGAAGACGGCAGCATCATCGCCGACGCGCTCAAGGTGTTCATGGAGAGTTGTGGCATGGATCCGGAGAATTTCGACGGTGATGGGCTGGACGTGCGCCGCGGCATTCAGAAGTATGTGCGCGCAAACGCCCAGGCCATGGGCTTTGACTACTCCGAGCTTAATGACGATCAGCTCACGGACGACTATCACTACATGATCTTCCCGAACATCACGTTCAACACCCACTGCAACAACGTGATGATTTTCCGCCAGCGTCCGCATCCGAGCGATCCCAACAAGATGTTCTACGACGTTCAGAATTACTCGACCATTCCCGAGGGTCAGGAGTGGCCGGAGCGCCCCGCTCACCGACAGTGGGAGCACGGGGAAGAATCTCTGGGCGAGGTGCTCGACCAGGATGCCTACAATCTGCCAATGATCCAGAAAGGCATGAACAGCGAGGGATACCGGGGTCTGTGGATCTCCAGTCAGGAACTCAGAGTCCGGCATTTCCACAAGACCATCGACGATTATCTGCATCGTCAGCCCATCAAATGGATGAAATAGTTTGACACCAGTGGCTTCCCAGGCGGACCTGGTTGATGGAGAAATGATCGCCTGCGACGTCGATGGAGTAGAAGTGCTCTTGTGCAGAGTGGACGGGGAGTATTACGCTGTGTCCAACCGCTGCAGCCACGCAAAGCAGGCGCTGGTCGCGGGCAAGCTGAAAGGTCACGAGATCAACTGTCCGCTGCATGGAGCGCGCTTCGATGTGCGGGATGGCCGGTGCCTTGGAGCGCCGGCTTCGCAGCCAATCAAGACTTTTCCGGTGACTTTGGCAGGGGGCAAAGTCAACGTTACAGTAACCGCTGACGATCGACCGCCGCGTCCACAATTCGGACCGTTGGTCTGACGCAGCTCAAACTAAAAAAAGAGGACGCAACATGGATCTAAATCTCAAAGGGCAAAAAGCACTGATTACGGGTGCCAGCAAAGGTATTGGCCGGGCGATAGCCGAGCGGTTCGCAGCTGAAGGCGGCAACGTGGCGATCTGCGCGCGCAATGCCGACGAGGTGAATGCGGCGGTAGAAGCGTTGTCGGCAAAGGGCGTCACCGCCTTTGGCCAGTCGGTTGACGTTGGGGACGGTGATGCGCTGAAGGCCTGGATCAAGGCGTCTGCCGAGGCGCTGGGCGGGATCGACTGTATCGTCTCCAACGTCAGTGGTGGCAATGCGCCTGGCGAAGCAGGATGGCGGGCGAATTTCGAGCACGACGTTCTCGGCACCGTACGCCTGGTTGAGGGCGCGCTGCCCCACCTGGAGAACTCGGACAACGCCAGCATCGTCATGATCTCGTCTACGGCGGCATTGGAGAAGTTCATCGGTGCGGGCGCCTACAACGCCATGAAGGGCGCGGTGATTCAATACTCGGGTGCGCTCGCCCAGGATCTTGGCCCCAAGGGAATCCGGGTGAACTCGATTTGCCCTGGACCGATCATGATCGAAGGTGGATCGTGGGACATGATCAAGAAGAACATGACGGCGTTTTACGAATCCACCGTGGCCGATATTCCCATCGGGCGAATGGGTTCCGCCGACGAAGTGGCGGCACAGGTTGCGCTGCTGGCGAGCCCCCTTGGTGGTTACACAACGGGTACCAACGTGGTGATCGACGGCGGATTCACCAAGCGGATCCAGTTCTGAGGATCTGCTGGTAGGAGCGGTCCCGGAGCTTATTGCGGGACCGCTCCCGCACCATTAATGTGGGGGAAGACGATGGCTGACAGAATCATCGACGTGTACATGGTCGCGGCCGGGATGTATCACGACATTGACTATGCACGGGTAGAATTGCTGAAGCTGCTCGCGGAACATCCGAACGTCCGCACCAAGGTAGCCACGGACTACCACGATCTGGAAGCGATCGATGCCAGCGATTTTCTGATCTCCTACACCTGCAATCTGGTGCCGACCGAAGACGAGCAGATTGCCCTGCGCGAGTACGTGACCTCGGGCAAGCGCTGGATCGGTTTGCACGGTACCAACTCGATACTCGAGTTCGTCGAAGGCGGTGTGGATACCCCTGAAACCGCTCCCGTGCTCATGGAAACCCTGGGTTCGCAGTTCAAAGCCCACCCTCCGATTCAGCCGTTCAAGGTCGAGTTGGCGGATCCTGATCACGAGCTTGTCAAAGGAATCAGCGAGTTTGAGACCGACGACGAGCTGTATCTGTGCCGATTTCACGGCGACGTGCATGTGCTCCTGCAGACCCATTTCACCGGCGAGGCTACCGGCTTCCTGGAAGCGCAGTGGGATGACGACGAACCGCGACCGATGTACTACATCCACAAGGTTGGTAACGGCGAGGTGCTCTACAACTGTCTGGGACACTGCCGCGGGCATTACGACATGCGTCCGGTGATGGATTTCTACCCAACCATTGAGCGCGGCAGCTGGGAGAAGCCCGAGTACTACGAACTGCTGCGACGCGCCATCAAGTATTGCGTGGACCGGATAGCGTAGCGGACGAGACCTTTTACGGTAAGGAGACCTCATGCCAAACCCTTTTCGATTTGGTGTCCAGTCCTTTAACGCCGATTCGGCCGAACAGTGGACCGACAGAGTCCGTAAGGCAGAGGCGCTAGGTTATTCGGCGTTCCATCTGGCCGACCATATTCTTGGTCCGGGGGCAGCACTCGAGGCCGCCGCCCATCCGATTCAGAACCTCGCGGCAATTCCGGCCATGGCCTACGCTGCCGCGGTCACCAGCGAGATCAAGATCGGCTGTCGGGTTTTTTGCATCGACTACCACCTGCCCGTGGTGCTGATCAAATCCGCAATGACCATCGACATGTTGTCCAACGGACGGCTGGAGTTCGGCCTGGGCGCCGGGTGGATCAAGAGCGAGTACGAGGCGATGGGCGTAACCTTCGATGAGCCTCAGGTGAGAATCGATCGTCTTGCCGACGTGGTTGAGGGGATCAAGGCGTTTCGAGCGGATGGCGCGGCCGATGTCAGCAACGACTCAATAAGCTGGAAGGACTTTGAAGGATTGCCGAAGCCGATCTCGAAGCCGCCGATCATGATTGGTGGTGGCAGCCCGAGGGTGTTGCGCCTGGCGGGTCGCGAGGCAGACATCGTGAGCCTCAACTTCAACAACCGCGCGGGCATGATTGGACCGGACGGCGTGCAGATGTCCACCGAAGCCGAAACGACCAAGAAGATCGGCTGGATCAAGGAAGGTGCCGGCGATCGATTCGACGATCTCGAAATCGAGATTGGCGCTTACTTTACCTTCGTGACCGATGATGCGAAGCCGATTGTAGCGATGATGTCGCAACAGTTCGGATTCTCCGAGGAGGAGATGCTGCGCCATCCTCACGGGCTGTTTGGTGGTGTCGACAGCATTTGCGAGGAGCTCGAGAGGCGCCGCGAGCAATTCGGCATATCCTATTTCACAGTCGGCGAGGACAATCTTGAACCATTTGCCCCCGTCGTTGCACGGCTCACCGGAAAATGACAACGATTGCCGAGGCGCGCGAAGCGCTGCTTGCTAAAACGCCGCTTTCCCAACAGATCTCCGCGGAGCGTGCCGAGATCCTCAACTCCGGTCTTGCTGCGAATCTGGAGATGCCGCACCCCATCTTCATCGACCGCGGTGAAGGTCCGTTCGTGTACGACGCGGACGACAACCGCTACGTCGACACGTCGGTCGGCTTCGGTTTGCATATGCTGGGCCACCGGCATCCGCTCATCGAGCAGGCGATCAAAGCGCGCGCGGAAAAGGGCTGGATGTTCGGCATTCACACCACGAGCCAGATGAAACTCGCCCGCCTGCTGCACGAGGCGAGCCCCTGTGCAGATCGGGTGGTGTTCTGCAACACCGGATCCGAGGCCACCATGTACGCGATCCGCGCCGCCCGAGGGTATTCGGGTAGAGAGAAGATCGCGTTGTTCGACGGTTTCTACCATGGTGCGCACGACTACGGCATGTGGGTCACCGATCCATCCAGCCCACGCGACGCGCCGGCGAAGATCCCCATGGGGAACGGCATTCCAAAGGCTCTCGCCGATCTGACCCTGCTGCTGCCGTATCGGAATGTGGCCGCGTTCGATCTCATCCGCCGCCACGCCGATGAATTGGCCCTGGTGATGGTTGAAGGTGTGCAGAGCTCCAACCCGCAGCCCGAAGCGGGCGAGTTTCTCCGCGAACTCAGCAGCGTTTGTCGGCAAGCGGGCGTGCTGTTCGCCATCGATGAAGTGATTACCGGATTCCGCGTGGCGTATGGCGGAGTTCAGGAGCTGTTCTCGGTCACTCCGGATCTGGCCACCTATGGCAAGGTATTGGGTGGTGGGCTTGCGGTGGGGGCGATTGCCGGTCGGGCCGAAGTCATGGAAGTGTTCACTGGCTTGAGCGCAAGCAACGGCGTGTTCTCCGGGGGCACGTTCTCCGGCAATCCGTTGACCATGGAAGCCGGCGCGGCTGCGGTCGGCCACCTGCATGAGCACCCGGAGATCTACGTTGAGATGAACGCGGCGGGAGATCGTCTTGCAGCGCAAGTCAACGGATATTGTGAGTTGCACCAGATTCCGGCCCAGATGAAGAACGTGGGCAGCATGTTTCACATGTTCTTTCAGCGTGAGCCGATACAGAGCATGCGCGACGTGACAGGTGCGAATGTGAGCGCAGAAAAAGCGTTCTATCTGCACGCCCTCAACCGGGGGGTGTTGGTCCCCGGTACTCAGAGGGCGTTTTTGTCCGCCGCCCATGGCAGCGCGGAAATTGATACCCTCATCGAAGTTTTTCAACAATCCCTGGCCGATGTACAGGCCGAGGGACTATTTGCTGTGTAGGAGCGCCTTGTTAGGCGCGCCTTGTTAGGCGCGAACGGGAGAATCAATTATGAGCCGACTAGCGAAAATCGAGCCCGAAGACTGGGCGCCGGAACTCAAAGCGGCGATCCAGCCGGAAAATCTGACGCCGCTCGAGCAGGGGCTGACGCGGTTTTTTGCGCATTGCCCGGACCTCATGATGGGAATGATGGGGTTCGCGGGCGCCATGAAAACCAAGCGAACCCTGCCGGAGAAGCTGGTGGAACTGGTGCGGTTGCGTATCGCGTTCTTCAATCAGTGTCGCAGCTGCATGGCCATTCGCTACACAGATGCGATAAACGACGGGGTTACCGAAGATCTCGTTTGCTCGCTGGAGAAACCGGCTGAGGCAGACAACCTCACGGCGGCGGAAAAGGCGGCCATCAAGTTCGGTGAATTGATGGCATCGGATCACCTTGCCATCGACGATGGGGTTTACGACGAGTTGCGTGAGCACTTCAGCGAAGCGCAGATTGTCGAGCTGGGCATGTGGTCGGCATTCTGCGTGGGCTTTGGCCGATTGGCGGCCACGTGGCATATGGTCGAAGAGCTGCCCGAAGCGTTTCAGGACACAAGCCGAACCTTGAGCCCCTGGAACGAAGAGTCCATTCAAGTCAGGTGACCCCGCCGATTCACATCAGGAGCTACAGGCAACCATGACCAAGATCATCATATCGGGCACCATCGATTTACCCCCGGAGAATGTCGAGGCCGCCCTGGAGGCGGGCCGCCCGCTGATTGAAGGGGCGCTTACCGAGGAAGGCTGCCTCGACTACGACTGGTGCCCGGAGCCACTCACGCCCGGACGCATACGGGTGTTCGAGCGCTGGGCCAGCGAAGACGCGCTCGCGGCTCACTTCAAAACCCATTGGTATCTGGATATGCGCGATGCCATGGGACAGTTCGGCTTGCTGGGTGCGGATATCTCCAAATATCGCGTAGATCTGCAAGAGCCGGTTTACGACGAGACCATGACGCCCAGGGCGGATTTCTTCACTGCCGAGGACTGAGATAAGTGGATTTCGAGTTCAGCCTCGAAGATCAAGCTTTTCGTGAAGAGGTTCGTCGCTTCCTCGCTGACAAGCTCACGCCCGAAATGCGCGAAGCGTCTGAAAAAACGACGACGGTGTTTGCTGACAAAGATCTCGCGATGCGCTGGCAGCGGATCCTCTTGGCAAAGGGTTGGGCGGTGCCTGCCTGGCCGGTGGAGCACGGGGGCACGAACTGGACGCCAACTCAAAAATACATCTGGAGCGAAGAGTGCGCTCGTGAGCATGCCCCGGGGTTGATCCCGTTGGGATTGCGGATGCTCGCGCCGGTCATTTTCAAGTACGGTACCGACGAGCAGAAGAGCTACTACCTGCCGCGCATGCTCAGCGGCGAGCACTACTGGTGCCAGGGCTACTCGGAGCCCGGGGCGGGCTCGGATCTTTCCAGCTTGAAGACAGCCGCCGTGAAGGATGGCGATGACTACATCGTGAACGGCAGCAAAATCTGGACCACTCACGCTCAGTTTGCCGACCACATCTTCTGCCTCGTTCGCACCGACAGCTCGGGTAGGCCTCAGGCGGGCATCACGTTTCTGCTCATTCCCATGGATATACCCGGAATCACCGTGGAGCCCATCATCACGATGGCGGGCGATCACGAGGTCAATCAGGTGTTTTTCGATGACGTGCGGGTGCCCCAGGCGAACCGGGTAGGGCCCGAGCACGACGGTTGGAATGTTGCCAAGTACCTGCTGGAGTTCGAGCGTGGGGGCGCAGGTGCTGCGACCCGATTGAAGGAATCGATATGGGAACTCAACTCGATTGCGGCTAGCGAAAGCGCCGATGGAGTTCCATTGCTGGAGGATGCCGGGTTTCGCAACAAGATCAGCCTATTGGAGATCCGTACCTCTGCGTTGGAATTCGCCGAGCTGGAGTCACTCGCGCGAATGTCCAAGGGCGAATCCCCCGGCATCGGTTCTTCGTTGGCGAAGATCGCCTCGGTGGAGATCGATCAGGCCATCGGCGAACTGAAGCTCGAAGCGGTTCACTACTACGCGATGCCGCACGCAAACAGAATCTCGCTCAACGGCCACAACGAACCCTGGCCTGGTCCCGATTATGCCGAGACCGTGACGCCGCGCTACCTCAATACCCGGGCCGCGTCCGTGTTCGGCGGCTCCAAAGAGGTGCAGAAAAACATCATCGCCAAAGCGGTGCTGGGGCTGTAATCAATCGTTCCCACCGATCACAACTTAAGATTCTTTCATCAATGTCACGTCAAACGCGCACTTTGCCCTGGCGCGCGTACCTTAGCGATTCGACTCCTGATCAGGTAGCTTGAAAACGTACAACGCCTGCCCGTTCGCGGGTTGATATATTTCCGGGCTCATCGTCGCCGTGAGTGCACGAAACACCCCGATGCCGGTGGGCACCGCCAGGAATTGCTTGCCGTCCACCGCATAGGTAATCGGATACCCGTGCAGCGGTGCGCCTAACCGCGTTTCCCAGACGACTTCTCCGGTATCCAAGTTGAAGGCCTTGAAGTAGCGATCGACGTCGCCGATGAAGGCCAACCCGCCACCGGTGGTGAGTGCCCCGGTCAGGAACATGGCGCGCTGCTGATGGCTCCAGCTTTCCTTCATGGTGCGCACGTTGAACGCCGCCAGCTTGCTCAGGTTGCCGTTGCTGCCCGGCATCTCGTAAGAGCGCGAGTCACCCCCGTAACCGCCTGCACCCAGAGCCCTTTCCACTTTGCGGCCCACCATGTCGGCGCACAGCTGGTGTAAGGGGATGACCAGATCGCCGGTTTCGGGGCTGTAGGCCATGGCTTGCCAGTTGTGGCCACCATAGATACCGGGACAGGCCGCGATAGGATCGCCAATCCCGGCCTCGACGATGTCACGACGATAGGCCACCGTGCCGGCATCTTTGTCGAGGGTGAAGATGTTCTGATAGACGGTTTCTGTGAAATCGACAAACGCGCCGGAACGACGGTCGAGCTTCCACAAGATGCCGTCCTTGCCCACCGTGAACAACCATTTCTCCTGATCTACGTCGATGAGCACCCTTTCGAAGGCCACCTCCATATCGATGGTTTCGCCGGGCACGTGCTGGAAGTGCCAGATGATACGTCCTGTTTCGGGCTCCACGGCCAGAGTTGAATTGGTGTAGAGGGCTGCATCACGCGTGGACATACCGCGACTGGCGGCCACCCAGGGTTTTGCCTGGGCTGTGCCAATGTAGAAAAGCCGGAGTACAGGATCGTAGCTACCCGCAATCCACGTGTCGCCGCCGGCGCGCAGTTCCGGCGGCATGCCCGCCCAGGAGTCGTTGTTGGGATCGCCGGGCAGGGCAATGGTGGAGGTTCGCCAAAGCTCTTCACCGGTTTCGGGGTCGTGGCCGGTTATGAAACAACCGTCTTTTTTGTAGCGTTCACAGCCGTTGATACCGCTCAGGATTATGCCGGCCCCCACGATCGGTCCACTGGAGTGGGTATAGCCTTCGCGATAATCCGCCTTGACCGTGCGCCAGACTTCCTCGCCGGTCTGCGCGTTTACGGCTACCAGAGCCGCATCGTAGGTGGAGAGAAACAGCTTGTCGCCGTACAGCGCGATGTTGCGTAAGGGTCCGCCGAGCATTTTCGATTCTGCGGGAAAGTCATACGCATATTCCCATATGAGTTCGCCGGTAGCGGCGTCTAATGCCTGGATGATGTTTCCAGGATGTGTGAGGAACATGACGCCGTCGTGCACGAGAGGCGTCACCTGATTGCTGCCGTCGCGCATGGCGATTACCCACGCGAGCTTGAGTGTGGTTACGCTGCTTTGGTTGATCTGATCCAGCGGGCTGTAGCCTTGGCCGTCGAGCGTACGGCGCCAGCTCAGCCAATCCCCGGCCGGCGGTGCGCGCAGCATTTTGTCGGTCACCGGGCGGTATTCGACGATGGTTTTGTTGATGAATCCAGAACGGCTCCTCGCGACCGCGTCAATGCTCCCGGCCTCGGACCACGATTCCCAGGCCGCCGTGCCTTGCGCCACTTCGGCGGAGAGAATGTTCAGATTTGAATCGGCACTCAACTTCACCCGGAGCTCGTGGCCGTTGGCTGCGAGTATGTAGGCGACGATGGCCAGATGGTCTGATCCCCGCAAGGAAGCGCTACCGCCAGGAGGCATGCTGACGGCGCTGTAGCGCAGCAAATCAGAAGTCGTCCGCGGTCCCCACCTGACCATGAAGCCGGGCCCGGCCAGCTCGGAGCCATGAGCGGAACCGCGCAGCGTGATCGAGTGGCAGCTCGCGCAATTTGCTTCATAGAGCCGCTGCCCGTGGCTGCGCTGCTCAGTGGCGCTCTGGAGCGCCGTCTCCGCCCCAAAACAAGGCAGCGACGTTGCCAGCAGCACAAGCGCCGTTGCGATCCGACTAATCATTGCTGTTTGTCATTGTGTCGTTTGTCCCACGGTCCCTTGAGATCGCCAATCATAACGAATTCGGAGTCGGAGTCGGCGGCAGGCGGACGTCTCCTGCGGGGTTGCGGATGCGATATACTGCTGCGCTTTTTCTCCGGGTGGGTTTTGAGATGGTGAAACGTGGAAATCTTCGGGTCGCCGCCGAGCTCGACGCTCTCATTGAAAACCAGATTGCGCCCGGCACTGGCGTGGCCGTCGATGCTTTCTGGTCAGGCTTGGAACAGATTCTCGACGATTTGGCGCCAAAAAATAAGGCGCTCCTGGCGCGCCGCGATGAGTTGCAGGCGACCATCGATGCCTGGCACCTGGAGCGCAAAGGCCAGCCGCTGGACCCGGACGAATACCGTCGTTTCCTCACTGAGATCGGCTATCTGGTGCCGGACCCGGGTGATTTCAAAATCTCCACAAGCAATGTGGACGACGAGATTGCTCGCATAGCAGGACCGCAGTTGGTCGTGCCCGTCATGAACGCCCGTTATGCGCTCAATGCCGCCAATGCCCGCTGGGGGAGTCTGTACGATGCTCTCTACGGCACGGATGTGTTGCCCGAAGAGCCTGGTCGCGAAAAGGGCGACAGCTACAACCCCGCGCGGGGTGAACTGGTGGTTGGCCGCGCGGCGGAATTTCTCGATGCCAGCGTGCCGTTGGCCGGGGCCAGCCACACTGAGGTCGTCGCCTACGGCATCGGTGACGATGCGGGTCGGCGCCAGCTGCGCGCCATTCTCGACAGTGGTGGTAACACCGGCCTGAAGAATCCGGATCAGTTTGTCGGGTTCATTGACGAAGACGATCCCAGCGCCATTCTTCTCGTCAACAATGGCCTGCACATCGAAATTCAGATTGATCGTGAGCACGACGTGGGTCGGGCACATCCCGCTGGCGTTAAAGACGTGGTTTTAGAGTCTGCGCTGACCACCATCCAGGATTGCGAAGATTCGGTGGCTGCCGTGGATGCCCACGATAAGTGCATTGTGTACGCCAACTGGTTGGGGTTGATGAAAGGCGACTTAGAAGAGGTGATGGAGAAGGGTGGGCGCACCATTACCCGGCGCTTGAACCCGGATCGTGAGTACACCGGGCGCGATGGTGAGCCACTGACGCTGCACGGGCGCAGCCTGATGCTGGTGCGCAACGTGGGTCATCTGATGACCACCGATGCGGTGCTTGACGCCGCGGGCCATGAAATACCCGAGGGCATTCTGGACGCGGTGCTAACCGCGTTTGCCGCGATGCATGATCTTCAGCGGACGGGCGGGTTGCGCAATTCCCGCACGGGTAGCGTGTACATCGTCAAGCCCAAGATGCACGGGCCCGAAGAGGTGGCATTCACCTGCGAGCTGTTTGGCCGGGTGGAGCAGTTGCTGGGGTTGGCGTCCAATACGTTGAAGGTCGGCATTATGGATGAGGAGCGCCGCACCACCGTGAACCTGAAGGCATGCATTGAAGTTGCCCGGGAGCGGGTCGTGTTCATCAACACGGGTTTCCTTGATCGCACGGCTGATGAGATTCACACCAGCATGCTTGCCGGGCCGGTATTGCCAAAGGAGGTCATCAAGGTTCAACCCTGGATCCAGGCGTATGAAGATGCCAACGTCGATGCGGGGCTCTCGACCGGATTCAGTGGTGTTGCTCAGATCGGCAAGGGCATGTGGCCCAAGCCCGACGACATGAAGGAAATGCTCGAGGCGAAAATCGGCCATCCCAACGCCGGCGCCAATACCGCCTGGGTGCCCTCGCCCACTGCCGCGACGTTACATGCGACGCACTATCATCAGGTAAGCGTCGCCAGCCGGCAGGCGGAACTCAACAATCGGGAGCCGGCCAAGCTTGCGGACATTCTGCGCATACCGCTGCTCGGGGGTGAGAATCTGTCTGCGCAAGAAGTCCAGGCGGAACTCGACAACAACGCCCAGGGCATTCTTGGATACGTGGTACGTTGGATCGATCATGGCGTGGGATGTTCCAAGGTCCCCGACATCAACGACGTGGGGTTGATGGAGGATCGGGCGACGTTGCGGATCTCGAGCCAACACATCGCCAACTGGTTGCACCACGGGATCTGCTCGAAAGATCAGGTGAGCGAAACGATGCGGCGCATGGCGGCGGTGGTCGATGGGCAGAATGCGGGCGATCCAGAGTATCAGAACATGGCCCCGGACCTCGATCACAGCGTGGCGTTTCAGGCGGCGTGCGATCTCGTGTTCAAGGGGATGGCGCAGCCAAACGGCTATACCGAACCGGTGCTTCACGCGCGTCGCCGCGAAGCCAAAGCGCGACAACTAAACCAACATAGTGAGTGAGTAACGATCAGTGAGCAAGAAGAAAGTTGGCGCGCAGCTGCCAAAACAGGCGCGCGACCAGACGGTTGAGCAACGCTACTCTCTGGAGCTGGAAGCTCTGGGTTCCCTTGCGGAGATCACCGATATTCGAGCCGACACACCGGCCGAATTCGCCGCGGGCGTCAAGAACGTGGACGCCATCATCACCTCCTGGGGATTGCGCATCGACCGCCAGGTGATTGAGGCCTTGGAGAATTGTGTCGTGATCGGGGTCGGCAGCGTCGGCGTGGACATGGTGGACATCGACGCCGCCACAGCGGCCGGCATTGTGGTCACCAACGTACCCGACGTCTTTATCGAAGAAGTGGCGGATCATACCATGGCGTTGTTGCTGGATATGGCGCGTCGCACCCCGACCATGGTGCGTATGGCGCGTGAAGGCGAGTGGTACCATGCACGGCCCATACTGAGCAAGGTGCCGCGTCTGTTCGGCCAGACCATTGGCCTGTTCGCGTTTGGCAACGTGGCACGCTGCACGGCGCGGCGCGCCAAGGCATTTGGCATGCACGTGATCGCTTACGACCCTTATGTGAGTGAGCTGGAAATTACCGGTGCCGGCGTGGAGCCGGTGAGCTTTCCTGACTTGCTCGCACGCAGCGACTACCTGTCTATTCACGCACCGCACAACGAGGAGACGGAGCATGCGTTCGGCCATGAGGCGTTTGCGCAGATGAAAGACACCGCGGTGGTGATCAACACCGCGCGAGGGTCGATCATCGACGAGGCCGCTCTGATTGAGGCGTTGACCTCGGGCGCCATCGCCGGCGCCGGCCTGGATGTGCTGGAACAGGAACCACCGGATACAGGCAACCCGTTGTTCGGCATGGAAAACGTGGTGCTCACCCCCCACATTGCCTCGGCCACCACGCGCATGCGTCCGGAGACGCGCCGGCGCGTCGGGCGCGAAGTGGCATTGGTACTGCGTGGCCGCTGGCCAATGAGTTGCGTGAACCCCACCGTGTTGCCCCGCGTGCAGCTCGAACGCTGGCAGCCGTATCCCATGAACCGCGGACCCAATCGCTAACCCGGTATACTACTCGCCGATCACGTTGTTGAGCCGCTCGCGGGCGGCGGCGAAATCTTCCATGAACTGGTAAACCACCGCGCGCACCGACAGGGTTTCGTTCATCAGGCCTACGCCCTGACCGACGAAGTAGTTAACAAGCTGCTTAGCACCCTCATGATTCGCTTGCGCCAGCTTGTTAATCTTACGAAAAGCAGCGTTCGCGACCACGCCTTGCAGGGGCATCGGCAGCGGCTCGGGGCTGTCTGCTGCCTGCCAGGCATCGGTCCAGGCAGAACGTAGCTGGCGCGTATACTTGCCGGTGCGACTCCTCGAGCGCACCGTATGGCGTGAGGTGGCCGCTAGCATCTTCTCCTTTACGACCGGTATCGTTTCGGCTTCGGCTGTCGTCAGCCAGACCGAGCCTGTCCAGACACCGTCGGCGCCCATGGCCATGCAGGCGGCCATTTGCCGACCGGTCACGATCCCTCCGGCGGCGAGCACGCTGATGTTGTCATAGTCCTTCAGCTCTTCGATAACCTCAGGGACCAGCACCAGGGTCGACACTTCGCCGCAGTGTCCGCCGGCTTCGGTGCCGGCAACCACCACCACATCCACGCCGGCTTCGGCGTGCTTGGTCGAGTGTTCCTTGGCACCCGCCAGCGCGCCGACCAGGGCCCCGTGCTCACGTGCCTTAGACATCATGAATTCCGGCGGCACCCCGAGGGCGTTGACCACCAGTTTCACCGGATGGGTAAACGCTGCGTCCAGGACCAGGCTGGCGCCCGCCTCGCGCATGTTGTCGCCCACGCCGTCTTGGCCCACCCTGTCCCACAGGTCGCGGGTGTCTATGCCATGCTGTGCCAGCAGGTCTTCGATGTAGCGCTTGTGCTCCGCGGGAATGCGGTCCTCGAGTTCGCGCGCCGACAGGCCTTGTTCTTTGTTGTCCATGCTGGTCGGGACCAGAAGGTCCACCCCGTACGGCTTGCCATCGACGTGCTCATCGATCCAGCTGAGCTCTACATCCAACGTTTCAGGTGAGTGTCCGACGGCCCCCAGCACGCCAAATCCACCTGCGGCGCTCACCCCGGCGACCACGTCCCGGCAATGGCTGAAGGCAAAAAGCGGGAAGTCGATGCCGAGTTGTGCGCAGATTTTGGTGTTCATGTAGATTCCTTGTGGGATTGCAGGCGGCGGCGCTCCATTTTAGACCGTTACCAGCTACGCGAAAGTCCGGCTCGGGCGAGATCATCCCATAGGGCGGCGGGCAGCGCTGCGCTGATGAATTCGACATTCGTCTCCACCTCTTTGCGCGACCACATGCCTGGAATGACCGCCGCCACCGCCGGATGTCGCAACGGGTACTGCAGTGCTGCGGCACGCATGTCGACGCGGTGGTCTTCGCAGATGCGTCGAATGGCCTGGGCTTTGTTCCAAAGCTCGTCGGTAACGGGTTGGTAGTTATACGTTGCGCGTCTGCGCTCTACGTTGGCGAGCAGCCCGGAGTTGTATGGCCCGCCGATGATGACCGACACACCTCGGTCTGAACATTTCGGCAACATCGCATCAATTGGGTCTTGCTCCAACAGGGTGAATCGTCCCGCCAGCAAGAAGCAATCGACGTCAATTTCGTCCATGATGCGGCTGCATACCTGCCATTCGTTGACGCCTAAACCAATCGCGCCGACAACACCCTGGTCGCGCAGCTCCTGCATCGCCGGGAGAGCGCCTTTGAGCGCCTCAGCATAAATCTTCGGCTGTGCGTCGCCGTGCGTCCAGACGTCAATGTCGTGGCACAGCAGAATGTCGATGCGATCGAGACCGAGACGCTCGAGGCTCGAATCGAGCGATCGACGTACGCCGTCGTAGGAGTAGTCGTAGCGAATCGCCACGGGTTCCTGGTCGCGCATACCCGGGTAGCGCTCGCCTTCTGCGCGCGGAACCAGCAAGCGGCCGATCTTGCTGGAAAGCACAAAGTCATCGCGGTTGAGCGACGCGAGCATCTGGCCCAGACGTTTCTCGGAAAGGCCATGCCCGTACAGGGGTGCGGTGTCGAAGTAGCCAATTCCGCGTTCCTGGGCGGATCCGACGATCAACGCTGCGTCCGCATCGGTGATGCGATCTCCAACGGCACCGAGTGGCGCGCCGCCGAAACCCAGCGTAGTGACCTCGACGGACGTTTTGCCGATCTGCCGTCGTTGCAGCCTGGCCATCGGCGTTACTGGGGTTCCAGCACCACCACCGGTATCTCGCGATCGCCCGCGGATTTCTGATAATCCTTGTAGGGCGGATACAGTTCCGCGAGTTGTGCCCATAGGTCGTCGCGCTCGTCACCGGCTGCCGTTCGCGCCGTGGCGTCCATCGCGTCGCGACCCGCCTGAACACGGCAGTTGGGCTCGGCGACCAGGTTGAGGTACCACGCCGGGTGTGCAGGCGCGCCGCCCTTTGACGCGATGACTACGTAGTCGTTGCCAATCTTTTTGTAGATCAGCGGCAGCGCGCGCGGATCCCCGGACTTACGGCCGGTGCTCGTCAACAACAGGGTTGGCAACAATCCTTCGCCGCCGGCGAGACTGGCGTCCCACATATGCGCCTTGTCGGGGTCTTCCCGATACAGCTTGACGTGATCGGCGATCCATTGGGGAAGTTCGATGGGTAAATCGTTCATGCATGGCTCCTTCAATCGAGGTAGTCAGGGTCGCGTCCTTCGGCGAAGGGCTGGGTCCTTTCCATGATGGGGCTGTCGCCGGGTTTCAGGTTCTGATGCGCACGCTTCCAGGTAGCAAAGCTGGCCAGGATATGCACCGGGTCGCCGTGTATCTCGGTGAACCCACCGTTCACCGAGCGGGTGTCAAAATAGGCTGCGTTCACATCGTCCGCCCATAGCTCACACGCGTTCACGAACCCGAGGTCGAGCATGCGTTGTCGTGCGGCCGCAAAATCGTTCACCAGGCAGCCCACATGATGGAACCCTTCCTCTCCAGCCTGGTACATGTCGCGGTAGATGGATGGCGTCTCGTCATGCTGTTGAATGAACTGAATCTGGTTGTCGGCGAGATACCCGAAACCGTAGGAAACGTCGGCCTCCTGGTTGGTATCACGGTAGGCAAACTTATCGGTCTTGTGATGTGGAACCAGCACAAACGGCCCTGCGCCGTACAAGCGATTCCATTTGTGGGCAGCCTCTTCAACGTCATTGACGAAGTAGGCGTATTGGAAGATGGGATACAGAGCCGCGGTCATCGGTGCCTCCTTGGATCGCTGAGATTTGGATCTAACCTGAGTTAGCCGTATAACAGCTAGTGTTCCATGGACCTGGAGTACGAGTCAAAACGTGGGACGTTCGGTTAAACTCGCCGTCATGCCTCGACTCAGCATTCTCGACCTCGCCCCAATCACCGAGGGCAGCACAGCGACCCAGGCATTGCACAACGCCCTGGATCTCGCTCGGCATGCCGAACGTTGGAGTTTCCACCGATTCTGGCTGGCGGAACACCACAACATGCCAGGTATCGCGAGTTCTGCCACCGCGGTGGCCATCGGCTACGTGGCCGGCGGCACGTCGAGCATTCGCGTTGGTGCGGGTGGGATCATGCTGCCGAATCATGCGCCGCTGGTCATCGCCGAGCAGTTCGGCACTCTCCACGCTTTGTATCCGGGGCGCATCGATCTCGGCCTGGGGCGGGCACCGGGCACGGATCAGATGACGGCTCACGCGTTGCGCCGCAATCTGCAGGGGGACGTGAATGCCTTCCCCCAGGATGTTCTGGAGCTCATGGCATATCTCGATGACCCCGCCGAAGGCCAGCAGGTGCGGGCGGTCCCTGGTGCAGGATCCAAGGTGCCTGTCTGGATATTGGGTTCCAGCCTGTTCGGCGCGCAACTTGCAGCGGCGCTGGGTCTTCCTTACGCGTTCGCTTCGCACTTCGCGCCAGCGGCGATGGAGCAGGCAATCGAGGTGTACCGCAGCACGTTCAAACCCTCTGCGCAGCTTGACAAGCCTTATATGATGCTGGGCTTCAACGTCTGTGCGGCCGAGACCGATGCAGAAGCCCATTACCTGAGGACTTCGTCGTTGCAGTCGGTGGTTCGTCTGCGGCACGGCACCCCCGGACAGCTGCCGCCGCCGATCGAGGGCTTCGAAGCCAAATTGACGCCAGAGGACCAGCACATCATTGCGCAATTCACCTCCTGCTCTACGGTAGGCACGCCAGACACCGTGGCGCGTGGAATGGCCGATTTTGCTTCGCGAACGGGAGCGGATGAACTCATGATCGTGAGCCAGATCTACGATCATGCGTCACGGCTTCGCTCCTTTGAAATCGCCGCCTCGGTGGGGCTGGCGGGCTAGGCCCGGGGTAAATGCAGCGCGCTGGTGCTGCACGTCGGCTACCACCGATCGTGATGCCATGTAGTAGGCGGTCACCCCGCCAAAGCTGACCAGCAGCACGGTGATCATCGCCCAACGCAACGATTCGTCGCCCAGCGAGGGGATGTATAGATCGCTCAGGATGCCCACGGCCAGTGGACCCAATCCGAGGCCTATGAGGTTGAAGATCAGCATGTACACCGATACCGCGATGGCGCGCCGGTGAGGCGGAACCAGTTCCTGAATGATTGCCCATGTCGGCCCCGCGTAGACGCTCGACAGGATCCCCGGAACCACGAACAAACCCAACGCCACCCAGGTGTTGTTGGTCATCAGCATGGCGATCAACAGGGGAACACTGATGAGAATCGCCAGCCCCGGCACCCACGCATTCCAGCGCAGGTCCCGGCGGCTGAGACGCGCACATAAGACGCCGCCGGCCACCGCGCCGATGCCGCCGAGAACCCCGACGATGATCGAGATCGCCGTGCCGGCCTCGCCGGTCGACATGCCGTGATAGCGTATGTAATAGACCGGCATCCAAGTGTGGATCCCGTAGGCCGCCAGGCCGTAAAGGGTGCCACCAAGCACGAAACGCCGCATTGACAAGACGCGGCCCACCAGAGCGATGCCGTCCCAGGTCTCCCGAAGCCAGTGCGTCTTGCGTGGTACGGTGGTTTTGCGCAGCGGCTCCGGTACTGTGAGATGGATCGTCAGGGCCAGCAGGGCGCCCGGGATTGCCGCGACAAGAAACGCAATGCGCCAACCGAACCACTCGTTTACCCAACCGCCGATCAAGAGGCCCAGCATCAATCCGATGTTGCCGCCAGCGGCCAACAACCCCATGGCCGAGGCGCGCTCCTCCACGGGGTACAGGTCCGAGAGGATCGACTGGCTGGCTGGCATGGTGCCGGCCTCTCCCACCCCGACGCCGATGCGGGTCAGAAACAGCTGCACGAAATTGGCGGCGGCCCCGCAAAGGGTCGTCATCACGCTGAATATCGCAATGCAGATGACGATGATGTTGCGGCGGTTAAAGCGGTCCGCGAGCACCGCGATGGGAATGCCCAGCACGGCATAGAAGGCCGCAAACGCAATCCCTGACAGCAGCCCGAGCATGCTGTCGGGCAGGTCGAATTCCTGGCCAATGGGTTCGAGAAGCACGCCGAGGATCTGACGGTCGAGAAAGTTGAACGCCGCGGTCAGCGTCAGCAGGACGAGGACGTAGTTGCGGCCGCCTACCGACCAGCCGTTCATGTCGGCAGTTTCGGAAGTGTTTGCGGTCGGCTCATTGCTCGAGCCGCATATATGCCAGCCACTCTGCCACCACGGCCGGGGCGATCTCGTCACCTTCAATCTCAATGGACACGTCGAGATATGCGAGCACGCCATGATGCCCTTTGGACTCGACCTTCTTCAGCTCGAAACGACCCCGGATCCGGGAGTTCACGGCGACAGGTTGCACGATTCGCACGCGATCGAGGCCGTAGTTGAGGGTGTAGGCGACACCTTGTGTGGGCAGGTTCAACGACTTCGCCATCTGGGTGAGGTGTGACAACAGGAGAAAGCCCTGGACGATGGTCGTGCCGAATGGCGTCTCGCTGGCTGCGCGCTCTGGATCGGTATGGATCCAGCTGTCGTCGCCGGTGATGTGCGCATGGGCGTCGATTTTCGCCTGATCAATGGTGATCCACGGCGTTACGCCAACATCCTTGCCGACATATTCGTGAAGGATATCGAGATAGCTCATTTCAGCCGTCCTCGCGAGTTGGGTTTCAATGCGCGCGGGGTGTTTCTACCCCGCGGGGAATCCTTATGTTCTCGACCAGTCGCTGCACGTGTATCGGCGCTGGGGGCGCAAACCGACTGACCAGTGCTGCGGTCGAGAAGTTCAGCAACGCGCCGACCATGCCGATGCCTTCGGGCGAGATACCAAACCACCAATGTGTTGCGTTGTTCGCCTCGGGCGCTACGAACTTGAAGTAGACGATGTAGGTAAACGTAAAGGCGAGCCCGACGACCATGCCGGTAACGGCGCCTTCCTTGTTCATTGTCTTGCTGAATATGCCTAGCAGAATTGCAGGGAACAGGGATGCCGCCGCCAGCCCAAATGCGAACGCCACGACCTGTGCGACGAATCCGGGCGGATTGATGCCAAGATATCCGGCCACGCAGATGGCCAAGGCGGCTGAAATTCTTGCATACGCAAGCTCCTGGCGATCGGTGATGCCACGAGCCAGGGTTTTCTTGATCAGATCGTGAGACACGCTGGTAGAGATGACGAGCAGCAATCCCGCAGCAGTGGACAGTGCAGCCGCAAGTGCTCCGGCGGCAACCAGCGCGATGACCCAGGCCGGCAGGTTGGCGATTTCGGGATTGGCAAGCACCATGATGTCGCGGTCGACGTACACTTCGTTGTCGTTGTCGGTTGGCGGGTTGACGATTTGTCGCTCACCGAACGGGCCAGGGGCCTCGGCGAAAACGGGTTTGCCGTCGAACGGCTTGCCTGGTGCGTACTGAATGACTCCGTCGTGGTTCTTGTCAAGCCAGCCGATCAACCCGATGTTTTCCCAGCTCTTGAACCAGTCGGCCACGGCAGCGTATTGAGTTCCATGTACGGTTTCGATGAAGTTCAGACGCGCGAATGCGCCGACCGCCGGAGCGGTGGTGTATAACAAAGCAATGAACAAAAGCGCGTAGCCGGCCGATTTACGTGCGTCGGAGACCTTGGGCACGGTAAAGAAACGCACGATCACATGGGGTAGGCCGGCCGTGCCGATCATCAACGCCATGGTGATGGCAAAAACGTCGATGGTGCTCTTGGAGCCGTCTGTGTATGGCGCGAAGCCAAGATCGACCAGTGTTGCGTCGAGTTTTGCCAGCACACTCAGGCCGGAACCGTCGTTCACCTCTGCTCCCAGGCCGATCTGCGGTATCGGCACGCCGGTGATGAGCATGGAGATGAAGATCGCAGGCACCAGGTAGGCAAAAATGAGCACGCAGTACTGGGCGACCTGGGTATAGGTAATACCCTTCATGCCGCCGAGCACCGCGTACATGAACACCACCGCCATGCCGATGGCCACCCCCAGATTGATGTCGACATCGAGAAACTGTGAGAACACGATGCCGACCCCACGCATCTGGCCGGCCACATAGGTGAATGAAATGACGATGAGGCTGATCACCGCTACCACTCGAGCTGTGTTGGAGTAGTAACGGGTACCGATGAAGTCCGGGACGGTGAACTCACCGAACTTACGCAGATAGGGCGCGAGCAACAGCGCTAGAATCACGTAGCCGCCGGTCCAGCCCATCAAGTAGACGGTGCCGTCGTAGCCCATGAACGCGATGATGCCGGCCATCGAGATAAACGATGCTGCGCTCATCCAGTCGGCGGCTGTCGCCATGCCGTTGACGATGGGATGCACATGGCCGCCGGCTACGTAGAACTCGCGAGTGGACCCCGCCCGGGACCAGATAGCGATGCCGATGTACAGGGTAAAACTCAGTCCCACGAAGAGGTAGGTGAGGGCTTTGACATCCATCACTCAGTCCTCGTCGTCATGCACACCGTATTTGCGGTCGATACGCTTCATCATCGCTGCGTAGACGAAAATGAGTGCAATGAAGACAAAGATCGAGCCCTGTTGTGCCCACCAGAAGCCGAGTTTGAATCCGAACAAAGGTATCTGGTTTAAGGGTTCTACCAGCAGAATGCCGAACCCGAACGACACGAGGAACCAGATTGAAAGCAGCACCGCGCCCAGTTTCTGATTGGCGCGCCAGTACGCATGATGGTCGGGCTCCGGTGTCATTGTCTTCCCCCTCTCCCCAAAAAAGGCGGTTCATTGTACGGTTTGTTCAGGGAAGATTCATTTTCGGGGCGTACCGTATCGGCATGGGAAGGTTCGTTTTCAATCGTCTTAGCTTTATGGTAGGAGCGCTGTTGCTCGCCGCGTTACCGGCTCAGGCGAATCTGCGCTGCGATGTATCGCTGATCACGAGGGGTCAAACGCTGTTCGAGGTGTTCGAACGCTGTGGATCTCCCGCGTTCGAGATGCGTTTTGCCGACCATCGCTATCCGGGCATCCTCGTGTACGTGGATGAGTGGACCTATGACCTCGGGCGCAACAAATTTCGTCGTTTGCTTACCTTTGAGAACGGTCGTCTCGTACGCATCGAGACTCGCGCCAAGCCCAAGCGCGCGGCTGGGTCGGTGCTTGGAACGGATGGTCGTCGATGACGCTGACGATCGACCACCTGATGTGGGGCGCGCCGGATCTCGCGCTGGGCGTGGCCGAGGCGCAGAAACTCTTTGGCGTTGAGCCGGCCCCCGGCGGCGCGCATCCCGGGCTTGGCACTCGCAACGCGCTGCTTGGATTGGGTGATTCGGTTTACCTGGAGATCATTGCGCCGGACCCCGATCAGGATCTGCGTGGCACCCTGGGAAAACGTTTGCAGACGCTCGACGATTGCGCACTGGTCACCTGGGCCGCCGGTTGCGGGGATTTGCCGGCTCTGGCCAACAGCAGCGCCGCCCAGGGCTTGAAAGTTCGCGGACCCATCCGCGCGCAGCGCCAGACGCTGTCGGGTGATTTGTTGGAATGGGAGCTGCTGTTCCTTGGCGGACACGAATTTCCCAGCCTCGTGCCGTTCTTCATCGATTGGCTGCAAACGCCCCACCCCGCAACGCAGAACCCTCCGGCTGGGCAATTTCTGGAACTGGTGCTGCGTTCACCTCAACACGCCGAGCTTGCTGCGGTGCTCAAAGGCCTTGACGTTTCCGTGCGCGTTGAGAACGCCGCCGCACCGGAGCTCGAGGCTCGCATTCAAGTGGGCGGCGCTGTGATCGCGCTGACATCGTCGGCCCAGACAGTGGGCCTGAGCTTCTAACCCGTCGCGGCGCGCAACCGGTCGTGGAGCGCACCGAGCGCATCGATCATGGCATTCACGCTGCGCGCACCCGACTGAAAAATAGCGGTCGCATTGAGCGACCCCCATTCGAAACCCATCTCTTTGACGGCCACCGCCCGTGCTTCTACCTGGTCTAGGTCTGCATAGAAACCCTTGCCGGAGTCGTCCCGGGGTGGGACATCGAGCATTTGTTGCAGCCCGATGGCCTCCGGGTCTCGGCCGGCCGCCTCTGCGTGCGCGCGGATAGTGGCTATGGCTGCGGCTGCCTTTTCGGGGTTGATGAACGCGGTTGCGAGCCACCCGTCGCCGAGTTCACCCACCCGTCGCAAGGCCCGTGCAGAGGTGCCGCCGATCCAAATCGGCAGATTGCCTTTCCGCTCAGGTTTCGGTTCCATCGCCATGGCGTTCGATGTGTAGAATTCACCGGCGAAATCGATGCGCTCGTCACCCCAGTAGGCGCGGATCAGGTGAATGGCCTCGTCCATTCGCTTGCCACGGTTCGCAAAATTCTCTTCCAGCGCGTCGTATTCGGATTCCTGCCAGCCCACGCCCACGCCCAGCCGTACCCGGCCGTTGGAAAGCGTGTCCAGTGTGCTCACCTGCTTAGCCACCAGCACCGGTTGGCGTTGCGGCAGCACCAGCACTTCGGTGCCCAGACCGATACGATCGGTGACCGCAGCGGCAAAGGCCAGCACCATGAGCGCTTCCATGATTGGCATCTGTGGAGGATAGATGGGTGCGGCCCGGGTTTCTGTGGGATACCCCATGACAACATGATCGAACATGTCGAGCTGGTCGTAACCGATGTCCTCGATGGCTTTCGCGAGCCGCACCACGGCTTCGGGGCCTTCCCGATAGGCCACACTTGGAAATTCCACGCTCAGTTTCACCACCGTGCTCCCGTCATCAAGGTAGCGCGCAACCATACCGCCTATGGCAGCGGAGGTAAAAAGTCGCTAGCCTGCGGCGTTTCGTGATTCGAGTACTTGATGAGTCAGGTTCAACCCATCCGGCCCGCGGCGACGGTAATCATCGTGCGCGACGCGGAACAAGATTTCGAGATCTTCATGCTCAAGCGCACCAGCGCTGCAGCATTTGCCGGCGGCATGTATGTTTTCCCAGGCGGCCGGGTCGACGGCGAAGACCATCTGCACAAATACGATGAGCGACGCGTGGGTCCGAGCGAGCAACAGGCAGCGCAGCGGCATGCGCTGGGCCCGGAATGGCGCGGCTACTGGGTCGCAGGAACTCGCGAGAGCTTCGAGG
>Ga0114950_10000616_pt1 | contig 24866 bp, 18 predicted proteins | sample N075metaG_FD_83503 | JGI IMG/M metagenome (GOLD analysis project Ga0114950, IMG submission 83503) | Deep subsurface microbial communities from Kermadec Trench to uncover new lineages of life (NeLLi) - N075 metaG | ecosystem: Environmental > Aquatic > Marine > Ocean trench > Sediment | place... | reverse complement strand
CGCATGCTGCTGTCCATAATCTATTTAATCTCGGGAGGCACTTGGTTAGGGCTGAGCACTATCGGGATCTGAGGGTGAGTGCGTTTGCTGTGTGGAATAGGGCGGTAGCCTGAGACCTGATACTCAATTTCTCAGGCCTCGAGAAGTTAAGTTGCCATATATGAGCCATCCCCTTTTGCAAGTTGATTGCTGATGGCGGTCATAGGTCTGAGTTGCAGTCATATATTCGGCATTCAAGCTATGCTTGTGCCCTGATGTAAATCCGCGCTCCTCCACCTCATCAGTACCATGACCTCAAAGGGCCGTGACAACTTTCAGGTTCTAAAAGAGCCGGTATGACCTATTCTCCATCATTCAAATCAACAACAGCAAACTCGTGATAGTGTCCAGTTCGTTAAAAGAAGCCGCCCGATATTGCGTATCAGGCAGCGGTTGCTTGCGCTCCGTCGTTAAATTCCTCTCCCGTATTCAGCATCGACCAGATGATCCGCGCATTTTTGTTCGCCAAGGCGACAGCAGCCTTGTTATGGCTCAGCGTTGCCTTTTTCCTACCAACCCATCGGGTATAGTCGTTATCCCGATCTTTATAGTGACTCAGTACCGCCCTGGCGCCGTGGATCAGTAATGTTCGTAAATACCGGTCGCCCCGTTTACTGATACCCAGGAGACGCTGCTTGTCTCCGCTGGAGGATTGTCGAGGTACCAGCCCTAACCAGGCTGACATGTGGCGCCCATTGCGGAACTCTCCTGGATCCGGGACAGCCGCTACAATGGCCGTGGCAGTCAGTTCACCCACACCTGGGATTTTCAGTATGCGCTGGCAGTTCTCATTCTGACGACATAATTGCCTAATCTTGGTATTCAGGTTTTTAACCCTGGCTTCAACATCGACAAGTTCTTCATAGAGATCCTGCAAGAATTCCCGTGAGGAGGGAGTCAGTTCGTTATCACTGTCGGCAATGGCTACGCAGAGTGAAGATCTGACCCGTGCGGCGCCAGGGATAAGGACAACACCGTACTCCAGGCACAGGCCTCTGATCTCGTTGATCAGCGCTGTTCGGTTCTTGACGATTCGAGTGCGTATTCGGTGAACAGATTGGATGTCCTGTTGCTCAACCTGCTTGATCGGTACAAAGTGCATCGACGGCCTACTGGCCGCCTCCACGATCGCCTGCGCATCGTTAGCATCATTCTTATTAGTCTTCACGAACGGCTTTACGAACTGGGGGCTGATCAACTTCACTGCATGACCACTGCCTTGAAAAACTCGCGCCCAGTAGTTGGCTCCTCCACACGCCTCCATCACAATGGTGCAAGGCAGTAGATTGGCCACATGCTCTACCAGCTCACGTCTAGATAGGCGCTTTTTGTGAACGGCTTTGCCAGAGTTGTCGGCGCCGTGGAGTTGAAAGGTGTTCTTGGCAATATCAATGCCCAGCATGCTAATAGTCATGTCGATCTCCCATCCCAAGTTGAGGTCCTTCAGTCTAAAGGCTAGTCTGAAGATTCCCGCCGGGCTAGCGGCGTGGGTGGGGATGGTTCATTACATTAATACCGTTTAACGGCGTGTTCGTATGGCGGGCCGGTTTTTGGCATTTTGGGTAACATAATGACAATCTAATGTTACCGTCATTCAAAACGTGAAGACACGCTACTCGCTGGTCGAATCGCACAGAGGAAAATAAATCTTAAGATCTATATAAGGAATAGATCTTTTGCTCAGGTACTAGGTACTAATGTTCATTTTATTCACTCTGACCAGGGAGTATCGTGCATCCAACCTCTATTGAAAGAGGGTTGTTGAATCAACAAGGATCGGCTACAGGCTACAAGTGAAAGAAAGCACTACTTAGTTCGGTTAGCAAGAATTTAGTCAAGTTTGCAGCGAACAAAAAGGTAAATTATTCACCGGGTGCATAGTAGTTTGTACAAGCGTAACGGGTATGAATCGTTCGGCTTACGGTTGAACATTTTGAAGAAAATGAAATAGGACTTCATATTCAATGTTGGTACGTCCAATGCTGGGCGGTTGGGAAATACCGCACATATCCAATATTCAAGCCCAAGAATCGCGTCGCCTTGTGCGTTTGCCTGTGCCCGGGCTTTCGGGTGATCTGCATCAAGACTTAGGTCGTAGCGCACTGGTTGTTGAAATTACCGGCTCACTTTACGGTGATGAAGCACGCGATGAATTCCTGATTAATAATATTCGTCCGGCATTTTTGGAGGGTGAACCCTTAGATTTTGTCGCCGATATTGTTTCCGAAGCCGAACTTGAGCAGGTGCTCATCGAAGCGCTGAACATTGAAGAAGACGCCAACACACCTAACCAGTTCCACTACCGCATCCGTCTACGAGAATATACCGAGCCCCCTGAACCCGCCGGACCCGATCTCGGATTGGAAGCGCCAGACCTAGATCTGGATATTGATTTGGGGCTGGATTTACTCGATCTGCCTGGCCTGCTGATTCCACTACCTGAAATTGGCAATTTATTACAACCCATCGAACCCGCAGCCACGAGTTTGAAAGATGCTCTCTCTGGCGCAGCCGAAGTTTTTGGCGGATTGGAAGACTTGTTCGATAACCCCCCTAGCGGATAACCATGGCTTTAACCGATGAACTAAGCCAACGTTTCGATGTCAGCGCCAATATTGGCGACCTGCAGACAGATGCCGGTGCAGCATTAGGTGAAATGGACGCTGTATCCGTACCGGATTTGTCATCGGAATTTGGTCAGGCCGGACAGTTATCTGGCGGAATTGATCTAAGCAGCATTACCGATTCTCTAAACTCTGTACTGACGCAAATAACACCCGCTCTGGCCAATCTGCCCGTGGCCAATGATGTCACTCGCCCTCTGGAAAGCGCACTCACACTGGCTCAGCAGCTGGCGGAGCTAGATTGGCCCAACGCACTCAAGGATTTTGAATCAGGCTTGCAGGAACAGATTAGCGGCAGCAGTGATTTTCTATCCAAACTCGGCGAGTTATCAAGTTTTCTGCAGGGAAATACCAGTCTCGAAGCAGCCAGGAGCCTACTTCAAAACCTGGCTCAATTGACCGGCACTTCACTCAGTCCAGAAAAACTACAACTCTCAAATCTACTGCCTGCAGTGCAGTCAGTCAGCCAGCTGATTGGCTACCTGATGACCATATGGCAGCAGTTGAATGAAGGTAATCAGCTTGCCGATCTCACTGGCAGGCAATTGGATGCTGACAGTATTAGCGCTGGCGTTCAACAGGTGAACAAACAACTGCAAGAATCCAGTGCCGGTCCCTTGTTGGAGCTGCTCACGAGTCTCGATGTTGCCGATGAGGTCGCCGTCGCTGCCGCTAAACAATCCTTGCGAAACGCCGCCCTGCCGATAGTAGCACTGCGAGATGCCATAGCCGAGGGCATGGGTTTTGGCGAGGCAACACTGGTACAACTTAATCCAGATAAACTCAAGCTGGCGATTAAAGCAACATCGGGTCAACTGGGTAGCCTGGATCTCACCCCCTTCAATAATGCCACTCAAAGTGTGGCGGATACCTTGAGACCCATGTTCATCGTGGATTTTAGCAACGCCCCCGCTGAAACACTCGACGGTTGGCTGACGCGTATCGAGGCCCGTGTTGGCGATGTGGCCAGCGGCATCGACAGCTACGATGTAAGCGGATTAGTCAGTCCCATAACCGATGGCATTGAGACTGTCATGGCCATTCCGGAGGAGCTAACCAAGGCCTTGCAATCTGTAAAGCTCACCATAAAGCAGGGGCTGGACACCATAGAAAATGCGGTGCAGGCCATTCCTGTGGAAACTGTTGCCAATGCCATTCGCTCAATATTAGACCCCATTGCCGAAGCACTTACATTTATCGGTGACCTGGTGGAACAGATTCAAGCGGTATTGGGCACTGCAATATCAACTTTGCAGACCGGGCTCGACAGTGCCGAACTGGCGGTCGATAAAGTAAAAGAAGCCATTGAAAGCATATTTCAAGTGGCTAAAGACTATGTCGATGACCTCAACCTCGAGCAGGTGATCGGTGAGGTTGCAGCGCAGATTGAAAATTTTGCCCAGCTACTTAGCCAGGCCGATATGTCGCCCTATTTCAACACCGTGGTCGATGTGATCGAGACCACTGCTGGCGTGGTAGACAAGGTTCCCTTCGACATGCTGCCCGACTCAATGGAGCAGGAAGTGGTCGACCTGGTGAAGCCTGTAAAAGAAGTGGATATCGACGCATTTAACAATGACATTAGAGACTTGCTGCAATTAGGACCGGACGGGAAATTCGCCCTACGCCCGGATCTAGAAGCGGCCCTGGCGGGTATTCAGGCTAAATATGACGAGATTTTGCAAATCGTTCGCGATGCCGATCCCGCTAGCCTACTAACAGATATTAATAAGGAGCTGGGCAGCCTTCAGGATAAAATTGAAAGTCTTACACCCACTGTTGCGCTCGAACCCCTGCAGCAGGCTATCGACGACGTGAAATCAGCCATTGGTAGTTTCAGTCTTGATGACACCCTCGCGCCACTGAACGAAGGTTTCGATGAACTGCTGGCCAAGGTAGATGAATACAAACCTTCCGCACTGTTGCAGCCCCTGGAGGATGAACTCGCCGAAGTGAGAGCGGCGGTGTTTGGCAGCTTGCAGCTCGATACCTGGGAAGAGCAATTACTCGATATGCGTGAACAGGCGCTCGGTCTGCTCGACCCCCTCGACCCAAGCCAGTTACAGCCTGTGCTGCAGAAGGTGGTGGATGAGTTAAAAACACAAACTAATGCACTTTCCCAACAGGAGTTTGGTTACCTTATCGGTAGCGCAATCAGCAGTTTACTAGGTGGCACTGGCACTCGCGCCGATGGCTTCCAGGCCATACTTGAGTGGCTGGTGAGCAATTCGGGCACATCCATCCTCACCGAACTTGCCGGTTCCATCTCCGCGGGAATAGAGCGGGCCAAAAACGCGGTCAATCAAGTAGATCCTCAGGCTATTGTAGTCCAACTGCAGCCAACCATTAACCGTATTACCGCAGCTATCAACGCACTGCCCGATGGAGAGGTGAAAACCGAACTGCAACAGTGTGCCAGGGCACTGGAGATTGAGGACGCAATCGGTGGCTTTGGGCTGCACCGTCAGCGTTACCTGAGCACACTTAACGAGGCGAGTGCAGCCTTCACGGAGTTGGCTAACGAGGGGTTATCCGAAGTGGATCTCGCGGTAAACCAATTGCGCGAGGCCTTCATCCCCCTAAGTTTTGCTCGCGACTTTTTCCAGCAGATTCTCGGATTTCTCGGTATCGGTGGTTTCGAAGCGGGCTTACAGCAAGTGGTCAACAACACCTTCGAAGTGGCCAGTCCCGAGCGATTGTCCACAATTTTCACGCCCTTGCTAACCGCAGCCAAAGGCAGAGTGGAAGATTTTATCGACGGTTTTCTCGATCCGGTTCTGGGTGCTATCGCAGATTTGCAAGCACTGGAAAGCCAGTTGAGTCTGGCTGATCTCATGATTGAATTAGATGAAATTCACGCGGCGGCAAAAGGCAAAGTAGAGGCACTGCACCCTAACGCCTTATTGGGCGATGTGGTGGCAGCATTCAATGACAGCCAAAACGACGTCCTCAATTTTGATCCGCTCACCGCTATTACCGATGGACTCACTCTCTTGCAAGAAAGCAATAGCAGAGTCCTGGATAAACTCGATGCAGAGGAAATTTTAAAAACACCAATGTCAATTTATAACGATGTGCTAAGTCTGCTCGAATCCTTGGATCTTGGCGAATTGCTCACGCCAATACTCGATGTATTGGACAACCTCTCAGAAAAGGTGTCCACGGGTTTGGACGATACCACCGAGGCCTTTACTAAATTGCAGGACTCTCTTCCCGATCAGGTTGGTAGTACCTCTGTTTCAGGCTCAGTGAGCGTGGGGACTTAAGATGCCAGCTGTGTTGACTCATAAATCGATCATGCTACTGGCCCGCGAACGGGTAGCCAGCATCCAAACTGTGTTAAAGGCGAAAGTAGATGCCGGTGGCGCCAGTGTGACTACCCTGGATCGCCAGTTGCTGGCCATTGCCACAGAAACATCGCGTATTTTTGCCAGTGAGCCCCGACCCATAACTCAGCTACCCGGTATTTTATTCGCAGTGCCGGTGGGGGCTGACAATAACCGTTATCCCATTTCCCAATATGCGGTACTGGGCTCCATGGGGCCAGATATTACGGCTTTTTCTCACCTCTTGGCACCGGGGCAGGACTGGGTCTTTGACAACATCCACAAGGGAACACCCGACTCCAACCGGGAGTTGGTGAATGCACAAACCTGTGATTTTATCCTCACCTTCTGGAAGAAAGTCGAGGAGCAAATCAACGACGCCATCGCCGCTGGAGCCGCCCGCGATGCGGCGCTGGACAAAATGCGCGCCTTCACCATAGGGCATTTATGCCACATAGCGGCAGACGTGGTATCACATCCCTACATCAACGACTATCAGTGGCAAGATCCACCCCATGATGTGAAAAAATTTCATGCGGATATTGAAGCGGAAGCGGAAGCTTTGGTTGCGCGCACATTATTGCGCCGGGACAGCACCCGCGCCGGTCAAAACTGGGATGTGTGGTGGCCCTCGGAAGATCTCCCCGAACAGTTTTTCAGCGCCTACGCAGATGCCCTGGAGGAAGTTTATAGCGCAGAAAGTCGGCGACGCACCGGCTACGGTGAATTCGAAAAACATCTAAAGGATCTCGGCCCGGAAACCATGGACAAGGATTTTATAAAGGATGGCTACAACATGCTCCGCCACGGTATTGTTTCCAAGGGCTACGGTTATGGCTATGGCAGTTGGTTTGGCTGGCTGAGCATCTTGATAGTGCCAGCCATCGCCTTGCCTCTAGTGATTGCAGCTCTACCCAGGGGTGGCAATATCTTTCTCCAGGACGACAACAATCGTACCGAGCGAGCATGGATGGAATTTCTCTCCACGCCCATGCTCTTCGCTCTACCAGCGACTATTAGCTATGGAGCCCTGGTGGGTTCACTCTCAACCGGTGGTGTAGAACAGCGCTACTGGCTAGGCTTGGTGGGGGCCATTATTTCAGCGGTATCCGGTATCGTCATGCTCTCGACTCTGGGCGTAGATGACCTGCATCCAGGCTTTTCCTGGCCAGTACTATTTTTTATCCCCGCTGTTTTCTCTGCTATTCAGACCATCATGGCACTTGTGGCCTGGGGACGTGGGGATCGCGGTGGCCGTATGGCACTCGGTTTTGTATTCGGTCTTCCGTTTCTTTTACTGCTGGTGTTCTTCTTATTTTTCGGTATTTTCCCCGGCCTTGTGGCGCCAGACGGTGACGCCAGCAATCCTTTTGAATCAGAAGGCTTCTGGATCACCTTCGCCATCTGGACTGCGGGTTTGTTAGTAGCCTGGTTTTGGCTACCTCTTGTTATTCGCGATGCACGTATACCGGAAAACCCCGAGGGTGATATCGTCACGCGTCGCTATGTACGTGTATTTGATGAGGGCACCCTGCACCACGATGATGAGTTGGAAGATCGCGATGTGCCCGCTGAGGTCTACCCCAGTGGCCGTCGGCAACTGGTGAAACTGTGGTGGACGGGCACTGGCGATATGTTCATTCGCTCCGACCGCTACCAGCTACAGTTTTCTGCCAGTGAAGACGGTAGTGATCCTCAAATAGTATCGGCGCCGATTGCGCCCATGACCCTCGAAGAGTACATGGACTACCTCTCTGGAACAGTGGTTCAGCCAGGGGGAGCCGTGACAAACAAATTGAAGTGGAAAATCAGCTTTCCCGACGACGAGGACTACGAACTGCCCGCCGGTGCCGTATTTGCCGATCACGGAGACCAGGAAGACAATCGTTCAGACCATGACGAAGAAGCGGCCAAGTTCAAAAAATTAGGCACCACTGCGGATAACAGCGATTACCATCTCTACCATGCGTACAAGGCTGCCCAGGCTGTACGTTATGGAGAAAAAGGTGCCGTACCGCCTGAACGCGATCTCGGTGACAACCCCATTTCCAATGTTGTTGAAGAAGAGGGCTACAACTACATACACAATCCCCAGGCCGCCGCAGCCACCGAAACCTTGATGAGCTATGCCGGTGATTTTGGTGCCATCCTCAGTATGGCCGCCACCACCCATATGAAAACCAACCTGCAGGATAGTCAGAACAACAACGTCAATAAAATCTATCAGGTGTTTCGCAACTGGAACCTGGACAGACGTCGGGTTAACGAGTGGCGCACCCTGGTTTCTGGTGGCGCATTAAGCGAGAAAGGCCCCAGCCGTAGCGGTTACGACGACATGATGTTGAGTGGCGCGTTATTGCGACCCAATAATCATGAAAACTGGCAGGAAGCCATTCTTGGTTCAAGTCAGGCGGCCTTTGATGAAGGTGAACAAACAGCAAGACACCTAGGCTGGGTAAACGTAATGCGAGAGTGGATGGAGGTGAGTAAAACAGCTGGCCAGAACACCCTGGACGGCGCAAATTCAATGAAGCCAGGTAATCCCAGTAACCAGGCCTTAAGTCGAGGCATGGCTTATTTATTTGATCTGGTCGATCCAACGGCGGCGCCCTAATGACTGCTCTCTTCAAGCTTATTGACGCGCTGGAAAGCCATTTGAACTCCGAGTTATCGGTGCCCTCGCTCACCATTGGCGTGGAGGAACCCTTCAGAGTACAGGATCTGCCGGCAGTTACTATTTCGTTGACCCAGCTGGTCAACCCCTCGCGCGGTCTGGGCGCGCATCGGCAGTTACAGCGGGGCGCATTAGCCGAACGAACAACGGTGAATTTAAGCGATCCTGTGTTGCCCGATGATACGACGGTTTCGGTACTGAGCCCGGACCGGCTGACACTGACCTTATTTCACGGCAGTTTAGTGGATGCGGAAGGTTCGGCCACGCCTCTACAAGGTTCAGATATACAAGTGGAGCGCAACGGCGTGCCGTTCACATTGGTAAGCGAGTCACCAGAAGCCGGAGAATTCACTGTTAACAGTGCGGTGGGCCAATTGACCTTTAGTGAAGCGTTACCCGCAGACGGCTTGTTGGAGGCGGAGTATTTCATTGGCCAGTGGGAGCGCCAGATTCAACAGTTACGAGGCTTGTTACAGATTGACTCGGTGGATCGCCAAAGTGCCGGCGCGAAAAGCTTAAGTGACCTGGTGTACGACGCGCTGGTAAATCAGGAAATTGAAGGCTTGCGGGAACTGGAGGTAGTCAGTATGGGGCTGGTGCGGAGGTTCGGAACCACTCGGCCCCGCATGCAGAAAAGAAGCCAAGAGTGGGAGTTTGATTACGAAACAATAGTCGAATTGCCAGATGCTGCCGGCGGTATTATCGATCGAGTAAAACTTCTCAGCAGTCAGGATGGCTTAGGTCTTGAAGAAGAGGATATCACTCTGGAATAGTTTTTTAAAACAAGTTTTTAGTTAGGTAAAAGTTGTTCTTTGCAAGGTAAGTAGGTAATTAAATAGCTAATTAAATTGGTAGAACAGGCACCTTAACAGTTTCAATACATTGGCCCCATAGGTTAGGTATTAAAACTTTTTTCAGTAAACAAGAGGAGGAGTTCGCATGAGCGAAAATATCGGCGAAATGATTCTACCTGGCACTTACATAGAAGTGCGGGCAGAAGGTTTAATTGGTGTAGGTGGTATCAACACCGGCAACATAGGTATTGTGGGCACGGCTAATCGCGGGCCTGTAAATGAAGTTCAAATCCTCGGTTCCTACACTGAGGCCTTGGATACCTTTGGTCAATACGACCAGTGGTCCTCTACCGGGAATCCTTTGAGCTTAGTACGGTCACTGTCGCAGGTGTTCAGTGGTGGCGGATCGACCATATACGCAGTGCGCATCGCCAACGGTACCCCCGTAGCACGCGTGATCAGCGTTCGCGATTCTGCCGATGCTGAGTTGTTCTCCCTGACTGCGACTTCGGGAGGAACCTGGGCCAATGATATTACCGCGACCCTGACACCCGGAACAACAGCTAAGTTAGAGCTGGAGTACGCTGGCAACAAGGAAGTCTATGAAGGTGCTACGGCACTCGACTTACACACGGCCATTACGGGTTCAGCCACAACTTTGATAACGGCTGGCACCCTGGCGTCCACCGATGAAGCAACCGCCCCCGACGATCTGGATGATACAACCGCCGGTTCGAACAACGGTGAAAACGCCACTGCTACGCAACTACAGACCGGATTGGCCCGCCTTGCGACCCAGCCAGTGAATATCCTGGTTGTCAGCGGTTTCGGCGCTGCACAAGCAGCCGCGCGGGTTCTGGCTCACCTTGAGGCCACAGAAAACGACGGTTTGGAAAGGATGGCGGTGTTGGGAGTAACCAACGACAGCGTTTCCAATATCGTTAGCGCCGATGCCGGAGCGGTGAGCAACAAGCGTGTCATATTGGTCGGGCCAGGCATAAAGTCCACAGATGCCCGCAGTGGTCAGTTGGTGGATCTCCCCGGGTCTTACGCTGCAGCCTTAGTGGCTGGACGTCTGTCTACCCTTGCGCCTCATATTAGTCTTACCAACAAAGATGTGGCGTCTGAAGGGTTGACCACTGAATACACCCGTGCCGAGCAAAAAAATCTGCTCCAGAATCGGGTGATGGTGTTGCGTAAACACTTTGGTTTCCGTGCTTTGAAAGGTATTACCACCGACACAGGTGCCTTTAAGCAAATCTCGGTGCGCCGAACTGTAGACTTTGCCAAGGCAGGTGTTCGCAAAGGCAGTAATCCCTACATTGGCAAACTAAACAATGCTCGTGTTCGTGGCGCGTTAAAGGCAACCCTCGATGGGTTTTTGGCCAGTATGGTATTGGACGAAATGCTCACCGAATATGCTCTCGATGTCACAGCTACTCGTGCACAGGAAATCAACGGCATTGCCTTAGTCACGCTAACCCTAAAACCCACATTCTCAATTGACTTCGTGAAAGTCATTATGAATCTCGAATAAGAGGAGTAAATCACAATGAGCAATAACGTATATAGAGGATCCGACGGCACCATTTCCGTTGCCGTGGAGCAGGGTGTGGAGGGTGATGCTACCGCTACCATAACTGAGGAGTTCGCTCTGACACCTATCGGTCGTGCCACCGGAGTCACCGTCAGAGTCACCAGTGATACCGAGCCATTTCATGAGCTGGGGCAGCGCTTCGCAACCGAATTGCGACCCGGAAATATTAATGTTACCGGTACTATCGATCGTGCTTATATTAACGGTGCCCTGCTGAAATTGATGCTTGGCGACGCGGCCAATTCGCGCCCCCAGGGAACTTTCACCAGCCCTGCCTTTAACCTGAATATTCGCCTGGAAAATCCATCTCTGCCTGGCAATAGCGCCTCGGTCACGGTGATGGGCGTTAAGTTAAATGAATGGAACTACGACCTTCCGGAGGACGATTTCGCGATTGAGCAGGTCAGTTTTAAGGCCTTGTGGGTGAAGGTTGAAGACGCAACTGCGGGGTAGAGCAAGATGGCATTTCTAAGTTCAAATGACCTGCTGGCGGGTAGTGCGCAAAAGTACAATGTAAGCATTCCCGCTGAGTTGCTTCCAGAGTCCATGGAAGGTGCCAACCCCGAGGTACTCATGCGCCCGCTCACGGTGAACGATGTGCAGCGAGTGGGCAAGGCGGCTAAAGATCAGGGTTTGTTAACCTCTATTTTGATGGTGCAGCAAGCTTTGGTCGAACCCTCCATGACCATCGATCAAGTAGGCAAACTTCCGGCGGGTCTGATGCAGTTTTTCCTCTCGGAAGTGAACCGCATCTCCGGGCTGAGTTTGTCTACGGATGAAATACAACAAGCCATAAAAGCACCGCTCACCAAGGCTGTATTTGTACTGGCGAAAGAGTTTGGCTGGACCCCCTCGGAGTGCTCTGAACTCACTGTGGGGCAAGTATTGTTATACCTTGAAATGCTTGCCAGTGATCAAAACCCGAAACAGGCAGCTTCGAGTCAGGCAAGTCAGGAGACCGCGGCATGAGCCGGAAGCCCGACGAATCCTATCATTTACCGCAACCTGACTTGCCCACGATTATTGCGGCTCAAAGTCTTTCTCTGCGTGCTTTTAACCGCGCGGAACAAGCAGTCAATGAATCTTTCTCGCGCTTGACTGGCGATTTAAACCATTCACTATACGATCACGGAGGATTGTTAAATGAACAAGCGCTTGAATACTTACTGGAAGAACCCTTTCCCGATATACCAGTCTCCGGTCCGCTTAATCAAGAGGCGATAATCGTCGATGGACTATCAGAGGAATTATCAAAGAAATTATCCATAGAGCGGAAACCACTGCATAGGAGAAGTGAAACACAGGTACCAGTAGCTGGTGATGAAAGCATGGACGATTTTGGAAGGGTGGACAAAGGAAGAAACTTAAAGGCTACCTCTACAGAACTGAAAAACCGTTCAGAACTGAAGTCTCTCAACCTTGTTGAGCAACTTCAAAATACATCCGATACAGTCCGGTCGGAAAATGCCGGAAACAAAACCTTAGCGGGTAATTCCCACAAGCCGCGCTCTGCACAGAAGTGCTCGGACGCATTTGCAAATATGCAAACCATAAGCGCCCAGGCTGCAACAAAAATACTAGAGGAAAAGTGGGGCCAAAGTGCTCTGAATCGAGCGTGGTCATCGCCGTTACGAGTGGATCAATCAAACTCACAGTCGGTCGAGATAACAGAAGAAAAAATCCAAGTGGAGTCGAAATTATCCACGAATTCCATACAAGACACAGAGCAAAAACTGAAACAGAAAATTGAATTACTTTTACAGAATAATACCGCAGAACAAAAAAGCTTGCACGAAGGTGGTTCGACTAACAAACATAGTTCGACTGAAAAAAATGGCAACAGGAACCCACGCCACGGTTTTCAGACTTTATCGGAACTGTTGAAAAAACAATGTTTTTCTAAAACAGCATCAGAAAGGCAGGCAGTTTCTGAAAGCACCTTAAATTCCAGCAGGGAGCTGTTATCACCTGCCCAGGCGGGTATGCCCGGTTCTTTGTCGTCCAAACAAGGCAAAAAAAAGAATCTTTCTGGCGCAAAAGAAGAACCCGATTTTTTAACTGGAATATCTGACCCTAACAACGAACAAATATCGAGTGGCAAAGTTTTTAACCCCCGTCAGCGAGCTTCCGAAAAAGCAAGCGGCCTGGTAGGCCTGAGGGGACTGGCATCGCGCGCGGCAGAAAACAATACGATAGCGTCAACTAGTGGTTTGAATCAGGCAGGATCTGTGAGTAGTGCTTCAACAATTCATAACGCTCCAACAACAGAAAAATCACAACAGCCATTAAATCCAATACCAAGTAATAAAGCGCTGAGTGTCTCGGAACTAGCGGAAATGATCGCCCAGGAAGCGCGGCGCTCTGGTATTAATCTGGAGCAATTTCAGCCATGAGTATTGTCAAGCCAAATGCCAGCATCACCCTGGACGGGGAAACTCTCAGTGCGGCTGAGGCCGGGTTGGTAAGCGCGCGCGTAGAACTGGGCTTTAACACGCACGACCGAGTGGAGCTGTATTTCTGGTCCCAATCCAAATTAGCCAGCGCCGCACCGGGCAGTGAACTGAGCCTGAGTTTAAACCTGGGTGAAGATGGCGGATTACTCACGTCTGCGCCCGGGCTCGGCGGAGGTGATGAAGATGCCCTGTGGACTGGCACCGTGCAGAGCGTGCAAAGCGGTTCGGACTTCTTAAAACTGACAGGACTTGCCAGTACCGTATCGCTGAGCGACAACCGTCGCTCGCAAACCTGGGAGGACATGAGTGTAGGAGATATCGTCAGCGACCTGGCCGGTGATTTAAGTAGCGAAGTAGAGGCTGATCTCACGCTTTCCTACTACAGCGTTGATAACACTCGCAGCGTTTGGTCTTACCTTTACGAATTGGCTCAACTGGCAGGAGCAGAACTCAGTTGTGCTGCCGACGGTGGGGTGCGCTTTATTCTTGCCAGCAAAGACAGCGGCACCAGCGAGCTGCATTATGGGGCGGACATAATCGACTGGCGTCTGTCGCGCAATGTTGCACTGACGCCCATTGCCGCTGCAGAACATGGTGCGGCCAGCTCGGCGGGCAGCGAAAAATGGCATTGGCTCGCCCACGATCCGGTTGGCGCCGGTGGAGAACCGGCAAAAGTACCGGCGGCTTTCCACAGTCGAGATGCGGCCAGTTCATTCAGTGATGCGGCTGTGGCTCGCGCAGAGCGCGCGCAACTGAGTGGTGAAGTCTGGTTGGGTGGACGCTCAGAACTTCGCCCAGGCAGTTGGATTGAGCTGAAGGGTTTACCGGAGGGCGATAGCGGTCCCTTGAGAGTAAAAGCTGTCACCCATCAGTTGGATGGAGAGAATGGTTTTATCACTGCATTGAGCGTCGAAGGCGGCAATGGCGGTGGAGGTCCAGGTCTTTAGTGAGAAACAAAAGCTGTGAAACAAAAGTTGAGAAGCAAACGATGAGAAACAGATGTGAGTGAATTAATCGATACCCTCCGAGCCGTGGTGCGCGATGAACTATCGCGAATGCGAGCGCCGGAAATGGGCATTGTGGTGGCCATTTACGCCAACGACGCCGACGGCAATAACCACCAGGTGGATGTACGGCTGCGCAATAGCGGCGTTGAACTGATGCGCGCGCCGGTGACTGTACAGCGTTACGGAATGTCGGCTCTGCCCCGGGTAGGAGATGCAGTACTGGTGGTATTTTTAGGCGGTGACTTAAATGCGCCTATGGTGATTGGCTGCGTTTATAACGAGGAGCACAATCCCCCGGAGGGTGCGGGAGCAGAATTGATTTACCAGGTTCCCGACGATGGTGGCGAGCGACATTTGTATTTGCAATTGCCTTCGGGTATGAGCGTTACCGTTAACGATGAGTCCATACAAATCACCGCCGGTGGAACTGAAGTACAGCTGGATCAGGATGGCGATATAAAATTTATTTCCGCGGCTAATATCGAAATGCAAGCACAGGGCGATATCACCCTGGAGGCATCGGGAAACCTAACTTTAAAAGCGGCCCAGGATGTCAATATAGAAGGCCTTAATGTAAAAAATCAGGCCAGTATAGAAGTGGCGTGTAAAGGTTCGATGCTGAAGTTTGGCGGTATGGCCCAATTCAGCAGTAGTTAAAAAGTTCAGTGGCAGCTAGATTTTTGACCAGTTGTAACAACTTTTAATGGAATGGATAGTAGTGATGAAAATTTTAAAGAAAGTCGGAGACAAGTAAATGTCTAAACCACCAGTTTCTGTTGGCTGCGCCGTGGTGTTGTCTCCTGGAGCGGCAGGACCACCGGATTCCGGGTTGATTACCACCATACTGCAAACAACCGTCACCTCTAACGGATTGCCTTTGGCGGTGACAGGGTCTCTTTGTCAAATGGTTAACTCGTTAAGTGGTGTGCCCTATGTTTTGCCCATTGGCTCTGTGGGAGCATCAACCGGATTTACGGTTGACGGTATGGCGCTGGTGAGAATGGGGGATCAGATTCCCAGTGGACCGGGAATTTTAAGCATCCTCGGGCCACCGGCAAATCCCATGTTATTGGATGGTTGGCCGCCTTAAGTCGTCATCAAGGGTTTTGGAGGCGCGCATAAACAGGAACAAAAACAATGGCTAATAGTGGTACTGAATATCTCGACGAAATTCTTGGTCTCGATCTGTGGTTAGACTATCGCAGTACGCCCGGCTATTGGGAAAACGCCGATCTGCGACGCGAGCGCAACCCAGATGGTAGCGCACAACTTGATCTGCGTGTTGCGCGCGGTGTCGACACCTTGCGCCAGGCTATCGTCAATCGCATTAAAACGGTGAAAGGGGAGCTGGCGCCCCTGGGGCATCCGCAATACGGCTCACGTCACCACGAGTTAATTGGCGAACCCAATGTAGAGCGAACGCGTAATCTTATAAAACTCTACATTCTTCAAGCCTTAAAGCGCGAACCCAGAATCGAAAAAGTGCTTAAAGCCGAGGTGCGGGCAGAGCACCAACCTCCACGAGACACAGTGCGAATCGAGTTAAGTGTGAAAATTATTCGTCAGTCCCTGCCACTGGATATCATTGTTCCTTTCAATCTATCGGAGAACGCGCAATGAGTTATGTCGCGGAACCCTACGCCCAGTTTGTGGACGATTTGCTCACCGGTTTAACCGGTGGCCATGTCCGCGAAACGTTTCGCATGCTCGAAGAGAATCAGCCTTTTCGCCTGAGTTCAGACAAGGGCATCAAGCCCAATACCTTGCGCGTCTACGGTCAAAAAGAAGGTAGCGATGGTAAATACGTGTTTCACCGCTTTAACTTAAATGTGGATTTCGACTTAATCAATGGCCGCGATGTGGTGTGGAAAGTTAAGGAGGGCGGCCTACCGGCAGTTAATGCTGTGTGGCCTGCCGAGGGCACCACTTTTTATGTGAACTATCAAAGCGCTCGCACGGGCTTTGAAGGCCCCCTGTTAACGGATCGCAGCCCGGGCAGTGTCACTCGCCTGTTGGCGGAGAGTGTTGGTCGTGAATACGCTGTAATGTCGGGACAACTGGAAAACGTCTATCAAGCCGGTTTTCTGGAAACCGCTGGTGGCCGTGACCTGGACAATTTAGTCGCCCTCGTGGGCTTGACTCGCTGGGGGCGCGATGTGGCGGAAGGCACCGTAAGCTTTAGTCGCAGTACGCCGGCCCCCGCTGACATCACCATTGCTGCCGGTACACGTTTAACCACGGGCGATGCACCCGCCCGGGTATTTGAGACCGTTGCCACCGCCACCTTGCAGCGTGGCCAATTGAGTGTGGATGCGCCTATTCTAGCCATCGCCACCGGCAAAGATGGCATCGTCGAAGCTGACGCTATTGTAGCCATCAATCGACCCGTTCTCGGCATCAATGCGGTGAGTAACGATGAGCCCACGGCATTTGCGGCGCAAAAAGAGACTGATGAGGCTCTCCGACTGCGTGCAAAGCGCGCGTTGGAAAGTGCAGGACAGGCAACCGTGGGGGCACTGCTGGGGGTGCTGACCGGACTGCCTGGTGTCAGGGAAAAAGACATTCGTTTTACCGAAGACCCCATCGAGCATCCCGGCATTGTCAATCTCGATATTGCACTCCCCGCGTTGACTACCGAGCAAGCGGAAGATTATAAGCGCAGCGCTGTGGAATTACTTGAAGAAACACGTCCGGTCGGGGTGCGCATACGCCACACTATCGAAGCGGCTATGCCCCTGGGCGCAGCCATAGCCACCGGTGGGCAGGATACTGATCCGGGTGACGATGCTCCCGTGTCTACGGGGGCGCTGGATGAAAACCTGCATATGTATGTGGATGCCAACGTGGTATTGCAGCCCCTGTTGCAGAATCTCACCCCCGGCGAACGAGAGACACTGGTAAATGCGGCGAAAACTTTGGTGGAAGACTTTATTGCTGAAGCCGGTCTCGGCGAGACGCTGGTCTACAACCAGCTAATCACCCAGCTTATGGGCATTGAAGGTTTGCTCGATGTCAGTCTTGAGCTGTTTCCCACCTCTAAACCCACCGACCTGCGCACCCGTAACGTTTTGCTCGGTGATGTGGGCGCTCGACCCGTGGCGGGCACCATCGATGTACAGATTGGAAATTCGCTGGTGGCCCTGGATCTGGTGGTTAGTCTGACCTTAGAAGGTGCTGGTACCATCGGCAACGCCCAGAGCAATATCGATAATGCGTTGAAAGAAATTCAAAGTGATGTGCAGAAAGGGCTCAATCAGTTTTCCGAAACTCAGGTAGATCCCGTTGTGCTGCTCGCCCTTATTTCTGCGTCAAGCACTTTCCAGGTGAGCAATGTCAGCTATGACCGTGTCGAGTACATTGACGCAGGCATTAAGGTTGATTTGAAAGATCTACCGCTACCCTACACAGGCCTTGAACGCTTCTGGGTGCGCTCGGTTAAAGCGGCCAGCATGGAGACTGGCACATGACAGCTGCACTAACCGGTCGCACAAAGCGGGTTCTGGAACGCTTTCCCTATCATATGGAAGCGGCCAAACCGGGTAAATTGCTGGCCAATGTCACCCACGCGCTGGTGCGTGATCAAGACGTCCAGGTGGCTGACCTGCAGGGTATTCGCCTGGCCCATCGCCTTTACGAAGCCAGGGAGCTGATAGACCTATTGCGCATCGGCGCACTGCATAACATCACCCGCACCGAGCTGGCCATAGTGTTTCAACGATTTACGGCGGCCAATGAACGCCTTGCGGCACTGCGGGCCAATGTGAATAGTGATGGCGACCTTGCCGAAAGGGAGCTTCTTGCCAACCAGTTTCTATCTCTGTGGTCTGTTGCCGGTGAAACGCCATTGCAACTATTTAGCGACGATCCTGCCAGTAGTGATCCCATTGACGTTATAAAAACCGCCGAACGCCTTATTCAGACTGGCACAAACGCCATTCGCACCAGGGAGTTGGTTAATGCAGTGCGCCTGCGTATAGGCCGAATTTCTGCCATCCATCGCGTGGGCAACGGCACTGTGCGTGCGTTGTTAGAGGGCGTAGCCAACTGCCTCGATCTCGGCCTGGGCCCTATTGAGCACAGTGAGGATCGATTTTGGCATGCGGCGCCCGTCACTGATCGAGTGCCCTTGCATCGTCCTGTTATTGGTACCGACAAAAGCGAGCCCATTGTTCCAGAGCTGGAATTTCTTGGCATAGAGGAGAACCCCAGGCGCATTGCTGAATATGGCCCTCGCAGTGTTTATCACACTCAGCGCTTTCATCTGTTGAGGAAGGGTTTTGATGACGCCTTGTTGGAAATTCGCGTTCGCGGTGTGGGTGAACGTACCGTAAGCCCTATGTTGGTAAATCGCGATGCGGGTCACGGAGTCGGAATATTTGCGGTAGTGCCCGATGGCGTCGAAGTGGTGTTCACCCACGGTGGCCGCGTTGTTATGGATGGCAATGATGTGACCAGTCGCTGTTATAGCTGGAAGGGCGCTTGTTTTGCAGAACAAACAGCAGAGCAAGTCTTTACCGAGGGTTACGATTCACTTCTCAGCACAGATTTTGTATTTGCCGACGAAGATAACATACCCGCCGATGACGACCTTGAAACTGGTAAGCGCATCAGTCGCTTTGTGACGGTGACTCCCGTGGCGACACTCGACCGAGAGGCAAAACTGCCCCATGCCGGTGACACTCTGTCGATGCCGAATGTCAGCGTGGGAAAAACTCGCTTTGCATTTTTTGTTCAACACGGTCATTTCTCGGCTTTACGCGAGGATATGCCACCGCTGCCGGATAATGTTTTTGGCTCGGATCCTTTTCGCTCAACTCACTCCCTGGTGCTGGCAGATCGAGAACTTGTCACGCCGCGTTTTGGCGCAGCCATCGCCGATGCCTCCCTGTTTGCCGACGCCGACGGTTACGGCGAACACAGCCAACAGGCAGCCGAAGTTCACCTGCGCTGGATGGAGCGACAGGCCTATAAAGTGCGGCTGTTTGTACCCCGGCGATTCAAGGATTTTGACGACAGTGAAGGTGAGCTGATGAAGGATTACATCAAGCTTGGCATCGAGCGCTTTCGGCCAATGGGCATTGATGTGGAAGTGCAGTTTATCGACAAGAAATGGGTGCTGAACGACGCGGACTTACCCTTTGATGACGCATCATTCGACAGTGCGATCAGTCGTATTCGCTCGCAAACTATTTTGAATTCAGTACCAGAACTAGAACTTTAATTTGTAACAGCAAAGCAAACAGAATTAAAAAAGAGGCAGCGCGATGGAACTAGAAGAATTTACCGCAAAAGATGTGGCCCCAGGTGAACCTTTAACGGCGCAGGCGTGGAATGAACTGGTACAGGGAATACGCTCATTAAATGAGTTTGTTGTGACCAGTCAAAAAACGGCCCTCGAAGTGACGCTGGGTAATGTGGAAATTGACCTCACCTCTGTGCGTGTGACAGCAGAGCGCGACGACGGCTGGTTGATGGAAGCGACAGTCAATAGTGACGGTGTTTTTGTATTTACGTCCCTGCCTGCGGGGGCCTTCGTTATCTCGGCCAGTGCGCCGGGCTTCACCCCTGCCACACACAACATTACCTTACCGTCCGACGACAGCGTGCAGTTAACCATGAACCAAAACGGCGCCTTTATGCCGAACGTTATGGGTGTTGAACTGGGTCAAGCCCTTAATCAGTTAAGCGAACTGGGCATCAGTGTCGGACGTTTATTGGATGTGGTGGGTCGAGAGTTAGCACCGGCAAAGCCAGATTCAGAGTACCTGCGTCAGCCTTTACTGGTGCAATTACCCGACCCCGGTGTTCCGGTTTTACCGAGCGATCAAATCTCATTGGTGGTTTCCACCGCGCTGCAGGTGGACGATGCGGTGGAGATACCACCACTGACCGGACTGACGTTAGCAGAAGCTCGCAAAACCCTGGAATCTATTGGACTGCGATTGGGTACTGTGGAAACACGCGAAAAAACCCCATAGGGATTCAAACAGAACTTCAAGCCGTGCCAGCATGTCACAGCCTGGAAATGTACATTACTAGTTTCAGAGGATATTAAAATGGCAACTTCCTTTTCCTTTAATAGAAATTTCAGCGCTTTGATTAGCGCGAGAACCACGGCATTTTCTACCACTAGAGCCTCGGCAGATAAACTGGTATTCGTGGAATTAGATGACGAACCCGCAAAGGCCAATGTGCTGCGTGATGGCAAGCTAGTGCCATCCGTTATCCCCGAGAAGACGCTGGTGCTAGAGGCGTTGGGCAACTTGACGATTATCCAGCCCACAGAAACACCGCGTGTTTTGAATCAGAGCATTGAACCCGGTGTACGAGTGGCGGAAGGCACAGCGGTGGATCTTGTTCTAGCGCCTCGGGACGACGTCAATTTAGGCATCTTTACCAATATCCATATCGCTACGAAAGACATCAGTATTGGCCAGTTCGTTGGCAGTATTTTGCAAAGTAATGAACTGGTTAACCTTGCACTGAAATATGAAAAAGCCGTGGATGTCAGTGCAACAGATAAATCTCGCATGACACAATTGCTGTCCGATACAGCTGATTTAAACGTTGATGACACAGCCGCAGGCCAGACTTTCGAACACGCTTTCCATAGTCTGCAAGTAGCTTTGGCATTTAAATAATTGTTGCAAAACCATTTACTAAAAAAGATTAAATTTTTTAAACACGCAGGGTGCGAAAACTAACATGGCCTTTTCGATTTCAATAGGAAGCAACGGTTTTTTCGACCAACAACTGCAGATAAATGCCTTTCAAGAAATTGTCGACGCGCAATTTGTTTTTGAAACGTTTGCGGATTTATTTCCAACCAAAAAAGTTATCGCGGCCAACGGGGCCAATAGTGCCATTCTGGATACAACCATTCCCGCTAACGCCATCGTCGATGAATATCAGGTGCGTGTAAAAGCTGCCCGGGCAGACTATTCCAAGGCGAGCCTTGCTGGCGAATTGCGCCAAAGCGGTAGCAGTCCGCTGGAAGTGGTTATTGATTTTGGAAAAATGCTGACGGTTAACGCCATTCGTATTCCCTATATTGTCTCCAACTATCATGCCTATTCCTGGCTGGGTTCCAAGTTCGACCTCGCCAACGATGTGCGCACAAGTTTCAGTCTTCCCAGAGCCGATGGCCGCTCTAGTGAGGATCAGGTAGCCTATGCCTTTTCTCAGGAGATTCGCACAGAGCGTTTGCTGTTAGTGTTTCCTGACAGCATCGGGTTCGACACAGTAAAAGATAATTTGGAGCTGTCTTTGCCGGACCTGCCTTCCGATCTCGCCATCACAATCAACGGCGGCGCTCCGGTATGGCAGTATCAGGGCATGGTTCAGCCGGGAAGCAGCGCCGAAATCAGCACCGAAGAGTGGAATACAAAGGGCGAGCTATTCGTATCCCTGGCTGCGCCACTGCAGTCTCTGGCGGGCGATCCGACCCGCAATGTGTCATTACCATTGAATATAGAGCTGAATTCGAAAACACCCGGAGATATAGGTATCGAGTTCCACAGCCGCTCTCTGCGACTGCTGCATCGACTGACCTTTGATGGTGAGCAAGAGCTCAAAGTCAACTTTGCCATGGAGGGGAAAATTCCTCTTGGGCTGAATTCACCAGGCATCAACGGCAGTACCCCCAGGCTGCTTGGCATACAACTGACCCTGGCGGCAGAGTTCCCATTAGAGCGTGCTATACCCGCAGTAGGCGCCCTCGCCAACAGCACTAGCCAGCTGGTGCTGGGAAACGGCAAGGCGGCCTGTGTGCGCCTGGATAATATCGATAAACTGGCTCAGATTTCGGGCATTCGCATTCCTCTGTCCACCTCCAGCTCGCGAGCAGAAACACGGGTTGTCCTGTGGAAGGGCGATCAATTTGCTCCCTCCGAAGCCATTGAGGCGGGGGTGAGTGATCCCCAGAGCTGGGGTGATAAAGGGGGACGTGAAGAAGGTGGCGATAGCGAACAGTGGCTGGTATTTAACTTTGCCAAACCCATCGAACACACCGACACGGATACGTTTTGGGTCGCCGTCATCGTCGAGCGCGGAGAGGTCAGTTGGAAGCTCGCGAACAGTAGCGGTGATGAAGAATATCCCGTTCGCCTGGGCGCACCCGCCGGTCCCTGGCGTGCACTGCCCACCATCTTCAGCGTTAACACGAATCTAGGTCCAGTGTCTGGGCGCCTGCATGTGCTAGGTATCGCTGCCGAGATAAGTCCTCTTGCGCCTCTTCAATTGAGCCTGGATACCAATAACGACACTATTGATGTCACCCCAAGCGACGCGGGCGAGAATGTGCAATTGACTATTGGTAATCCTGGCGAGAGTACTAATCCCGGTGGAACTCCACTCAACAAAGCAGAACTTTCGATCATCAGCCGCGCTGTCGGCAATTTAACCTTGAGTAAGGTGAATGTGATAACAGAGGAGATAACGGTATGACAGAGGATGCCCACAGTCGTTTTATCGATGGACAAAAAGTTACTTCGCTCCACCTGCAACATCTACAGGACAGGCTGCGCGAGGGCATTGCCGATATTCGCAGTAACATAGGATTGGGCAAAGTCGCCTGGGGTCTCAAAGCGGAGCTGGCGGATAGTGAAGTTACCGTTTACCCTGGCGCAGCATTTTCCCACAGCGGCAGTCGTCTCTCCATTGCCGAAGAGGCTCAAGTGAGCGTGCCGGACGGTGACGGTCCTTGGCAACTGGTCATTCGAGGCGAAAATGAGGATATCGAAGCCCTGCGCCACAACGGCGCTTCTACCGTAATCAATCTGATAGCGCAGTTGCTCATTGAGCCGGTGGCCGATGTGGATATAGATACCCTTATTCTCGCCACCATCGACACAGTTGATGACGCCCCACAACTGCAACAGGATCCAGAAATATTTGCCACCACCGGCCACCACAATCACACCGGCACCTGGCGCCAAAATGCCCTGGGCCAGTGGGCGTACGATGGCCCAACGATCAGCAGTGACCAGCCCAACCTGCCCGGCCCGCGCGGAGAACAGGGGCCTGTAGGCCCAATGGGGCCACAGGGGCCGCAAGGTGAGGCGGGTACTGATGGTACTCAGGGCTCTCAAGGTGAAACCGGCCCACAGGGAATTCAGGGTTTGAAGGGAGATAAGGGAGACCCGGGCGCCCAGGGGGAAACAGGGGCCCAGGGGCCACAAGGTGAAATTGGACCACAGGGGATACCCGGTGATCAGGGCGAACAGGGATTAGAGGGCGTTCAGGGTTTAACCGGCGCCGTGGGTCAACGCGGTCCCGCAGGTGCTCGTGGCGAACGCGGAGAAGTAGGTGTCCGTGGCGAAGCAGGCCCCCAGGGGGAAGTGGGTCCTCCCGGGTCTCAAGGTGAGGCTGGCGAAACCGGCGAAAATGGTCCAATTGGAGCTCAAGGAAATCGAGGTGCTCAGGGAGAACCTGGGTCTCAGGGGGATCAAGGAATACAGGGTATACAGGGTGAACAGGGAGACGTTGGACGCCAAGGTGACACCGGTGAAGCGGGTCCAATCGGCGTGCAGGGTATTCAAGGCGAGCTGGGTGAAAAAGGTGAGCCAGGTGAAATCGGCCAGCCCGGGGCTCAAGGCGTTGAAGGCGAGCCAGGCCCCGAGGGCGATCGAGGTTCGCAAGGTGTGCCAGGGCCAGTAGGACAGCAAGGTGACCCGGGTGATATCGGTCCAATCGGTATCCAGGGTATTCAAGGCGAGCCGGGAGAGCGCGGCCCAGTAGGTGCCACAGGTTCTCGAGGTCTTCAAGGACTTAACGGTGATCGAGGCCCCGTTGGGCCTCAGGGTTCCGTCGGTAAAACTGGGCCACAGGGTGAAACAGGTACAACGGGGGCTGCCGGTTCCAAGGGCGAGCAGGGCGTAACAGGCGCTCGCGGTCAGCGGGGGGCAACAGGTCCCAGGGGTGAACCAGGTTCAGGCTTCGATCCCGATTGGCCAAAAGTGATAGCCATTAATTGGCCTCACGACAAGGAAGTAGTTCTTGAAAATGCACTTGGATTGATCAAGAACCTCAGGTTAAGCATGTCATCTGCCGCCTCAACCACCACGCTTGAACTCCAACCACAGGTTATTCAAGTGATTTTTGAAGCGGGCGTCAACGATGGTCAGCAACCCACGGTTCCCCTGCAAGTACTCAAGGGCAACACGAGAATCGATGGGCCAGAGATCATCTGGTTCGGTCCAAGAAACGTCGATGATTTGGCCAAAATAATAGGCTCCAACGAGGGCGGTCGCGGGCGTCTGTGGATCCGTGTCAGCTGTGGTGGTGTGCTCGATGAAAAAAACCGACCTCTATCATCCAGCCCAGGTGTACTTTACGGTCTGGACATTGTGGGT